>Ga0209542_10013126_pt1 | contig 14355 bp, 14 predicted proteins | sample RifCSPhighO2_01_FD_184028 | JGI IMG/M metagenome (GOLD analysis project Ga0209542, IMG submission 184028) | Soil microbial communities from Rifle, Colorado - Rifle CSP2_plank highO2_0.1 (SPAdes) (version 2) | ecosystem: Environmental > Terrestrial > Deep subsurface > Rock core/Sediment ...
GGGCTCCGCGCTCGGCGTGCGACCGGCGGTGATCCTCGCGGTTTTGCGACAGGAGACGAACCTCGGCGAGAACGTCGGGCAGTGTTTGCTCACGAATAGTCCAAACAAGGGTGACGGAAAGGGTAAGAATACGGGCAGAGCATTCAGTCAGGTCATGAAGGGTACTCGCGACGTTGACCCGTTCATGCAAATTACGGCGGAGCTCGGACTCGACTCATCGACGCAGGTGGTATCGTGTCCGCAATCAGGCGGATTCGGTGGCGCGATGGGCCCGGCGCAATTTATCCCTTCTACATGGATGCTCTATAAAGATCGGCTGAGCAAACTTGTCGGCCAAAATCCACCGAACCCATGGAGTCCGCGTACCGCGATTTTCGCTACAGCGGTACTGATGGCCGACAACGGAGCGGACAACGGCACTCGGGCATCAGAGCGGCTCGCGGCGCTCAGATATTTTGCAGGATGGGGAAATGCCGGCAAATCCGCGTATGCGTTCTACGGCGATGCAGTGATGCGATTTGCGGATGAATACCAAAAAGATATCGATGTGCTGGAAGGTCGCTAATTTGTAATGTATCCGGCGACAGTCCTAGTCAAACCCACAAGTCAGACTTGTGGGTTTGACATGCGTATCGGATACTGGAGCGATGAGAGTAGAACCGTTCGGAGTCGACTCTTTCCTACATGTGGTGAAGCGGGGCGCACGCGGAGAGTTAATCATCGGAGACGAGCTTGATCGAAAGCGTTTTGCGCGTCTCCTCTATTACCTGAATGATGAATATCGGAGCGACTTCTGGGAAGAAGATGTTCGTAGGGTTGCGGCTTTTGAACGGCCGAAACATTGGCCCGAGCGCAAACCACTTGTCAAGATTGTGGCATGGACATTGATGCCGAATCACTTTCACTTGTTGCTGCAGGAAATCCAGGATGGTGGAGTTTCGCGCTTCATGCAAAGTTTGTGCGGCAGCATGTCGCGTCATTTCAATGAAAAATACGATGAGCACGGAAGCTTATTCCAGGGGGCGTATCGAAGTCGAACGATCGCGACCGACAGGTACTTACGGTGGGCAATGTCATATGTGCTTGTGAAAAACGTTTTTGAGTTGTATCCGGGAGGATATTCCCGTGCCATCAAAGAGTTTGATAGGGCTTGGAAATGGGGAACGGAAGTCTACCAGCACTCGAGTCTAAAAGATGCCGTATCTTTGCAAGGGTCGCCGATCGTCGACGCCGTTGTAATCAGAGAGGTGTTTAAATCTGCTGCAGATTTTAAAGCATGTTCGCAAGACATGCTATTGGGGCGGCGTGGAGGCGCTGATGAGGCCATTACTTTCGAGTAAAACCCACAAGTCAGACTTGTGGGTTAGGGACAAATCGATATAGATCGGATATCGATATTCTCGAAGGCAAGTAAAACAAAACCCGGCGGCGCTTGCGCGTCCGCCGGAGTATCAAGTTCTAGCCCTTCGGTCATGTGCGCTTCACGTTGGTGAAAACGTAAGCACCGTAGATCTCGCGCCCGAGAAAGCTGGCCCACCGCTTCACGTCGGCGTCAATCGTGTCGCCAATCGCAGTGGTCCAGTCCGCGATTCCGAGTTGGCGAGCGGTGGCGTCCCATGAAAGATGTCGCTCCGGGATTGTGCACCGTGCACGTACCGGCTTTGAGGACGAAAGCTTTCCAGCATCGTCGACATCTGCCTCGATACTGGTGACGGTGCAGCGAATTTTGTGCGACGTAATCTCGCCCAAGGCGTCGTCGGTCATGGGAACACCGATGACGAGAAAGAGCAGGACGCCTAACACAATCACAGGCGTCCAAGAACCTCGTGATCTCATTGGAATATCCTCCTATGGGTGACGTTTTCGAGCTTCAGTACCCGACAACTGGCACAGTTTTAACATATGTGGTATGTTTTTGCGACATGAAAAAGGATATTCATCCGGCGGATTATCGGGAGGTTATCTTCGAGGACGTCACCTCGGGGAAGCGCTTTTTGATTGGTTCAACCATTGCGACTGAAAAGACCGACAAGTGGGAGGATGGAAAGGAGTATCCCGTGCTCCAAGTGGAAATCTCTTCCGCTTCGCATCCTTTTTACACAGGCACCGCAAAGACAATCGACACTGCAGGTCGCGTAGACAAGTTCAAGAAGCGCGCCGCTGCCGCGAAGGCCAAGCCCTCTAAGAAATAACTTCCATAAAGGACCGTCCTTTTTAAACGAAGGACGGTCCTTCGTTTTGCCGATATACTTTACGCTATGGCCGACAACAAACTCAACCCATCAGAATACGCGGATGACCCGCGCGTTTCCTATTTGGTTGTCGAATGGAATCGCCTTTCGCAAGCGGAAAAGGATGCAACCGAGCTCATGGAGGTGGATTCCGCGATGAAAGAACTCGCGGAAAAAGAGATTTCGGATATTGAAGTGCAGAAGGACGCGCTCATGAAGCAGATGGAGAGCATCATCGGCAATCCCAACGAGCGCGAATGGCCCAACGAAGTCGTGCTCGAAGTGCGGGCGGGCGTGGGCGGCGATGAAGCGTCGCTTTTCGCGGAGGAGCTTGCCAATGCATACCTGCTTTTTGCGGCGTCCAAGGGATGGAAATGTAAGCCGCTCGACGAATCACGCAGTACCCAAGGCGGATACAAGGAGGCGCAGTTTGAAATCAAAGGCGTCGATGTATACCGCACCCTGCAGTACGAAACAGGCGTGCATCGCGTGCAGCGAGTCCCTGCGACGGAAAAACAAGGCCGCATCCACACGTCGACCGCGTCTGTCGCTATCATGCCCGTGTACAAACGTACGAAGATAGAAATCAATCCGTCGGACCTTGAAATTGAAACCTCGCGTTCCGGTGGTGCAGGGGGTCAGAACGTAAACAAGGTTGAGACTGCCGTACGTATCATCCACAAGCCGACTGGAATCGACGTCCGATGCACCTCTGAGCGCAGCCAGCTGCAAAACAGAGAGAAAGCCATGCTTCTGCTCACAAGCCGCATCCAGCAAGAGCAGGATGAACGCGAAGCGCGAGAGCGCGCCGCAGATAGGAAAGCGCAGGTTGGCACCGGTGACCGCTCCGAAAAGATTCGTACATACAATTTCCCCCAAGACCGTGTCACCGACCATCGCATTAAAGAGTCATGGTCGAACGTCGAGAAAATCATGGCAGGAGGACTGGGTCCGATTCTCGAAGCACTCGAAAAGGCGGAAACCGGACCGGAGGCGTCCGCAGGCGAATAACCCTTGCCTCAGGCCACTCATTTTGCTACTATCCCTCCACGCCTTCGGGCGGCCGATCACGTGTCTGCAAGTACACGTGATTTGAAAAAATACATATAGATATGTCCACAGATATTCAGACACTGTTCGAGGCCGGAGCGCATTTCGGTTATTCCCGCGCACGCCGCCACCCGACAGCTGCCCCATTCCTCTACGGCACCAAAGACAGAAGCGACATTTTCGATCTTGAAGAGACAGAGAGGCGCCTCGCAGTTGCAGGAGATTTTATAGCAAGTCTAGCATCGACCGGCCGCCAGGTGCTCTTTGTCGGCGGAAAACATGAGGCAATTTCAATTGTAAAAGAGGTCGCAGAGCGCATCGGCGTTCCATACGTCGCGGGTCGCTGGATTGGCGGAACACTGACGAATTTCAAAAACATTCACAAGCGCATCGAACGGCTCCAGAAGCTTATGACAGAACGCGAGTCAGGCGAGCTCGAGAAATACACGAAGCTCGAACGCCTCATGATTGACCGCGAAATCGACAAGCTCATTGCTCGTTTCGGTGGACTCGTCAATATGGCCGACCTTCCTGCCGCACTCTTTGTGGTAGACAGCCGTCACGAGGACACGGCGGTCAAGGAGGCAAACCAAATGAAGATACCGGTAATCGGACTTGCGTCGTCCGACTGCGATTTCTCGCTCGTACAGTATCCGATTCCCGGCAACGACACTTCGATACGGGCGATTCGATTTGCTGTAGAGGCAATGGCAGAAGCGTACATGGACGGGAAGCGTGCGCCGAAAGTAGAAAAGCCGGTTCAGAAATAGGATTGTGTTAAAATGCCCGGAAAGCCGGGTGCTCATTTATATGGAAATTACAACAGACATGATAAAAGCACTGCGGGACGCGACGAGCGTTTCTATCATGCAGTGCAAGAAAGCACTGGAAGAGGCGGGGGGCGACATGGAAAAGGCAAAAGTCCTCTTACGCAAATCCAGTGCCGCAATTGCAAGCAAAAAAGCGGACCGGACGCTCGGTGCAGGTATTGCAGCAGCGTACACGCACGCGGGAGGCGCTGTCGTCGGCGCTGTCGTACTCGCATGTGAGACAGACTTTGTCGCAAAGAACGAGGACTTCGGGAAGCTTGCCTATGATATTGCTATGCACGTCGCCGCGATGGGTCCTCAATTTAAATCTCTCGAAGACGTGAAAGAGGAAGATGTCCGCGCCGCAAAAGAGGTGTTTGCGGAAGAAGCCGCGAAAGTGCCGGAAGCCGCGCGAGAGAAGGCGATGCAGGGAAAGCTCGACGGGTATCTCCGAGAGCGCGTTCTTCTCGAGCAGCCCTTCGTGAAAGACAGTTCGGTAACGATTCGCGAGCTTATTGATTCAGCAGTACAGAAATTCGGAGAGAAGGTCGAGTTGGTGCGTTTTGAGCGCCTTTCGGTCCGCTAACCATGATTGTATTTTCTGCAGTTATTTTCTTCGGTTCACTCATCGGCATCATGATGCTGTTTAGCATCAAGTATTGGGAAATCCGCACGGACCGCGTCATGGCGCCCCTCGCCCGCGGGCGAGCAGACGAGCACGCGCTCAAAATCAAAGAGTGGCTTGAACAGACACGTTTCCACGCGGAGAAGCTGCCGCCGGAGCTTATGCGCTTGGCGCGCCTCACCGTGCACGAGACGGCGCTCGGCGTTGCCTTACTCGCGCGCAAGCTCGAGGAGGTGGCGCACAAAATCGCGGATTACGCATCACACAAGCATCGATTTGAACGCCGCGAATCTACGAATGAATTTCTTAAAAAGATGAACGACCACAAGAACGGTACCACCGAAGAAGAACAAGATCGTCTTTCGTGAGCCGCCTCCCGGACTTGAACCGGGGACCTTCACTTTACAAAAGTGTTGCTCTACCAACTGAGCTAAGGCGGCGTGTGGCCGATTATATACGGAGTTCCGAGTAATTTCTACCTCGTGCTGGTTGCGGAAGTGCTCGTGGCAGTCTTCAGCGTCGCAAGTTGCGGCAATATCTTTTCAATATCTTCCATCGTTCGCAGGCCGTAGTGCGCCTTCCCGTTCATGACGAGCGCCGGGAGTTCATTTTTTACGTCGTTGATATCGATGAGTGTCTTTAGAGCCGACAGGTCGAGGTTGAAATCAAACGAATAAATGCGCAGCTGCGGATATCTTTCCGAAAGACCCGTGAGCGCGTACCCTTGCGATTCGCACTCTTTGCAGTCTCCTTTGTTTGAATAGAAATAGAGGATGAATACAGGTTGCAGCTTGCATTTGTCTGCCACGCGCTGCATGAGGAGCAAATCTTTTATTTGGAGAAGGGAATAGTAGCGTTTCAATTGGGCGAGCTCGTCTTGGTCTACGCCTTGCTGTGTCTCGAGATAGGAGAGTCGGGAGGCAAGTGGCTGGATTTCGCGTGAGAGTACAGAATTCTCCGAGATGTCACGGCAGGAGTGTTCGGCAAGCAAATCGAATTGCGTTTCAAGCGAAAGAATGTCGATGGCGATATTGTCTTGAGTCGATTGCACATCAGCAATGCGGCGGTCGTTGAAGTAATTCGACGCATAGAGTGCCGTCGCAAAAATAAGGGCGGTGATTAAAAAAGCGACCGCATACATCTGCCAGCGGGCAGAGCGTGTGTCTACAACAGCATCTTCAGCCATAGATTATCGCCACCGTACACCAGTTTTGAATGTCGCGCGAACGAGCGCCGTCGTGAGCCAGAGCGGCACCATGAAGCTATAAAGCGCGAGGAAAAGTGGGGTCGAGAGCGGCGGCATGCGGCGGCCAGTACCGATAAATGATCCCGTAGAAATGAGGACCAGTACCAGTGCGACGGATACGAATATGATGAACCACATCGCGCTCGTATTTACATAGAAGAGTTCGAACGATGGCGAAGTAACGCCCGCAAACTGATATTCAATAAGTTTGTGATAGAGCGCCTGGGCACCGTAAAAAAGTATGCGGAAGAAGAAATAGATACCGATGAAGATTGTCACGATTGCCGACGGCAGGATTATCAGGCCGAGGTTACCGTATTTCCTGTTGCCGAGCATGTGTCGGTAATCAATCGCGTTTCGGAGCCAGCCATATGTCCAACGTACGCGCTGGCGGAAAAGGCGCGGGAAGGTGTCAGGAGTTGCGGTGTGCACAATCGCTCTCGGTGCATTTGCTATCCAGTAGCCGGCTTCTTGAATTCTGAGCGCCATCTCCATGTCTTCGGTCGAGTGTGCATAGCGCCATGTGCCTAATTCGCGGATGATGCTCGCGCGGAATATCGAAAACGGACCGGGGGTAATGAACACGGAACCGAGCACTGCCATAATAAAACGGTTGAAAACGCTCAGGCGGTACTCGACATTCTGCAGATGCTGCAAAAGAGTTTTTGGCTCACGCACGTGGATGCCGGGGGTCACCGCCGCAATTCGGGGATTTGAAAATGACGGGATGATGCGAAGCAGTGCATCGTGCGCCACAATCGAATCTGCATCGAGACAGCCGATGAGTTCTGCCTCGGTGTGCGCGAGAGCGTAGTTCATCGCGGTGTGTTTGCCGCCGTTTTCTTTTGAGAAAATTTTGATGCGTGAGTCGTCTTTGAACTGTGCGACCACCGCAAGGGTGCGGTCGGTCGAGCCGTCGTCGACGAGCAGAATTTCGAGCTTTTCTTTCGGATAGTCGAGCGAGAGCAGAGATTTCACCGTCGTGACCACCCCATATTCCTCATTGAAACAAGGGACCACGATGGCGACAGTCGGCAGCACATGCGGAAGCTGTGAGGGGAGGAGCACCCCCTTTTTGCGTCTCTCGAGGAATGAAACAAGCAAAAAGACCTCAAGGTAGAGGGAAATGAAAAGAAATGTGTAGGTGAGAGCGGCTTCGATACTCATGGGCGTTTTCGAGTACGCAGTATAACAAATTTGGCCTTTCTAAGCCATTTGGAGCAGGATATACTGATTCCTCATGGAAACAGGCCACATACATCCGATTTCCAGCCTTATACGCGAGGCGAATCGCATTTTCTCAGATATGGGGTTCACCTTCGCAGAGGGGCCGCTTCTTGAGAGCGAATGGTACAACTTCGACTCGCTCAATGTGCCGAAAGACCATCCGGCACGCGATATGCAGGATACTTTTTTCATAAAAGACGAACCAGGGTACGTACTTCGTACACACACTTCTCCTGTGCAAGTGCGCTACATGGAAGCGCAGGCAAAAGCAGGCATCGAACCACCGTATCGCGTTATTGTGCCCGGAAAAGTATTTCGTAACGAGGCGACCGATATGACGCACGAAGCCGAATTTTTCCAAATCGAAGGACTCGCGGTGGGCGAAGACGTAACGCTCGCGAATCTCAAAGGCACGCTTGCGCGATTCTTCAAAGAACTCTTTAAAGACGCATCCGTAGAAATCCGTTTCCGCCCGAGCTTCTTTCCTTTCACCGAGCCATCGGTCGAAGTTGATATGCGTCTGGTCGGCGACAATGTGCCGGACAAATTGCGAGATAAATGGATTGAAATGATGGGCGCCGGCATGGTGCATCCGAGTGTTCTGAAAAACGCGGGAATTGATTCAGCGAAATATAAAGGGTTCGCATTCGGCATGGGGCTCGACCGGCTCGCTCTTTTACGCTGGGGAATCGACGACGTGCGTCACATGCATTCTGCGGACCTTCGGTTCATCAATCAATTCTAGTTATGAAGATCTCGCGTAACTGGCTCCAGACGTTTTTCAATGACCCGCTGCCGGAGGCGGCGGCTATCGGTGATGCGCTTACTTTCCACGCATTTGAAATAGAAAGCATCGAGGCGCATGGAGAGGATTCGATTTTCGATGTGAAAGTCACGGCGAATCGCGGGCATGATTGCTTGTCACACCGCGGAATCGCGAAAGAGCTTGCCGCAATTTTAATGCTCCCGATGAAGGGCGACCCACTCCGCGTAAATATCAATCTCGATCCGAAGACAGATGCTGTGGCCGTCTCCATCGCGGAGCCGACTCTCTGTCGTCGATACGTCGCCGGATACATTCGTGGTGTGAAAGTCGGGCCTTCGCCGGAATGGCTCCAAAAGGCGCTCGAATCAGTCGGCCAGCGGAGCATTAACAACATCGTTGATGCGACGAACTTCGTGATGTTCAACCTCGGCCAGCCGCTCCATGCATTCGACGCGGCGCAACTGACTCGGAACCAGCAAGGCGACGCCTTGCTGGTTCCTGGGTATTCGATAGAGGTACGAAAGGCGAAAGATGGTGAAAAGATGGTCGCGCTCGATGATAAGGAATACACCCTCGATTCTCGCGCGCTGGTGATTGTCGACGGTAATACCGATATTCCGATTGGTATCGCAGGCGTAAAAGGTGGCAAGCCGGCGGGAATATCCGAGAAAACGACTGACATCATCATTGAGTCGGCGAATTTCGACGGCGTGACGACACGTCGTACCGCCGCAGCTTTGAAACTTCGGACCGATGCGTCGAGTAGATTTGAGCAGGTGATTTCTCCGGAGCTCGCGGGGTTTGGCATGTATGCGGTAGCGAACCTTATTATTGAGCTTGCTGGAGGAGAGACCGTCGGTTTCGTTGATGCCTACCCTGTTGTGGCGGAAAAAAAGCAGGCGGAAGTCACAACTGAGTTCGTAAATGCAGTCCTCGGCACAGAACTGCAGGATACAGATATCGAGGGAGCGCTTACACGGCTCGACCTCACTCACATGCAGGATGGAAGCCGATTTGCGGTAAACGTGCCTTTCGAGCGACTCGATATTGCTCTTCCGGAGGACTTGGTAGAAGAGGTCGCACGAATCGCGGGTTACGACAAGATTTCTGCGATTGAACTTCAACCACTTTCAGACGATGTTTTGGTCAACGCGAACTTCTTTGCAGCAGAGCAGGCGCGCGAAAAACTTACCGCAGAGGGATACTCAGAAGTATTCACCTCCGTCTTTTCCGAAAAGGGCGAGCGCGTTGTCGTCAACAAGGTCGACGGTGTGCGCCCCTACCTCCGGAGCAACCTGACCGATGGCCTCCAGCAGGCGATGCTCAAGAATTTGTCGAACAAAGAATTGCTCGGACTCAAAGAAGTAAAACTTTTTGAGATTGGTACTGTCTGGGGAGTAAAAGAGGAGCGAATGAATATCGCGACTCTCGTCGGTTCACAGAAATCTGCAAAGCCAAATGTAAAGGAATGGAAGGGTACGGAAACGGAACTCACACCCATTTCAGCAACGGAATATGAGAATCTACCCGTCTCTTCTGCCGTACGTTATAAAACATTTTCAAAATATCCGTTTATCGTGCGCGACATCGCACTCTGGACACCTGCCGGAACATCCGCAGATGATGTGCTCACGGTTATCAGGACGCATGCGGGGGAGCTTTTGGTGCGGAGCGAACTTTTCGACCAATTTGAAAAGGGCGGAAGGGTTTCGTACGGCGTCCGGCTTGTGTTCCAATCCTTCGACAAGACGCTCACCGATGGCGATGCGAACGAACGCATGGAAAGCGTGTACATCGCCGTAAAAGCAAAGGGTTGGGAAGTAAGGTAAAAAAAAGAAAGAGCCGGGTAACACACCCGGACCCTTTTTCTTTTCGCGGCATGACAGACGCGTTTCAAATTTATACTCCAGCAGGCGCGACACCTTCCAGCTTGGGCGGCACACCAGCGTATCGCCGACACGGGCGCTTTCGACCAGCAGGTCGATGAGCTCGAGCTGTCGAACCTCGCTTGCGCGCGCAAGTCGATAATGCGCAGAGCCGTTTTGCAGTTCGATACTCACGATCGTCTTGCCTGGCGTGAGCTCGATGTTTTTGATCACGAATTCGTTTTCGACCCCGTAAATTCGGGGGAGAAACGCGTGTTCGTACACGATTAATCCGATCACACCGCACACGATTGCCGTATACAGCGCGACAATCGTGTGCCCGATGACGCGCTTCCGCAATGGAACAGCTGCTTCAGTCGGCATGCTCGTCCTCCCCATGGACCATATTTCCGCACAATCCTAGGAGCACTATACAGGTGGAATATGGGTAGGCAAACGTCTTCTTTTTTGGTATACTGAACCGACCAAAATATGGCCGAAACAAAGCCCAAAAAAGCCGATATGAAAGCCCCTAAATCGGGGCAAAATAGTTCTAAGGGCTCGTATGGAGCGAGCGACATCACGGTGCTCGAAGGGCTCGAGGCGGTGCGTCGCAGGCCGGGCATGTACATCGGTACCACGGGTACCACGGGCCTCCATCATTTGATATGGGAAGTGTTCGACAACTCTCGCGACGAAGCAATGGGCGGCTTCTGCAACGATATCGAAATCGCATTATTGCCAGACAACAAAGTCCGCGTCGCAGACAACGGTCGCGGTATTCCGGTAGAAATTCATCCGAAAACAAAAGTTTCGACACTCGAAACAGTCATGACGGTATTGCATGCCGGAGGAAAATTTGGCGGCGAAGGGTACAAGGTTTCGGGCGGTCTGCACGGAGTCGGTGTCTCGGTGGTAAACGCACTTTCTTCTCATGTGCGTGCCGTAGTACACCGCGACGGCGGGGAGCATGTGCAGGAATATAAAAACGGCGGCAAACCAATCGGCAAGACGAAAAAAGTGGGTGCGTCAAAATTGAACGGTACTATCATCACCTTCCAATCCGACGCAGAGATTTTCCCTGACCGTACGCTCAACTGGGACACGATTGTGTCTCACATGCGCCAACAGGCATACCTCGTACGCGGACTTCGGATTTCAATTCTCGATTTGCGCAATGCGGGCGCGGTAAAAGAAGAAGATGTCTTCTATCTCCGCGAACTCTCGATAGACGCGCCTTCGATGACCTTTTACTTTGAAGGAGGTCTGCGTAGTCTCGTCGCATTTCAAAATCATCACCTTGAACCGGTGCACAAGACCGTCTTCTACGTGGAGAAAGAGCAGGACGGCGTGCAAGTGGAAGTCGCACTCCAGTATGTCGACGACATCACGAGCCGCATCTCCGCATTTGCCAACAACATCTACAACGCGGAGGGTGGTACACACATCACAGGTTTCAAGACGGCTCTCACACGCACATTGAATGCGAAGAACGGCGGCGGCAAAGAAAGTGAGAACTTTACCGGCGAAGACGTGCTCGAAGGCCTCACGGCAGTCGTATCGGTCAAGCTCCGTGAAATCCAATTCGAAGGCCAGACAAAAGGCAAACTAGGGAGCGTAGAAGCGCGAGGCGCGACGGAAAGTGTTTTTGGAGAAGCATTCAGTATGTTCCTCGAAGAAAATCCCGACGAAGCACGTGCAATCATCGGCAAGATTTCACTCGCGATGAAGGCACGCAAAGCCGCGAAAGCTGCCAAGGATTCAATTCTCCGCAAAGGGGCGCTCGATGGCATGACACTCCCGGGCAAACTCGCGGACTGTCAGAGCAAGAGCGCGGAGGAATCCGAGCTCTTCATTGTGGAGGGAGATTCCGCAGGTGGTACGGCGAAGATGGGTCGCGACCGACGTATTCAGGCGGTGTTGCCGCTCCGCGGCAAAATTCTCAACATCGAACGGGCTCGGCTCGACAAAATGCTCGCGTCCGAACAAATCAAGAATTTGGTCGTCGCACTCGGTACGGCGATAGGAGATATTTTCAATATCGAGAAATTACGCTATCACAAAATAATCATCGCCACCGATGCCGACGTAGACGGCGCGCACATCCGCACACTTCTGCTCACGCTCATGTACCGGCACTTCCGCCCGGTAATCGACGGTGGATTTCTCTACATCGCACAGCCACCGCTTTTCAAAATCAAAAAAGGAAAAACGGTTGCCTACGCGTATACAGACGAGGAGCGCATCAAACTCGTCGGCGCGGATATGCCTATTGAAGCAGAGACCAACGACGAAGAGGTTGAGGGCGAGGAGGTGGCGGAAGCCCCGACGCCCGGAGGTGTCGGGGTCCCGACATCCGACGAAGGTCGGAGCGTCGGGAAAAAGGCTCCGAAAATTTCTGTTCAGCGATACAAGGGTTTGGGCGAAATGAACTCCGAGGAATTGTGGGAGACGACTATGGACCCGGCTCGCCGTATTTTGAAGCAGGTGCAGATTGATGACGCCGTCGAAGCCGACATGGTGTTCGATATGCTCATGGGTACCGACGTCCCCGCACGCAAATCATTCATCCAAAGCCACGCAAAAGAGGCAACTTTGGATATTTAGAAAACGTACGTTTTTCACAGCGTCGAACGAGGAGCGAGTGGGAGCTTGCTCACATATCGTCCGAGTGAAGACGATGCATCAATGCGAAGCATTGATATCCAAAGATGAGTGTATGAAGCAACGCTCGATATCTAATCAAAAGTACATAGAACTGTTCTATGTACAAAAAGCCCCGGAGGTTACCGGGGCTTTTTGTTGGCTAAGGTTTTTTAGTAGATTGGATATGGATTCGGATTCTGATACTGAATCGGATATCCACCGCCGAGATACTGCGATGCGGTGTTGTTGCCTTCATTAGATTCACGGACGCCGTTTGATGGGTCGACTGAGATGAATACAGAACCGTTGATTGCTTGCGTGAAGCGAAGTGTGTTGGTGATATGCGAGCCCGGCGCAAGTGATGCTTGAGCGGGGGAGAAGTATGTATACGCTTGCGAGGTCGGGAGCTGTGCTTGGAAGTACCATGTGCCCGTCGAGCCGCTTCCCATGTTTGCGATATCGAACGAGACCACCCCGTTGCCGAATTGGTCGATAGTAGCAGAATTGATGCGAACGCTCAGGTCTGATGGGCCCGAAGTTGGTTTTGGAGTTGGAGTAGGCGTCGGCTTTGGGGTCGGCGCTGGCTCTGAAGCCGTACCGTTGATTTGTGTGCTCGCTTCACCGCGCGCCTGCGTTCCTTCGCCGCGTGGCATGAATACAATTGAGAATAATGATTTTACACTGGTTGTACCTGTAAGCGTTGGCAAGACGGCGATTTGTTTTGTAGAAGTACCTGCTGAAAATGCGGCACCGCAGGGGATTGCAATGAACTTTCCATCAGCCGACGGTACTTTGAAAGAAAGCCCTGTCTCGCATTTGTAGACGAATGCATACATGCCTTCACTTTCTGACGCGTGCTTCCACGAAACGGTCATCGTCTCACCGGAATCAGCATTTGTCGGTGCGGTCACGGCAATCGTCGTTGCGTCAACTTTCTTTGCGTCGAAAAGCGAAGCGAACCATGGGGATGAGAGGCGGGCGAGGTGAATGAGACCCCAAACCACAATGATGGCGAGAATGATGAATCCGACAATCGCAAGAATGCTTGAAACGAAACTCGTGCGGCTCGGTCTGGGGGCAGGATGCGTATGTGGATGTGGTGCGTGGGGGTCTGCCATAGGCGTCTTTGATGTCGGCTATCTTTACATATATTGTGGGTGTTGTCAAGTGTAGGAAGGGGCAGGGGTTGACAATCCTGCCTTTATGGTGTATTATCTACAGATGACCGTAGGAACACCAGATACATCACAAAAGCCGCCGTTTGCTGTCTTTTTGGCCGCAACGGTGATGCTTTTCTTTCTCTCGCTTTCAACAGCCGACTCAATCGGTTTCGTGCCCGACTACATCGACGGCACCGCGACTGATGTCGAGCTTACGAATTTGCCGGAACTTGGAGAAGAAGTTGCGGAACCCGCGACAGAGGTTGCGACACCCGTGAAGGTACAGCTCCCGACTCGTCTCAAGATTCCTGCTATCGGACTCGATTTGCCGGTGCAAAATCCGAGTACGAAAGACATCGAGGCGCTCGATGTGCTTCTGCAAAAAGGTCCCGCGCGTTACGTGGATTCCGCAAAACTCGGCGAAAAAGGCAACGCGATTATTTTTGGGCACTCCTCGCATCTTCCGATTGTACGCAATCAGATGTACAAGGCGTTCAATCGGATTCCGGAGCTTGAAGCGGGGGATTCTATTACGGTGACCGGCACGGATGGGACGATGTATCTCTACAAAGTGACGTCTATCAAGAAAGTAAACGCGGCCGATACCTCTATCGATATGTCAGTCGAACTCGGCACCCGCCTCACGATTGTGACCTGTGACACGCTCACATCGAAAAGCTCGCGCTTCGTGCTCGAGGCAGAATTCATCGGCATCCAAGAAATTATATGA
>Ga0209542_10013127_pt1 | contig 14354 bp, 14 predicted proteins | sample RifCSPhighO2_01_FD_184028 | JGI IMG/M metagenome (GOLD analysis project Ga0209542, IMG submission 184028) | Soil microbial communities from Rifle, Colorado - Rifle CSP2_plank highO2_0.1 (SPAdes) (version 2) | ecosystem: Environmental > Terrestrial > Deep subsurface > Rock core/Sediment ...
GGGTAACGAACGCAACCCTCGTCGCCTGTTATACGTGTCAGGCGAGACTGTCCCGATTTTCGGGAAGGAAGCGAGGATGACGCCAAGTCAGCATGGCCCTCTGATGCCCTGGGCTACACACGTGCTACAATGCCCGCTACAATGGGCCGCAAATTCGCAAGAAGGAGCAAACCCCATCAAAAGCGGGCCCAGTTCGGATTGAGGTCTGCAACTCGACCTCATGAAGTCGGAATCGCTAGTAATCGCAGGTCAGCTATACTGCGGTGAATACGTTCTCGAGTCTTGTACTCACAAATAAATGCGCCCGGCAGCGCACAATTCTAAGTGGTTTCCGCCAAAGGCGGATCCGTCTTTGGCGGAAAAATCCACTCCTTTTCATTCGTCGTGAAAAGCGTAGCTAAAAGATAAGTCCAACGCCGTAAGGCATGGACTGAAGGATCTGGAAGCAAAACACAGCCCATAGAAATAAAAGCTGTGCCGACCTATCAGCCGGGTGGTGAGGATGGGGAAGGCACCATGAAAAGCTTTATGGGATGTGCGGAATAGAATTCTGCGTAACCCGGGGAGACCCAATTTTCAGTATGGCAATTGTTGTCTTGAACTTGAATTGACGTACCGTCAACTCAGGGTGTATCCTAGATTTATGAGACAGCAAAAGAAAATTGGGAGTCAGCTGCGTCGTAGTATCACGCTTTTTCATAAGAAAAACGTGAGAAGGACAAAACCAGGCATGTTATCTGCTGATTAAAATCACAGATGCATGCTTAGGACTCGCGTAGTGCGGGAAATCCGCTCGCTACGTGGGAACGTGAAATATGTCAATTATCACATTCGCCCGTCAACTCAAGGGAGCCGGGAGTAGATAAAACCCAGCACCACTTTTGCGAAAGATGTTTTTCAATAAACATTGAGTAGTATTGCATAACTTGTTCTTATTTGAGAACGATAGTTGTAAAAGTGGTGCTGGGCTAGTCTAAGCTCGGTGACAGGGAGTAAGTCGTAACAAGGCACGGCTAGCGGAAGCTGGTCGTGGAGTTTCTCTTTTTAAGAGCTTTGTCCGTAAAATTTTTCGTAAGAAAAATTTGAGGATGTTCTTAGAGGAGTCGATTATTCTGTCCGCCAGCTGGCGGATTGCAGAATAGGGTATTTGCCGATGAACCCAAAATCTCGGCAAGTTGGGACAAAAGAAAAAGTGCTTTACCCTGAGCGTAGTCGAAGGGTTACGTTTGTTCAAAATAACCATTTTAAAAATGGTTATTTTGATTGTTGACCTATTGCAAAACATTACCCGTTGTGCTACTTTTGTAATCAGACGAATTTGAGGATCATACGATGAGGCGTGCCCTTCGAAGGAAAGAGAGAGACAAAATAATAAAAAAACTTGTTGAACTTCTTGATGGCATCACAATTGATTTGGTGAAGGGAGTTATTCTTACGCCAAAGAAAAAGCGCCAGGTTGCAGAGTTGCGGAAAATAATATGGAAGAAACAAACGCGCTCGACATGAGCGCGCTTTTTTTATATAGTAATAAAACATACGAAATTTTGGGCATGTAGTTCAGTGGCAGAACGCTGTCCTGATAAGACAGAGGCCGATGGTCCGATTCCATCCATGCCCAATACACAGGGCCATGTGTATAACAATACTGTGCCGCGAGCTGTTGTGTAGTATAATAGGCAATAAGCACCATGTTGCTCAAAAGGTCAAGATTTTAGTGCATTATTGGCTAAATTAACAAGAATGTTATGACCGATGCATATTGCGTAAAATGCCGTCAGAAGCGCCCCATGAAAGACGAAAAAGAAGTTGCAATGAAAGGGAAGGGAAACACCGAGCGCCGCGCGATGACGGGCGCTTGTTCTACCTGCAACGCCAAGATGTTCAAGATCTTGGGCAAGAAACTATCGTAGCAACATTTGCCGGGATACTTACGCACAGCGCCTCTACTGCGGCTGGAGTGTGGTTTTTGTGGCTTGATCCGCTTATCGGCGGGTTGCTTTTGGGAAATCTTGTGGCGAGTATTTCCTTTTTGCCGCGCCGCATGGTACTATAGAAGATCAGTATTATTGGCTAATCTCCAGCGGCTATGAGCACAAAAATAATTATGGGTATTTTGGTTCTCGGTGTGTTTGTCGCCGGGATGGTATATTTTTCGCGCTCCGCTGTCGCGCCAACGAATGGGGCATCGGTTACCGGCGCAAACTCGGTAAGCTCAACAATGCCTGTTCCGGGTAACGCCGATGCCGAGGAATATATTGTGCAATCTCAAGAAGATACCAAAGAGGTAGTGGTAGAGATGACGAGCGTCGGCTTTTCTCCTTCGTCGGTGGCGGTTAAGAAAGGAACAATGGTTATTTTTATAAACAAGGATTCTCGGCTGCGATGGCCCGCTTCGGCGGTGCATCCGATGCACTTGTGCTATCCCGGGTTTGATTCTTTGGATTCCGTAGCGCCCGGCGACTCATTCTCATTTACCGCCAGCGTGGCGAAAACCTGCGGCTTTCACGATCATCTCAACCCCGGGCTTCGCGGAACGCTCATCGTGACGGAGTAGAAAAACAATGCTACGCTATTGCTATGTCGGGCCATTAGCATAGTGGTAGTGCAGCCGGTTTGCATCCGGCAGGCGGGAGTCCGATTCTCCCATGGTCCACCAGACAGGAAATTGCAAGCAAGAGGCAGTCGCCTCGCTTCGCTCGGCGACCAAATCGTAAGGAATTTTAGGCGAAAAAATCAGTTGGCGATTCTGTATTTTGGGAAAAGAAATTTTTAATCATAAGGTCATAAGAAAATAAAATAATAATTTTGTGAGTAAAAAAATAATTTTGGGAATAATTATTCTTGCCGTGTTAGCTATAATTGGTTATGTTATCTATTTTTATCTGTTTTCCATTATAGGCAACTCGCCAAATTATAAGAGTATCAGCAGATGTCTTACAGAAGCTCAAACCGTAATTAATAAATACGGAATTGATAAAGATCAGGTTGAAGGTTGTCAATCAAAATCATTTAAACTAGACGGCAAGTCAGTAAGTTTTATCCACATTGAGTATGGAGTGCCGAATGATTGTCCGTCGGGGTGTTTCTTTAGCCACTATTGTGCGATTGTTGAAGATGGGAAAGATTATCCTTTTGCGTTTTACTTTACGAATGAAAAGGAAAATATACTTAAAGTACCCGTGGACGATTCAAGGAGTGCTGATAAATCAGTCTTGACCGGAGAAAGTCATAGGCTCGCTTCTTCGAACGAATTTGTAGAATTTCTCAATAAAGAAAGACAGCAAGATGGCGAATTCAGGTGGTGTAAGAATTGATTTAAGAATTTGCCGCCAAAGAAAAACTTGAAATTGTCAAAGTTCAGGATTTCGGTTCCCTCCTTCGCCAAAGGCTTCGGGCGGGCAGGCGGAATTTTTGGCCAGACCCGCGCCGCCACAGGCGGCGAAATGCGTCCGAACTACTTTAAGAATAGACCAAAAATACTCGCCTCGCCGATTCGCCTCGCTTCGCGAGCGAAGCTGGAGCTCTGACGAGGCATTTTTTTGCTTTTCAAGGCGCCTTATTATAAGCTTCTAAGAGAAGCTTGTTTGTTGCGGAGGTGATTACATGAATAGAGAAGCGGTTGCTGCGGCGAGAGCGCTGTTTTGTTGTATAGTATATATGGCTGCGGGTTGTGTGAGCCCGCGCATTAAGCCGGATGCCATTGATACAAAGCAACCTGCGCCGCAATTTTCCCAAGAACAGGCGCCCAACACGATCGATCCTTCAAAAACATCAGTTGAAATTTCTATTAGGGAGCAGAAATTATTTTTATCGCATAACGGGGTTATCGTGCGCGTATATGGTGTTTCTACCGCGGTGCGCGGGGCAGGGAATACTATGCGGTCCAAGCAGACACCGCTGGGACTTCACCGCATTTATAAAAAAATCGGGCACGGCGAGCCAATCGGCAAGGTATTTCGCTGGGCAACACCGCAAAATTATATTGTTTCAATTTGGGAAACAGTGCCAGTACGCAACACTCCTCGTTATATTACTACCCGAATATTGTGGCTTGAAGGGATGAAAGACGGGCACAATAAGGGAAAAGAAATTGACTCCAAAAAACGCCATATTTATATTCATGGCACAAATCAGGAGGGAGCAATTGGCACGCCCGATTCAATAGGATGTATTTTGATGAGAAATGAAGATATCATCGAGCTATTCAATTTGGTGCGAGAAGGGACTATCGTTAATATTGTATTGAGCCATTAATCCTCTTGCTTGTTTTGCAAGAGGATTTTGTTTATAGTAATAGCATAATATGTTAGATATAAAATTCATTCGGGAAAATAGCGATCTTGTCCGCGAGGCAGCGCGCAAGAAACATACCGATTTTGATATTGAGCGTTTCCTTGCGCTTGACGAAAAGCGGCGAGCGCTTATCGCCGATGTAGACGAAATGAGAAGAACACATCGCGAAGAATCAGAAAAAACATCTAAGACGCAAGGTGCCGAGCGAGATGCTTTAATTTCACAGTTGAAAGAAGGAAAAGATAAAATTTCACATAAAGAGTTTGAATTGCGAACAATTGAAAATGAATTTAGTGAGCTGATGCTCCAAGTACCGAATATTCCGGACCCCTCCGTCCCAGAAGGGAATTCCGACGCTGACAATCAAGAAATACGAGTGTGGAATCCGCGCTCCTCAACACCAAGTGTGGCGGAGCTCGGCGGACGCGATTATCTTACGTTAATGAAAGAGCACGACATGCTTGACTTAGAGCGCGGAACAAAGGTTTCCGGATTTCGCGGTTATTTTTTAAAAAACGATGGCGCTCTTCTTTCTTTTGCCCTTTGGAGGTTCGCGCTTGATTTTATGGTAAAGCGCGGATTTATTCCTTTTATAGCTCCGGCGCTTGTGCGGGAAGAAAATTTGATAGGGACAGGACATTTCCCCAAGAGCCGCGAAGATGTTTACAAGACAGAAAATGATGATCTCTATCTTTCTGGTACTGCAGAAATTCCTATGACCGGATATTTTCGCGACGAAGTTTTACGAGAAGACGAATTACCTAAGACCTTTGTCGCATTTTCTCCGTGTTATCGGAGAGAAGCAGGAAGTTATGGCAAAGATACCAAGGGGATTTTTCGGACTCACGAATTCTACAAAGTTGAACAGTTTGTACTGTGTAAAAATGATCATCAAGAATCGGTGCGGTGGCACGAGGAGATAACCAAAAATTCGGAAGAACTATTACAAGCTCTTGAGGTCCCGTATCGCATAGTGGTTAATTGCACTGGAGATATAGGACAAGCGCATGTTAAAACATACGATATTGAGTCGTGGTTTCCATCCGAAAACAAATACCGAGAAACGCACTCGTCGTCATATTATCATGATTTTCAGACAAGGCGGTTCAATATTAAATATCGCGATAGCGAGGGAAAGCTTCGCTTCGCGCATTCCTTAAATAATACCGCGCTTGCGACCCCGCGTATTTTAGAGCAATTTTTGGAAAATCACCAAGAACCAAGCGGTTCCATCGAAATCCCAAAGGCGCTTCAACCGTATATGGGCAAGGAGAAAATTGCATAAAGAAAAACCGCAGGGCTATTGCGGCTTGTATTTTTTTCTTATTGACGCTCTGCGTTTTGTTTTACGATGTATAACATCACACGGTTGACCGCACAAAGAACATATGTAGCTTACGGTGCATACTGCCTTGCTCCCAATAAAATCTGGCACGCCGTCCAGTTTAACTTTTGCGTTGTGGCATTTCGATTTGGGTTCTTTCATCATGTTTTCCTTCCAATTTTCTTCCATGATGGTAGCATATGCGATACCATGTGTCTATGGACATCTCGCGGAGATATCGAAGGAAGCGGCGCGCGGTGCGCGCCAAAAAAAGCATTATGGTTGGCGTTGTCGCGCTTTTGCTTTTGGCGGGTGCAGGATGGGGACTTTGGTCGTCGTATTTTCGCGTTCAAACGATAACCATTGAAGGTGCTGCGGATCACCAAAGAGTGGAAATGATGGTGCGCAAGCATTTTCAAGAAACACGGCGCTGGTTTGCGCCCGCAGATTCCATTTTTTTTATTGATACGGATGGCGCGCGCGAATCGTTACAAAAAGAGCATATAGGAATCTCGGAAATTACCAAACAGTATCCTCACACACTTCGCGTGGTATTTCGCGAGCAGGTCGCGCGGTTTATTTGGTGCGGCGGTGACTCTTCGTGTTACTATATTGCTCACGACGGGCTTATCGCTGCAGAGGCGCCGCAGTTTAGCGATGCCCCGTTGCCGCTTCTTACTTTTTCTGTCCCATTTGCCGTTTTCAATATTTCTCTCGGACAGTGGATTTTTGAACCATCCGTTGCGCAATTTCTTGTTGAGTTCATTGCGTCTACGGAAAGGCAGTTTAGTGTCGGTGTTACGGCAATTGAACTTCAACCGCGCACAAAGGAGGTTACCGCAATCCCCGCAGACGTTATGGAAGCAAAAATTTTTACCCAGGACGATTGGTTTATTTTTGTCCGCATCAATGACGATGCCCAGCGCCTCGCATCGGACTTGGCACTCTTGATAAAAGAAAAAATCCCATCACTTGAAAAGCTTGCGTATATTGACCTTCGCTTTGAAAATAAGGCGTTTTATAAACTCCGCTGATATGTTACCATTGATTATATGCCGCAACCAGAGTCAGCGCAGGAACAAATTAAGTGGCTTCAGGAGCAGTTGGAAGCCAAGCAGCAAGAGCTTACCCGGGCGGGCGAACAGAAACACGAACGTGACGTCTTAAAAGAAGTGGTGCGGGATATCTCCGCGGAAAAAATATTCCCGGGTGATCCGTCGCTCACCGTTCCGCTATCGAACGATGATACGACACAAAAGGCGCAAGAGCTTCAAGAAAAAGAACACGAGCATATTATCAAGGAGCTGGTGGCGATGGCGCTGACGAAAGGCATTTTTTCTGCTATTGCGGTTGCCAAAAAACTCAAAAATCCGCATTTACTTGATGATTTCCACGACGCATTGGTTGACCATTATTACGATGCATTAGTGCAATCTCGGAAGATATGAATTTGCTTTGGTGGTACATCATAATCGCGCTCGGGGGCGCACTGCTCGTATGGTCATTTGCGCTTTTTGTTCTTGTCCGCAAGAAGCGCCGAAGCAATGTTGGATCCGGCCTCAATCTCGCGCTTTTCTTGGTAACAGTACCAGAACCGCGAATCGAACAGGGAAGCCAAGAAGAACAGCTTAAAAACTTTATTGCGCACATGGAGCAATTTTTGGCTGGTCTTGCCACTATCCGCCGATCGGGAGTTGGGGCGCGACTTTTGGGACATCCGACATTTGCGCTCGAAATTGCCGCACACAATAAGGGGGATGATGTTTTTTTCTATGTTGCCTTTCCTCGCATATACGCAACGGTTTTACGCAATCAGCTTCATGGGGCGTTTCCCGACGCGCATATTGAGCAAGTGCCCGACTACAATATTTTCCATCCCGCGGGCGCAAGCGCGATGGCCGTACTGCGCCAAGCTGACTCACCATTGATACCCGCGAAAACATATCGAACGCTAGCCGCAGATCCGCTGGAAACCATAACATCCGCATTTTCCAAACTTAAAGGAGTAGGTGAGGGGGCAGCGATTCAAATTGTGCTTCGTGTGCCGGTGAAAAATCCTGCCTCGCGCTTCCGTAATGTTATTATGATGCTGAGGGAAGGAAAATCGCGCAGCTCCGCGTTTGGTAAAAAAACCATAGCCAAGGAGATCGCATCTCTTCTTTCGTTCTCACAAAAGACGGATCCAGCCGGGAGACAGCCAGCGATAGATGACGCAGCAATTAAACTTTTAGAAGAAAAATCGGCAAAGTTGCTTTTTGAGTGCAATGTTCGATTAGTTTCATCCGGCGAGACAGGAGAGAGCGCAGATAGAATTTTGCGTGAATTGGAGGCCGCGTTTTTGCAATTTCAAAATCCAGATGGCAATTTGTTCAAGCCGCGAGAACTTCGCGGCCGAGCGTTTTATAAAGGCATTGAAGCGTTTTCCTTTCGCTTGTTCGATGAACACTATACCATGCTCCTTAATGTTGAAGAGCTTGCCAGCATGTATCATTTTCCTTTCTCGCGCAAGTCCGCTCCTATGGTGCGCATGCTCAAAGCAAAAGAAGCAACGCCGCCCCCTAATCTTCCTCGGGACGGCATCGTTATCGGCAAAAGCGCTTTCCGCGGAGAATCACAAATAATTCGCATTGCCAAAGAAGATCGCATGCGGCATCTTTACATGGTTGGGCAGACCGGCACCGGAAAATCAACGCTTCTTGAAAACATCATTATCCAAGATATTCGAAACGGCGAAGGGGTAGCGGTTTTAGACCCGCACGGCGAGCTTATTGAGAAAATTTTGCCACTTATTCCGAAAGAGCGTGTGGAGGATGTTATTCATTTTAACCCAGGCGACACCGCGTATCCTATGGGGCTTAATATGCTCGAGTATGATCCGCGATATCCGGAGTACAAAAGTTTGGTCATCAATGAGCTTTTGGAAATTTTCAACAAGCTTTTTAACATGTCAATCGCGGGCGGTCCACAATTTGAACAATATTTTCGCAACGCGGCTGCGCTGGTTATGGAAGACCCCGAGTCTGGGAGTACCGCGCTCGAAATCCGCCGCATTTTTTCAGACAAGGCGTTTCGCGACTACAAGCTCTCGCGATGCAAAAACATTGTCGTATCAACGTTCTGGCGCGAGATTGCCGAAAAATCTACCGGCGAGCAATCGTTAGCAAACATGACCGCGTATGTGGTAAGCAAATTTGACGTATTTTTGTCCAATGACATCATGCGTCCGATTATCCTTCAGCAGCACTCCGCGTTTAATTTTCGCGAAGCGATGGATACGAAAAAAATCTTATTTGTGAACCTTGCCAAAGGAAAGTTGGGCGAAATCAATTCTAATCTCATTGGGTTGATTGTGGTAGGCAAAATTTTAATCTCTGCGCTCTCGCGTACCGATGTTCCCGAGCACGAAAGGGGAGATTTTTATCTCACGATTGATGAGTTTCAAAATGTGACAACCAAGTCCATTTCAACAATTTTATCCGAAGCGCGAAAGTATCGATTGGGTATGACGGTAGCACATCAGTTTCTCGCTCAGCTTGAGGAAGAAATCAAGAAGTCGGTTTTTGGCAATGTCGGATCTATTTTAGCGTTTCGCGTCGGAGCCGATGACGCGGAATATCTGGAAAAGATTTTTGCGCCAGTTTTTTCCGCCCACGATCTTACCAATATTGATAATGCCAACGCGTATTTCAAGCCATTAATTCACGGACTGACCGTAAAACCATTTAACATTAAAACGTTTCCGCGCGAGACCGGCGATCCTTTGTGGGCGGAATCCATCAAGCAAATTTCGCGTTTCAAATACGCGCGGCCGAGAGAAGAGGTGGAAAAGGAAATTCACGAGCGCTACAGCGCGCTATAAATATGAAACAGAGCGATTATTATATTGGGGTCGTCATCGGATTTTTTATCGGTATTTTTTTGTTGCCTGTTTTATTTATTATACGCTTTTCTTATAGCGCGCTCATTCCTTTATTCTTTGTTTTTTCTATCATTGCTATTCCTTTTGGTCTTTTGGTGGGCGATATGCTGCAAAAAACATTTGGGATGGGCGCTCGATTTGGCAAATACACCGCCGCAGGTCTTTTAAGTTTTAGCATTGACTTTAGCGCGCTGAATATTTTAAGTTTTGTAACAGGCATTACCGCAGGAACCGCTGTGGGATGGATTAACGTGCCCGGGTTTTGTGTGGCGCTTTTGAACGCTTACGTATGGAACAAACGCTGGGTGTTTCAAAAGAACGACGGCTCGCACGCCACGCACTTTCCGCTGTTTCTTTTTGTTGTTATCATCGGGCTTTTGCTCAACAGTATTCTTGTGGTGTGGATTTCTACCAATATTGCTGCGCCCGCAGGAATTGATAGCCAGCGTTGGCTCAATGTTGCAAAGATTATTGCAAGCGGAGCGGTTGTCGTATGGAACTTTTTTGGCTATAAGTTTATCGCATTTCGATGACTTCTGTTGTTTTTTATCGCAAATATCGCCCGCAGACGCTCAAGGAAATAGTGGGGCAAGCGCATGTGGTAACGATTCTTGAGCGAGCACTCGCGCAACACCGCATCGCGCACGCCTATTTATTTTCTGGTCCGCGCGGGACCGGCAAGACAACGATCGCGCGCATAATCGCGCGCGAGCTGGAATGTATGCCGGAAGATATTATTGAAATTGACGCCGCGTCTTCCCGCGGGATTGACGAAGCGCGGGCATTGCGAGACGCCGTGCGTTTCTTGCCGCTTCGCTCGCCCAAAAAGGTTTATATTATTGATGAAGTACACATGCTGACCAAAGAAGCGTTTAATGCGCTTCTCAAGACCATTGAGGAACCGCCGGAGCATGTGGTTTTTATTTTGGCGACCACCGAATTGGAAAAAGTTCCTGATACCATTGTTTCGCGCACCCAACATTTTTCCTTTCATAAAATTGCAATTCCCGATATCGCGCGCGAGCTTGCGCGCATCGCGCGTCTTGAAAAGCTTTCCATTGAAGAGGACGCGCTCAAGCTCATTGCGTTTTTCGCAGACGGCGCGCTACGCGATGCGGAGAACTTGCTTTTCCAGATGCAGGGCCTCGGAGAGAAAACTACGACCGAGCGCGACGTGCGGATATTATTAGGCGCGCCGGAAGAAGAGAATGTTAATAATATTATTGAACATGCGCTTATGAGCGAGGCACATGAGATGTTGAAAGTGTTCAACAAGGTACTTCACGAAGGAGCAGATCCTAAGATGCTTGCGCGTCTTTTGTTGCGCAACGCGCGCGCTTTGTATTTGCTTTCTGCCGATCAGGCAACGAAAAGTATTTTGCAGGAAGAATTTACCAAAGAAGAAATAGAGCGTTTTTTCGCGATACTGCAAAAAGTACAAAAGAGAAGCGATGCGCGATCGGTACTTGCGAGAACCGAATACACTGTTTCGCTTCTTTTGGAAGCTGCTCGCCAACCCGCCGACGATTTCCTCGCGCATATTCCTTTGGAGCTCGCGCTTTTAAAGATTGCCACACGGCAGTAACAATCAGCAGAGTATTTTTGAGCACGCATTTTCTTTGGGGAGTTTTCATGGTACGTTAAAGGCACCAAAATCTGACTTTCGGAAAATTGACCGACTTTTTCGTTGGCGGCGCAAAGCGCCGCCCAAGCATTTCCCCCCGACAAATCCTCTCCGCTCGGCGCGGTGAGCCGCGCCGAGCGGTTGGCCAAGACGAGGTTCGAGCCAAAGATTTCTTTGGCGGCAACCTTTTTGGCAAAAAAGTTGTTCTCCCGTGCGATTTCAGGCAGGTTTCCTGCCTCTTTTATCCATTCCGACATCGGTTCGAGCCAGCCAGTCCGCTTTTGTTCAATCCGCGCCATTTGTTCCTCCAGCGACTTCTTTTCGGAAAGAAGTTTTGCTTTTTCCACACGATATACTTCGCGCTCAATATCTTGTTCCAAATATCCATCGAGAAGTCGCTGGAGCTTCGTTTGTATGGCGCGGATCCTCTCTCCGGCTTCCTGAACAAAAGCGCTTGAGGATTGGGCGGCTTCGGTTTTCTCTTTTTCAAGCATAGTGTTCAGTTCCGCCGCCCAATCCGGTCTCAAAGAAAATTTTTGAATAAGAGATGATAACTGGCGATCCAGTTCCTCTTCTCGAATACAAGGTTCGGGACATTTCAGTTTTGATTTCTTGGTGCAGTGGTAATAGATATATTCGTGAATATTGCCATTCTTTTGTTTTTTCACCTTGTATTCGCCAGTTATCATCATTCCGCATGAGGCGCAGGAAAGCAGTCCGCAAAACGCTTGTGGTTCATTTTTCTGCTTGTGGTGCGGTCTGCCTCGCTGTTTGAGTACTTCCTGCGCCTTGTCAAAAATTTTCTTTGAGACGACTGGCTGGTGCTTGCCCTCATGAATTTCGCCACCATAGCGAAAGTGTCCGTAGTAAAAGGGGTTGGAAAGGATAAAAGTAATTCTGTCTCGGTGGAGTCGCTTGCCGTTTCGAGAATGGATACCGGATTGCGCCAAAAAATTTGAGATGTCTTCAAGGCGACTTCCGTTTTTTGCATACATCTCAAACGCTTTACGAATGAGCGAGGCGCGTTTCTTGTCCACAACCACAGTTTTAGTGCGCGAATCGTTAAGGTAGCCGATAGGCGCAAGGCAGGGATATTCTCCGCGCCTCACTTTTTGGCGCAATCCTCTTTTGGTATTCTCGGCAAGCGAATCCACATAGTATTTGCTTTGCCCAAAGGCGATATTGAGCATGAACTTTCCTTGCGAGGTATTTTCACACCAAAATTGTGGAAACTTCAAGTCCGCAAGTCCACCGCCGTCAAGCAGGTAGATAATCTTTCCACCATCCACAGAATTGCGCGCCAATCTATCCGGATGCCAAGCAAGAATAGCGTTTGCATCGCCGTGTTCAATCCGCGAAATCATTTTGTTGAAAATCGGACGACCGATAACTTTGGCAGATTGCTTTTCGATAAACTCCTCGGCGATATGCAAACCCTCTTGCTTGGCAAAGGCGCGCAATTCTGTGATCTGCGCTTCAATACTCAAAACCTGCTTGTCCTCTACATCGGTGGACTTGCGGGCGTAGAGAAAATATTTATTGTTATTATTCATGCTCATACAATTATTGGGCAAAGCAAATCCGAGACAGAATTAAAATCGCACGGGAGGCGAACCTCGTCTTGGCGGGCAGAGAGGTGCGCGTCAGCGCGCCGAGCGGAGAGGATTTGTCGGGGGGAAATGCTTGGGCGGCGCTTTGCGCCGCCAACGAAAAAGTCGGTCAATTTTCCGAAAGTCAGATTTTGGTGTGTCTTTACAGTTTGGCTCGAAATCATTTTATCCGAAATTCCTAAAAACCGACAGGAAGCCGCGCTACGCGCGGCACAAACGATTCTGTGCGCTCGGGCGGGCAAAAAGAAAGGGGGTTGGGGGAAATGAATTTTTGCCCGCCCTCGTTTTCCGCCGCCGCTGAAATTAACGAATTCCTCGCCCCAAAGGCGGAGAATTCTTGCTAGTCATTAAACGCCCAAGAGGAAATGATTATTCCGATTTTTTTTCGCCCCACTGAACACGCAAAGCAGTGGACGAGTGCATCCCGAATCTTGTGTCCGATGATCCTAAGTCAACAGCAGAGATTTTCAGTCCAAGTCGCTCGACCTCTTTATAAAAATTCGCTGCATCAACAAAAAGTAATAATTTGTTTCCTCGATCATCGGTTACTCTCACAGCAGAATCGATATATTTTTTCCAATCCTCGACCCGCTGTTGCCTGTCTCGGGTGGCCAATAATTGATCCCTCTCTAATGACTTCGGGTTGTCATAAATATAATCATGCGGATGTTCCAGAACAAAGTCATAATGAGTCTCGCCTTTTAATGCAGCCTCGCGAACCCCGGGCATTACCGATTCCCATCCAGTCTTCTTCTTAAAGACCTCTGGAAAGCGCTCTTCGGCGTCTTCTCTAATCTCATTGATTTTCGCCCTAGAGGACTCTGCTACTTCTGCTAATCTTTTCTCCAAGATTGATTCTTTTTCTTTTTGTTCTTGTGGCGGCGTACCACCTTCAAATTTCTCTGGCATATTTTTTCTCCTTTCCCTTATATGGTTTGATTAAACCAACTTCGAGGAATTAAGGTTAAATGTTAATAAATTTTATTCTAATGTCTTTACTGGATTTTCCCCCCCCCCCTCGTAAATAAAGCAAGGGCAACTTCAGCTCCTTTATTGTATCAGCTCATCAACCGTAATATCAAGGGCTTTCGCAATTTTTTTCAAGGTGTCCAGTGTAGGATTTTCATTATCTCCCTGCTCAATCTTGATAATCGTGTTATTAGCGACATTTGCGAGCTTGGCGAGCCGATCTTGCGAAAGCCCTTTCTTTTCTCGCAATTTTTTCAGATTTTGACCCAGTGGATAATCTTGTTTTGACATAAATTGTTTATGGTAGTACCATTATTATGGAGTGTAGTTTACACTAACTTAATACTACTTCAATGGTACTACAAAACAAGATTATGGTCAAAATTTTAGGGAGTAAAAAAGATGTTGCGCGCGAATGGGAGGGCGGGTCAAGTGCAACTCCATTTTTGAATTTTGCGGCGCATTTTGCAGAGCAAAATACAAAATTTGGCGGCGGCGGAAAACGAGGGCGGGCAAAAATTCATTTCCCCCAACCCCCTTTCTTTTTGCCCGCCCGAGCGCACAGAATCGTTTGTGCCGCGCGTAGCGCGGCTTCCTGTCGGTTTTTAGGAATTT
>Ga0209542_10013128_pt1 | contig 14354 bp, 10 predicted proteins | sample RifCSPhighO2_01_FD_184028 | JGI IMG/M metagenome (GOLD analysis project Ga0209542, IMG submission 184028) | Soil microbial communities from Rifle, Colorado - Rifle CSP2_plank highO2_0.1 (SPAdes) (version 2) | ecosystem: Environmental > Terrestrial > Deep subsurface > Rock core/Sediment ...
CCCGCCAGCAGCGATTCGATCTTGGCCGGGTCCTTGTCCACGCACACCACGTCATGCCCGAAATCGGCGAAACAGGCGCCCGACACCAGGCCGACATAACCCGAACCAATCATCGCAATCTTCATAAGGGGATAAGCTCCAATCTCTTGCAACCGAAGGCAAGCGCCCTAGGCAGTGGTGGTCATTGCGTCAAATATTCAATCGGCCCGTTCCGGCCCGCGCATCCGCGCCTGCATCAGGACCAAAGGACAAGGCATGAAGAACCACATGCAGCGCGTACGCGCATCGGCATACAGGGGAGGTCGGCGTCAGGAAGCGATTTCGGAACTTGCTTCTTTGCCCTGGTATTCCGGAACCAGCTCGCGGAGGATGCGCAAGGAGTGATCGGCGTCGCCCTCCCGAAGATTTTCCGCCAACGATTCCAGTGCGCGCTCCAGCTCTGGCTTGGGGATGAAATGCTCTCGCGCCCGGAAGATGCGTCGATGGATCGTCGGTTCGGGATTGTCGCCGATCAGCAATTCTTCATACAGCTTTTCGCCTGGCCGCAATCCGACCTCGACAATCTCGATATCGCCATCCTCGTTGTTCTCGTCCCGCACGGTCAGGCCGGAAAGGCGGATCATGGTCCTTGCCAGATCGACGATCCTGACCGACTTGCCCATGTCGAGAACATAGACCTCGCCGCCCTGTGCCATGGCGCCAGCCTGAATCACGAGCTGCGCAGCCTCTGGAATGGTCATGAAATAGCGGGTCACATTCTTGTCGGTCAGAGTTACCGGTCCACCCATGCTGATCTGCTGCTCGAAGCGCGGAACAACTGAGCCGCTTGACCCCAGAACGTTGCCGAACCGGACCATGGTAAAACGGGTCGCGGTCTTGTTACTCGCCAATGCCTGCAGGATCAGTTCACACACGCGCTTGGTGGCTCCCATCACGTTGGTCGGTCGGACAGCCTTATCGGTACTGATCAGGATGAAGTGCTGGACCCCTGCAGCCTCCGCCTCTTGCGCGCAGAAATAGGTTCCGAAGATATTGTTCCGCATCCCACCGAGCGGGTTATGCTCGACCAGCGGGACGTGTTTGTAGGCGGCGGCATGGAAGACCGTATCGGGCTGCCAACGCTTGAACATGCGCGACACGACCTGACAGTCCGAGACATTGGCGAGTTCGACCTTGATCTCGACCTCGGCAGCTGTGGGATTGTTCCGCTGGAGCTCGATCAGGTCCTGTTCGATGCGATACAGCGAATATTCTGCCATCTCTACCAGGATCAGCCGCCTGGGTCGCAACAGCATGATCTGCTTGCACAATTCGCTGCCTATCGACCCGCCGGCTCCGGTCACGAGCACTGTCTTGCCCACAATCGTCTTGCCCAGCAGAAGTTCGTTTGGCGGAACGGGATCGCGACCCAGCAGGTCCTCGACATTGATTTCCCGCAGCACATCTGCGGTGATCCGGCCATCGACAAGCTCGGACATGGCCGGCAGCGTGCGGACGTGCACGGCCAGTTCCTCGAGGCTCTCGACGATCTGCTTGTTCTTGGCCTTGGTGTTCCGCGGCATCGCCAATATGATGTCGGTAACGTTGTGCAGCTTGACGAGCTCTGGCAGGCGCCCCGAATAATAGACGCGGATACCGTCAAGCGACTGGCTGTTCAGTCGTTTGTCGTCATCGACAAAGCCTATGATCTGAAAGCCTGGTTCGGTGCGCAGCGAAACCGCCAGCTGCTGGCCCGAACTGCCCGCGCCGTAGATAAGTACCCTTCTGATTTCGCCCGAAAAGCTCTTCTGGCGAAGGAGGTCCACCAGAATGTAGCGTACCAGTATGCGGCTCATGCAAAGAAACAGGAAAAACAGGATGGGCTGAAGGATGCCGATCGTCCGCGGCACCGAGGGGAGCGTGTACACCATGCAGATCACCGCAAAGGGAACGGTGTAGATCAGGGTCGAAAGCCCGATGATGCGCAGGGTGCCGGCTCCCGCGAAGCGGAAGATCGTCTGGTAGGTGCCCATGCTGATGAAAACGGGCGCCCATATCGACACGGCTATCAGTGCCGTGGTGTAGATATAGCTGGTAAAGATCGACCATTCTCCGAGCCGAAGCGAGAATGAGACGATAACCGACAGGATGCATAGCAAAAGGTCAGCGGAAAATGCCGTTAGTTTCTTGTAGGTCCTGTGGACTGACAAGACACGGTCGATGACAGCACTGGCTCTCTTCTGCATTTGTACAACCACATATTTGCCATGCCGCTCATGATTCGGACGACAGTGAAGACACTCTCGGCATGAAATCAAGACATCTGCTGGGCCGTGGTCATTTGCGACCGATGACCTGCCCCCAAAATCCTTGTCTTAGTCAGATTCCAGGTTGGAGACAATCGCGTTTCGTCATCGCCATTCTGGCCCTGCCCGGATGTCGAGGCTGGACCGCAAAGGCGCATGGCGCGCCGATGGCAATGCCAAGTTATAGGCCCAGAACGGCTGCAATTTTTGGGTTGGCGTAAACGGATAATGAATCTATTGCCCCCCGGCTAGCTCACGCGGGTGTCGGGCTGTCATGCACAAGTGTGAAGTTTGTCCTTATGGCTTTCGGTAATCGCAGCAATCCGTCGGCAAGGCTAGAGATCCAGCATTTCAGGGTTTTTGTGGCTTTTGTTGTGGTCGCTTTTGTTATCGGCGGAGGTGCACGCCCCGACCTTGCATCGCTGCCGATCCTCAGGCCGCTCGCATTTGTCGGCATAGCCTATGCGCTCACCCATGGTGCCTGGGAACGGACGGCCGAGATCAGGGCGATCGTCTGGCTTGCGCTGGCATTGGCCGCGATCATCGCACTGCAACTTGTACCATTGCCGCCCTCAGTCTGGATGGCTCTGCCGGGGCGCGAGGCCATCATAGCTGTAGGGGCGCAAATTGGTGCCGACGACATCTGGCGCTCGCTGTCGCTCACGCCTAGCCGAACCTTCAACAGCCTGATGTCCCTCAGTGTTCCGTCGGCCGCAGTCCTGCTTTTCGGACTGCTCACTCCGGCACGGCGTGGTCAGGCCTTTACGGTTTTCATCGCGCTCGGTGCCTTGACGACCCTTGTGGGGGTGGTTCAGGAAGTCACAGGGACGCAAAGCGCGCTGTATTTCTACGACATTACCAACAGGGGTTCTGCTGTCGGCCTGTTTGCCAACCGCAACCATCAGGCCTTTTTCCTGGCATGCCTCCTGCCGCTGATCATTTTCGGTCTTTCGGCCAGAAATGCGGACAATGACGCCCGTTTTTCATGGGTACTAAAGCTGGCGGCACTGCTGCTGATCCTTCTGATGCTGCCGATCGTCGGGTCTCGCGGCGGACTTGTCATCGGGCTTGTCGCGGTGCTGGCGTCAATCCCCATTTATCTCGCGCTGCATCCGTTGCGCCACGATCCTGCAGGCAAGGGCATGGCGGCCCAGCGCCGCAAGGTCTTGGGTATAGTCGGTATTATGCTGCTGACCCCATTGTTGCTGCTCGCACCCATGGTGTTTGGGCGGGTATCCGCGCTCAATCGGCTCTTCGATGATCCTAGGGGGGGTGAAACGCGTGTCGAGATGTTGCCCTATATCCTCGACATGACCTTCAAGCATCTGCCGTTCGGCACTGGATTCGGCTCGTTCGAGAAGGCCTTTTACGCCTTCGAGCCCGACAGCTTTCTGGCCGAGCCCTATATGAATCAGGCGCACAATGACTGGGTGCAGCTTTTTTCGGAAGCCGGGATCATTGGTGGCGCAGTGCTGCTGGCCTTCATCATCATCGGGGGTCGGGCGTTTGCGGACGCATGGCAGTTGCGCAGCAGGCAGCCCCAATCTTTCGCATTTCGTCTCACGGCACTTGTGAGCATTGTGTTGATCGGTATAGCCAGCATTGTGGACTATCCGCTGCGCGTGCCTTCGTTCATGGTGTTCTTTGCATTGCTCGCCTGTGTGCTGATCGCGCCAACAGGCTGGATAGATGTCAACGTAACGTCGCAACGCGCCAAGCGGCGCCGTCTGCCTTCACCCGGCCACGGAACGCCGACGTTCCAGAAGTCCAATGCTCAGCGATAAGAAAAAACCTATGCAAAACAAGCTCCTCCCGATTTTTCTGACGCTTGGTCTGGCAGCTTGCAGCGATACGCCTCCGTTGCGGAATCCTGCGCCGGATACGACCGTGGTCCGGCAGGAAGCGATGCCGGTTCCGACAGGCGCGGATCTGCTTTCGGCCAACCGGCCCTATCTGATCGGACCCTTTGACAAGCTGAAGATTGATGTGTTCGGCATTGAGGACCTGGAGCGAGAAGTTCAGACCGATGCCTCGGGCAATTTCCTGTACCCGCTGATCGGCCTAGTGGAGGCTGGGGGCAAGACTCCGGCCGAACTGGCGCGGGTGATTGAATCCAAGCTTCGCGGGCAGTTCGTGCGCAATCCGCAGGTCACGGTCAATCTGGATGAAACGACGAGCCAGGTCGTGACCGTCGACGGACAGGTCAAGAAGCCCGGCATGTATCCGGTCATCGGCCGGATGACGCTGGTGCGGACCATTGCTGTCGCTGAAGGAACAGGGGAATTTGCAAATCTGACCGATGTTGTGGTGTTCCGCACCGTCAATGGCCAGCGTTTTGCCGGGCTTTACAATCTTAGGGCCATCCGCGATGGCCGCTATGAGGACCCGGAAATCTTTGCGAATGATGTGGTTGTTGTTGGCGATTCGCCTCAGCGCAGGCTGTTCAAGGACCTTCTGACAGTCGCTCCGGCCATCGCTACGCCTATCATCATTCTTCTTCAGCAATAAGAACGCATCATGAACCAGATTGTACAAGGCACGAATGTACTGGGCGACAACAGGTCGGCTGGTCCGGCGGGAGCCGGTGAAGAATCGATGGAAACGACGCCGCTGCTGCTCGAATACTGGCGCGCCATCTATGTTCGCCGTATCCCCGTCGCGCTGATCATTGCGGCGGCGCTCGTGATTGGGCTGGCCGCGACCCTGCTCGCCACGTCGAAGTACACGGCTGTGACCAGGATCGAGATCAATCGTGCCGAAGACAAGGTGACGAATGTCGAGGGTGTCGAGGCGAAGGAAATCGGCCAGAGCCTTGAATTCTACCAGACTCAGTACAGCCTTCTCGAGTCACGGACCCTCGCTGACCGCGTGGTGCGTTCGCTGCAGCTCTCCAGAAACGACGAGTTCCTCGAAATATTCGGTATTGAAACCGAGGGCGATCAGGGTACAGGTGGCGGCCCGGTCAATGCCAAGCTGCGTCAGGAGCGGCTGGACAGGGCTATCGATGTTCTTTTGAAGAATGTTTCCATTCGCCCCATCCGCGGTTCAAGCCTGGTCGATATAAGCTTTACCAGTGCCTCTCCGAAACTTTCTGCCGATATTGCCAATGCCTGGGCGGCTCAGTTCATTCAGCTTAGCCTCGACCGGCGATTTGCCTCCACTGCTAGCGCCCGCGAATTCCTCGAGCGGCGCCTGGTAGAGTTGCGGACTAAGCTGGAAGATTCCGAGCGGGACTTGGTGCTCTATGCCGGCAACGCGGAGATCATCGCGCTCAACAGCGGTGGCGATGATAACAAGACAGCCTCCACCCGTACGCTTGTCGCGATCGATCTAGAAGGCCTGAACCAAGAACTCGCAGCGGCTACTGCGGCGCGGATCGAGGCAGGCAGTCGCCTCAGCGGCAATGCACAATCCAGCCAGGCCGCGCTGTCCAACACCGCAATCAACGGTCTGCGTGAAAAGCGCGGCGAGATTGCGGCAGAGTATTCCAAGCTGCTTTCTCGGTTCGAACCGGGCTATCCCGAGGCGATGGCGCTGAAGGCGCAGCTTGATGAACTCGACCGCAGCATCCGCCAAGAAGAATCACGTGTAGGCGGATCAACGCGGTCGCAATATGTCGCCGCGCAGAAGCGCGAAGCCGATCTGACAGCCCGCGTAGCCGACCTCAAGCGCCGTTACGCCGCACAGCAGCGTGACGAAATCCAGTACAACATCCTGCGTCGCGAGGTGGATACGAACCGGGAACTGTACGAAGGTTTGCTGCAGCGTTTCAAGGAAATCGGCGTTGCCAGCGTTGGCAGCAGCAACATCTCGGTTGTCGATTCCGCGCAGGCGCCCGAGCGGCCTTCCAGCCCGCGCCTGATCATCAACCTGCTGCTGGCCTTCGTCGGCGGTGTTGCCTGTGCTGGCATCTTCGTGTTCGCACTCGAACAGGTCGATCAGAGCCTGCGCGATCCGCAGGCTGTCAAGACGACGCTGCGCATGCCGCTGCTGGGTATTCTGCCCTATCTGGACGATACCGACATCGTGGAGAGCCTCGGCGATCAGAAGTCGGTAGCGTCGGAAGCTTTTCTCTCCATCCGGACGGCCATGTCGTTCCTCACAGGGCATGGTGTGCCACGGACCTTTGCGGTCACCAGTACCCAGCCCAGTGAAGGCAAGTCGACCAGCGCGCTGGCTCTTGCCATCACGCTGGCGCGCACGGGTCGCAAGGTTGTGCTGGTTGACGGCGACATGCGCAATCCGACCCAGCACAAGCTGGGCGACATGAAGCTGAGCCCCGGAATGAGCAGTTTCCTGGCGGGCGACGACGATGTGATGTCGCTGGTCAATCCGACGCCATTTCCGACTCTTGGCATCATTTCGGCAGGTACTGCACCACCGAACGCAGCTGAGCTGCTGAGCAATGGCCGTACCCGCCTCATGCTCGACAAGCTGCTGACTGAATTCGATCATGTCGTGATCGACTCTCCGCCGGTTCTGGGCCTGGCCGATGCGCCGCTACTGGGCAACAGTGCGGAAGGTGTGGTATATGTAATCGAGGCCAATGGCTCGAAGCTGCGTGCCATCCAGACGGCGGTCGAGCGTTTGCGCAACGGTCGTGTCCCAATCTTCGGAGCCATCGTGACCAAGGTTGATAGCCGCAATTCGAGCTATGGTTACGGCTATGGCTATGGTTACGGTTACGGCTACGGGAACAACCTCGCCGCTCAGTCTGGAAATCAGACCGTTGACGCGGATTGAACATCGCCTGCATGCCCTAAGTCTGGTTGAAGATTGAACGATGCAGAAATGGCTTATATGGGCTGCGTGTCTGGTGCTGGCGATTGTTGCCGGTATGGCTTCACTTGCCAATTCCGCCCAACGTCACGCGCCAGCCACCGCCGTCCGTGTCCCGTTTCATGGCGGGAATGCGAAAAGCGCCCATGCCAATGCCATCATTCGTCGCAATGTCATCAACAGCAAGGGGTTGTTGCCCAAGGAACTTCCCCAGACTGCCGTCGTCGAGGCTCGCGAGGCTTTCCTGATGGAACCAACGGATGCCTATGCCATAGCGGTTCTGGGTCTTGATGCTGCATCCCGTGGCAGGACTGAGGCCGCACGCAAGATATTCGAGGCCGATCTGCGCCTCGGTCGCCGCACCCTCATCTCTCCAGCCTGGTTGGCCGATGATGCGGCCCGACAGAATGATGTCCGCGCGACCCTGCGCTATTTCGATCTAATTCTGCGCCGCCAGAATGCTGCAAGCGCCACGGTACTGGCTCAACTTGTGCAGGTTTTGCACCAAGATGCCGCAGTTCCGCTCGTTGTTCGAATGCTGAGAACGCCATCACCCTGGCACCCGCAGTTCTGGGAAGCAGGATCGGATGATCCGAAAGCCATAGAGAATACTGCCAAGGTCCGTCAGAGACTGGCCAAATTTGATTACCGGAATGAACCCGGCTTGGACGCGGTGTTACTGTCGCGCCTCGTTATGGCGTCGAAATACGACCAGGCAGAATACCTGTACCGGAGCTTGCGACCAAAGCTGGCTGGCGGATCCAAGCGCGGGGCGTCCGGAACGTCCTACAGTTTTGACAAAACGTCTGAGATTGAGCCGTATTTCTGGGTCATTCCGGACGAGCGTGGAGATCTTGGCGGCTATCTGAATGCGGAGTCCAAGACGCTTGATATCAGCATGCTCGGGGGAATCAGTGGCCTTGTTGCGCGCCGATTGGCCAGTGTACCCAGCGGCACTTATGTCATCAGGCTGATCCCGGCCGAGGCTCCGGTGGATGCCAAGGGGGTTACCGTCCGGGTCAAGCTGGCCTGCGCTACCAACCCGCGCGCTTCGGGAACTGCGGTGTTCAAGCTCGGAAGCGGAAGTCTGACTTCGGTTCCCATCACGATCCCGCCTGGAGAGTGCCGCCATTTCTGGCTCGAGCTCAGCGTCGCCAATGATGGACTCAACGGGCTGGACCTCAGTCTCAAGCGGATCGACCTAGTTAGGGCCTCAACTGCGACGGCCGTCAGTCCGAACAATTCAGGCCGCTAGGCTTTTCCCCTGCCCAGACGGTGTGGGCCGCTTCCACCAAGTGAGCTCCGGGCATCGTTCCTGCGACAAGCCGATATTTGAATGCCGGCAAGTTGGCGGGTGGCAGACGAAACACCATCGCCACATGCTTTCACTGCTGGAAGCTGCGTCCGACAATGAAATAACAGGTTGCGCTGGCGGTGCATAGGGTGCAGGCGGCAGCCGCCCGATAGCCAGCGGATGCAGCGAAAATTGCTGCAATCGTGCGTCCCCGGGCATAGAAATTGAAGGTCAGCAATCACCTATGGCCAATTTGAAGTCGACCATTGTCAACGCCGTCTGGCTGGCCTCTGACCGCGTTGCGCGCTTAGTGCTGAACTTCATTGCCGGCATTCTGATCACCCGCGCCCTTGGGCCGACAGATTACGGCCTTTTGAGCTACGGCCAGGCGCTCATCTTCCTGATCACGCCGATCGCCACAGTGGGCCTGCCGGAAATTGTGGTTCGCGAACTTTCGCGGCGGTCAGCAGACAGCGACCCCGGCGAAAGCCTTGAGATTGTTGCCAATGCCCTGGCCGTACGTGCGGCGTCGGGTCTGTTGTCGATCATCATCATGGTCGTGCTGGCATTCGTTGCGGAGCCTGACAACATTACCGCCAAGCTGGTGATCATCGCCTACAGCTTTTCTATCGCCCCTCAGGCTCTTGATGTCATCGAAAGCGGCATGCAGGCCAAGGGGCTGTTCAGGATCGTATCGCTGGCAAGGACTGTCAACTCGCTCGCATTCGCCGCCATCAAGATTGCTTCGGCGTTTCTGTTTGCCGATGTCATCTGGTTTGCGGCTCTTTACGGACTTGAGGTGCTGGTGTTTGCGGGCGTCTATTACGCGCTTGCCCGCCGTTACCTGCTGCTTCCCTCGTGGTGCTTGGTGAAGCTGGAGCGGATGAGAAACCTCGTTTCTGCCTCGCTTCCCCTGATGCTGCGGCTTCTCACGATTGCCATCTACATGCGTATCGACCAGGTGCTGGTAAAGGAGCTGATGGGTTCCGAGCGCCTTGGCGTCTATTCGGTCGCAATCCGTGTTTCGGAGCTCTGGTATTTCGTGCCCACCGCCATCATGGCCGCCGCCTTGCCTCGTCTCACCCAGTCCTATGAGCTGGGCATCGAGGCCTATGAAAGGGAATTGCGCAACTGGATGCGCATCATGATGCTGATCGCCATTCCCATGGCGCTGGGCCTTTCGCTGATGTCCAACATTGTCATTGATCTTCTGTTTGGGGCCGCTTATGCCGAAGCCGGTGCCGCTCTGGCCGTGCAGGCTTGGGCAGGTGTCTTTGTGGCGATCGGCGTGGCAACCGGTCCATGGTTCATCAATACGGGCATGTTGCGCTATGGATTTTATCAGGCAGGCATCGGTGCTGTCGCCAGCATTTCCCTCAACCTGCTGCTAATCCCCCGTTTCGGATTGCTTGGGGCATCTTATGGCATGGTCATCAGCTACGCGATCTCAGCAATGCTGTGCAATGCGCTGTTTCGGGACACACGACGCCTCTTCGTCATGCAGCTAAAGGCCATGGTTTTCAGATGATTTCGACCCTAAAAAAGGCCGTGCGCAGCACGTCCAACTACGTGGCGGCGGCCAGCGAAATGCGGTTTCGGAACACCAGCTACTCGCAGGAAGGCGAGGATCTGGTGCTGGATCGCTTTTTCGGGTTCCGCGGCCCGGGTTTCTATGTCGATGTAGGTGCTCACCATCCGCATCGATTTTCCAATACCCACATGTTCTACAAGCGCGGTTGGCGCGGCATAAATATCGATGCCATGCCCGGCAGCATGGAAATGTTTCGCCGCATGCGCCCACGCGACATCAACCTGGAAATCGGGGTGGGTGGTGAAAGCTCCGTCGCCAAGTTCTTCGTGTTCAACGAGCGCGCGCTCAATACGTTCGACGAGGCCATGGCGCGCAGCTACACGCAGCCGGAATGGCGGATCGAGCAGGTAATCGATGTGCAGGTGGAGCCGCTCGCCAACATCCTGTCAGCCAACGTCCCGGCAGGCACTGACATCGACTTTTTCACCATTGACGTCGAAGGCCGCGATCTGAGCGTGCTTCAGTCAAATGACTGGTCGCGCTATCGCCCCAAGGTTGTCCTTGTCGAGTGCCTGGGCAAGGGGTTGTCGGGTCTGCAGGAAAGCGATACCGCAAAGTACCTGATGTCGTTTGGCTATGCACCGTTTGCCAAGACGGTGAACACATTCTTTTTTGTTCGGGAGAGCTTGGGTGAGTAAGCGGATTATCGTCACGGGTGGCGCAGGGTTTCTGGGGAGCCATCTGTGTGACCGACTGATCAACGAAGGTAACGAAGTTATCGCTGTCGATAATTTCTATACCAGCTCGCGTCAAAACATCTACCATCTGCTCAGCGTCAACAGCTTTGATCTGGTGCGTGCCGACATTACGCATCCGCTGCATATCGAGGGCGACCAGATCTACAATCTGGCATGTCCTGCCAGTCCGATCCATTACCAGCGCGATCCGGTGCAGACGACCAAGACCTGCGTCAACGGATCGATCAACATGCTCGGTCTAGCCAAGCGGCTTAATGTGCCCATCCTCCAGGCTTCGACCAGCGAGGTCTATGGCGATCCCGAAGTGCATCCGCAGCCGGAAAGCTATTGGGGCAAGGTGAATCCGATCGGCATCCGCTCATGCTATGACGAGGGCAAACGCTGCGCGGAAACGCTGTTCTTCGATTATCATCGCCAGCACAATCTGAAGATCAAGGTCGTGCGGATCTTCAACACTTACGGTCCGCGCATGCACCCCGACGATGGGCGCGTGGTCAGCAATTTCCTGGTCCAGGCGCTCAAGGGCGAAGATATAACCATTTATGGCGATGGTCAGCAGACACGCAGCTTCTGCTATGTCAGCGACCTCATCGACGCGATGATCCGCATGATGGGAACCGATGAGTCCGTCACGGGTCCGGTTAATATCGGCAATCCCGAAGAGTTCACGATGCTTGAGCTCGCGGAAAAGGTCCTGGCCATTGTCGGCGGCAAGTCGAAGCTGGTATTCAAGCCGCTGCCGCAGGACGATCCGCGCCAGCGCAAGCCCGACATTGCCCAGGCCAAGGACAAGCTCGGCTGGCAGCCCAAGGTCAAGCTGGGTGACGGCCTGGTCGAGACTGCTGCCTACTTCCGGAAGGTTCTCGATCTGTGACCTGCCAGAGCCCGATTCTGTTCATCGTTTTCAATCGCCCGGAGTCGACGCAGCGGGTTTTTGAACAGATTCGGCTGGCCCGGCCTTCACGGCTTTTCGTGGCCGCAGATGGTGTCAGGGCCGGGCGTCCGGGCGAACGCGAGGTGTGCGAGCAGGTGCGCGCCATTGCGACCAATGTCGACTGGCCCTGTGATGTCACCACCCTGTTCCGGTCAGAAAATCTTGGTTGCAAGCGGGCGGTGCAGGGGGCGATCAACTGGTTTTTCGAAAATGTCGAGCAGGGCATCATCCTAGAGGACGATTGCGTCCCGGTGCCGTCCTTCTTCCGCTATTGCGACGAGCTGCTCGACCGCTATGCCGGTGATAGCAGCGTAGCGCAGATTTGTGGCTCCACCTTCGTTCCCGGTGCGGCTGGCGACGACAGCTATTATTTCACCCATTATGCCGACATCTGGGGCTGGGCCACCTGGCGTCGGGCCTGGGCGCTTTCCGACGTTGAGATGAAGGACTGGCCCGAATGGCGCGACAGTGGCGGTCTGAAGCGGATGCATGGCAACTCGCCCGCCCTGACAGCGATCTGGCAGGACATCTTCGACAAGACCCATTCTGGCCAGGTCGATACGTGGGACTATCAGTGGATGTATGTCTGCTGGAAGCTGAACCTAAAGAGCATCAAGCCAGCCCGCATGCAGATCCAGAACATCGGGTTCGATCATAATGCAACGCATACCGGTACACTTGTGCCGGATTACGTCACGCCGGCGATAGAGCTCGAATTCCCCCTGCGCCATCCGAAGTCACAGGCGGTCAATCCGGCAACAGAGCGAATGATTGCCGAGCTGCGGTACAGCATCGACCGCTGGACTGAGGCTGCGCATATGGCGGCACGTGTTCCGGTCGTCGGCGAGGGGCTCATTCAGCTCGCCAAGAAGGTCCGCAATTTTGGCCGGGGGCTAGCTTCCTGATGGCTTGCGACGCGCTGGGACGGAACGGTGATTGAGATCATCGCCCTTGGGCTGCTGGTGGCGCTTGTCGCCTTCTGGCGGGCGGGCAATTCGCTGCGTTCGCTGCTGATCGCATGGCTGGTCGCAGTAACCCCCTCAACCCTTGGGCTGATCCACTACAGCTATCAATATACTGGTTCAAACCGTTATGCAGCCTATATCGCTGCCTCGATCATCAGCTTCATGATCGGGTATTTCGGCTATTATCAGGTCGCGGGATACAAGCTGGCCCAAAAAGCAGATCTCAAGCCGCAATCCTTCGACTATTTTGATACTTTCCGGCAGCCTATCATCTTCGTTGGCATTACCGCGTTTTTGGCGATTACCTTCATGTTGCTCGACGTTGTGACCTCAGGCATTGATGTGGCCGATTTGACGTCGATCCGCGCCGAGGTCGTGTCGCGCGATTCATCAAGCGTTCTGGCGCGTCTGGCGTCGATCACCACCTGGGCATGTTTCGTCTGCTTGGCCTTCGCGGTTTATTATCGCGAACGGCTGTCGCGCCCAGTGATTCTTCTTCTTCTGCTGCTGGGGGCGGGTACCGTCCTGTCGTCGCTGTTTTCGGCGGGACGTCAGGCCCTGCTGCAAACCATTCTTCTGCTTATCTTCGTGGAAGGTTATCGCCGCAAGACCACGACGGTTGCCAGGGGCAAAGGGGTGCTCGGGCGCGCTCTGGTGATTACCGCCGTCATTGCGGTGTTTCTCTATGTTTCGCTCACGCGGTCGCGCAGCGACTATGGCCTCGCCCGCGTGGATGTGCTGTTGCGGTTGTTTGGCGCGGATCTGCCTCCGGGTTTTGAGGATTTTCTTTCCTATTTCCCGACCGATATCAGTGATTTTTTAGTTGAGGTCGTGCTTTATCTAAGCCATAGTGTCCCGCTGTTCTCGATTTTTGCAGATATCGAATTCCCTGAAAGATACTGGGGCCAGAATAGTTTCCCGTTCTTGTTCCGCCAGATCGAGCCGATTACCGGTTGGAGTGTGCAGTCTGCACTCTTGACCAAGATCGAGTATCTCAATGCATCAGGCGTTCTTGGTGTAGGCTGGAATACTGCGCTTTCCCAAACATCGATGGATTTCGGCCTGTTTGGAACTACCGTCCTGTATGGCATTTTCGGGTGGCTATCCAGGTTCTGGGAAGTACGGGCAAAATATCAACCTGGCTTCATCCCTAGCACGATGAGCAGCCTGCTGATGATTTCTGCAATCTATACTCCGTTCGTTCTGCTTTTTTCCGACACGTCGATGCTTTTTTTGTTCCTATTCATGACGATTATGTCAGGAATGTCGTCAACGCTCAGCCGCCGCGTCGCAAGCTCGCAAGGCGTTATGCGGAACGCTAATGATCAGGGAGTGGCGGCTTGATGTGGTCGCCGATCGACTGGCCGGAACAGTTTGAGGTTTTTCCGCCCAGCCCACGAGTAGAATGAACGGGGTGCATCGATCGATGTGGCGTCATCTGGTCAATCTTCTGCTATTTGCCTGTCCGCCGACACGCTTGTTTGCGTTGCGGCGCTTCCTTTTGCGCTCGGCCAGAATCGATCTGGGCGATGGGGTGTGCGTATCGGGCCGTGGTTGGATCTACGGACCGGGCCCGTTGGTGATTAGGTCTGGCAGTTGGCTCAGTCCCGGTTGCACCTTGTACACGCATGCTTCGGCTCAGATTGAAATAGGGGAAAGGTGCGATATCGGACATGAAGTTGCTTTCGTTACCGGCAGCCATGAGCTGGGCGCTTCCACTCGGCGTGCCGGCCCGGGTACGGCTTTGCCGATCGTTGTCGGTGACGGGACCTGGATTGGAGCCAGAAGCGTGATCTTGGGCGGGGTTA
>Ga0209542_10013131_pt1 | contig 14350 bp, 14 predicted proteins | sample RifCSPhighO2_01_FD_184028 | JGI IMG/M metagenome (GOLD analysis project Ga0209542, IMG submission 184028) | Soil microbial communities from Rifle, Colorado - Rifle CSP2_plank highO2_0.1 (SPAdes) (version 2) | ecosystem: Environmental > Terrestrial > Deep subsurface > Rock core/Sediment ...
GAGATGGTAAAAATCAAGCGTCTTGTGTTCTACAGCAAGCTTTTCAATCTTTTCAAGATCATAATCAACGGTAGCCCGACCATTGCTGACGGCAACTTCCAGACCGACATCATGCCAGCTGGTCTCTTCCGGAACATAACACCAAGCTTCTTCAACTTCAGCTTCGGCAACTAATTTGCGCAAATCAAGAACTGCTTCTGTCTCATGTTTATAGACGATTGGTGCGGTTGGAGAAGAATTGACCGCAAGATATTGGGATGACGACGAACAACTTCCCAGCAAACACACGGTACTCAGCAGCTTGATGAGATTACCTACTTCCATTTACGCTCCCAGTTCTCCTGCTGAAAGACCTTTCCGCTGGATGATCTGACTGCGGATCTTTTCCTGCAATTCCAGCGGCAGTTTCTCAAACATCTGGTCGACCAGCGAGGAATTGCCACGGCCTTCGGTCGCCGAACGAAGATCACTGCTGAACCCGATCATCTCTCCAACAGGTATTTTCGCAATGACAACTACCTGGTCTTCTTCCTGATTCATTTCCAGAAGCTGGCCGCGCTTTGAGGAAACAAGCTTGGATAATTCTCCGGTATATTCCGTCGGCGCTTCCAGGCGCATGATCTGCAATGGTTCAAAGAGAACTGGCCCGGCCTGCATGATTGCGCCGCGAATACCTTCCCGAACAGCGGGATACATCTGCGCCGGACCGCGATGGATGGCATCTTCGTGCAGGGAACAATCGGTCAGGCTTACTTTCAGGCCGACGCAGGGCTCACGTGCAAGAGGTCCTTGCTTCATAACGTCTTCAAACATGTCTAAGACTAACTCCATGATCTCATTGATATAGACGATACCGCGCGTCCGGTCCATAAACATATTCCCATTAAAGATCGCTTTGACCTGCCCGGCAGTCTTAGCATCCCAACCGCATTCTTCACGCAGGAAAGCAGTGAGTTGATCTTCTTTCTTCCTGAAACGGCCAACGTGAATGCGGTCTTCTTTGATCGCCAGTGAAATTTCCGGTTCCAATGGTTCTACCTTAAAGTAGAGTTTGTTGTGCTTGTTGGGAGATTTCCCTTCCACTTCGGAAGAAGCTTTGGTAATTGTTTCCCGATAGACAACGATGGGCGGAGATGTTTTTACTTCGACGCCTTTCTCAGTAATGATCCTATTTTCAATAATCTCCAGATGCAATTCTCCCATCCCCGACATTAAATTCTGACCGGTTTCTTCGTTGATCTCAATCTTGATTGATGGATCTTCCCGGCTGACTTTGCGCAGGACTTCGATCAATTTTGGTAGATCAGCGGATTTTTTGGGTTCGATCGCTTTGGTGATAACCGGTTCAAAGATATGTTTTAATTCTTCAAATGCGGGTTCAGGCTCTAACGTTACCGTTTCTCCTGCTGCGCCAACAACTCCTGAAATAGCAAGGACGTTTCCGGCAGGCAGCGATTCTAAAATTTCCGGCCGGATACCATTGTAAATATAGACATTCTGAACGCGCTGTCTCTGTTTAGTGTTATTAAGATAGACTTCCATCCCGCTCTTGATCGTTCCACTGAACAGACGACCGGCAGAGATATCTTTCCCCGAACGCGGATCGATGACAATTCGGGTAATCACAAAAGCCACTTTTCCGTGAGGATTACAAGAGATTAAATCTTTACCAAGTTCAGACTCTGGATCGCCATGCCAGATTTTAGGAATACGATATATTTGTGCTGAAATCGGATCTGGAAGGTGTTTGATGACCATATCTAAAATAACTTCATGCAGAGCAGCATTCTCCCAAACCCAATCTTTACGCTGCGCTTCTTCCATCTCATAAATGCGCAAGATATCGGCAAATTTAACACCTTTCTTATTCATATAAGGGAATGAAAGCGCCCAATTTTCACGAGCAGAACCAAAAGAAACACTGCCTTCCTGCACACTGACTTTCCATTTCTCTTTGTACTGAGTTTCAGCAATGCGCTCAACCATCTTGTTAAACTCCATTACCAAGTGCATGACCCGTTCGGCGATCTTCTCGGGAGAGAGTTTCAGTTCTTTAACGAGACGATCAACTTTGTTGATGAAGAGGACTGGTTTGACCCGCTCACGAAGAGCTTGACGCACGACCGTTTCCGTCTGCGGCATGATCCCCTCTACGGCGCAGATCAGGACGACTGTTCCATCAACGGCGCGCATCGCCCGCGTGACATTCCCGCCAAAGTCAACGTGCCCGGGAGTGTCAATCAGATTGATCAAAAATTCTTTGCTGTCATAGTCATGGACCATCGAAACATTAGCGGCATCAACGGTCATCAGTCGTTCCTGCTCATCTTTATGCTGCCAGGTAGTCATCCCGCCTTCTAATTGACCGGCAAATCTCTCGGACATCATTCCTGCCGCGGCTAATAAATTATCAGTAAATGCCGTTTTTCCGTGGTGAATATGCGCACTCGTGCAAATATTACGGATCTGTTTTGGATTTTGGGTAATTCTCATCACCCGATCGACCATTCGTTCTGATGCCATTGTTATATCCCCCTAAAACACATGAATTTCATGCACTGTTTTGTATGAAATTCATTCTTCCGGCTTGAACCAGAGAGCAATCTCCTGCCGGGCTTCCTCTGCAGAGCCAGAAGCGTGAATCAAGTTTTCAATTGCTTTATCTTCTTTATCAGCATGGACAAAGCTGACATGAGCAAAATCACCTCGGATCGTTCCGGGCAAAGCGGTTTTGGGCTCCGTCCCTCCCGCGAGTTTCCGCACATTTTCGACAGCATTAATTCCTTCCAGGCAGATGGCCAGCACCGGACCCGTGGCCATGAATTTCATCAGGTTATGAAATACTTTTTCTCCGCGGCGCTGGGCGACATCAGCATAGTGCCTGCGGCCAAGACTGTCATCAACCCAGACCATTTTCATGCCGACAAATTTAAAGCCGGCATCTTCAAAGCGCGCGAGAATACGACCAGTAAGACCACGCTTCACCCCATCTGGTTTTAGTAAAACGAGAGTCCGCTCAATCATTTTCATTCCGCCTTCTTCACTCCTTTCTTATGCTCTCGACGATATTCTTCCGTCCAGCGGGTCTTCAGCGGCTTGCGCTTCAATTTTAGCATATTCTTCTCGCAGCCACGGGAACAAAAATAAGCAACCTTGCCATTGGCAAAGACAAACATCTTGCCTGTTCCGTTTTCAATTTCCTGTCCACAAAATGTACATATTGGCATGCTGATTCACCTTTACACTTATACTTCTGCTGCTTTGAAGCTGGCTTATGCTTTTGATCCGCCGCGGCGGCCGCCACCCAAGCGCTGGGCTTCAATTTCTGTTTCCAACAGCATCAGGATATCTCCGACCTGAACCGGCCCTTTGACATTGCGCCGGATGGCTTTGTTCTTATCACGGCCGTCCAGAACCAGGCACATCACCTGAGTTAACTCACCGCGACTGCCGGCCCGGGCAATAATTTCTTTGACTTCAGCAGGAATGCCAGCGATAAAATGAATTTCACTTCCTTCTGCGCGCTGCGCAGAGGGAGCTACTGCCGGCTTTGTTTCAGTTGGATTTTCTTTTTTTGCCATGATCTCAACCTTACTGACCGCTCATGCTCTCGATGAGATTCTTGGCATCTCCTTCTTTGACAACAGCTACTGCGGTCGTGGCGACAGGAAGACCGGCGGCGGCACCAAGATCTTCTTTCTTGGAAACTTCCACGCAAAGTACTTTCTTTTCTTTACAGAGCAGGGGAAGATGCATCACGATCTCTTTAGGGCTCACATCGGCCGCATAAACAACCAATTTCGCTTCCCCTTTTTCAATTGCTTTTGTCACTTCATTTGCCCCTTTCTTTATTTTTCCAGTTGTTCGGGCGATTTCAACCGCTTCCAATACTCTTGCTTCATCAGCCATGATGTGTACCTCCGCATACGATGGTTATGTAGTTAGATCCCGTAATCTATATTTTGTAATCATGTTATATAATCACAAATTAGGTGATATTAGGTGATTATAGGATATAGTCGTAAATGAATCGGCTTAACGGTAACAGAAAGGAGTTCGGTTACCTCGTTGAAGACCAACTCATTGGTATTTTCTCTTAGAAAAGGGGATGTTTTATAAATGTTTCTGAAAATCGTTGTTTCATGCTTACCACCGAGATTAAGATAAAACTGGAACGAGCTTTTCCCGGCGCTAAAGTAGAAATTGAAGATGAAAGTGCCGACCACGCCGGACATCAGGCGAGTGGAGCGCATCTGGCCGTGGAAATAATCTATGGCGGTTTTGCCGGAAAGACGAAAGTGGAACAGCACCAGATGGTTTATCAAGCGCTGAAGGAAGATCTGCAAAGAACGGTGCATGCGTTACGGCTGAGAACAAAAGAGCCGGCGAGTGAACAAACAACGGGTGAAGAACAATGAATGAAGAGTTACGAAAAAAAATTGAAGGATTGATCAACTCTCATAAAGTCTTCCTGTTCCTGAAAGGAACGCCAGAAGAGCCGCAGTGCGGCTTTTCCTGGAAAGTCGTGGAAACATTGAAAGGCTTGGGAGTAAAGTTCGGCTCGTTTGACATTCTGAGCGACGAAGAAATGCGCCAGGCAGTGAAGGAGTATTCCAACTGGCCAACCTATCCGCAGCTCTACCTGAACGGGAAACTGATTGGCGGCTGTGATCTTGTCTTGGAGATGGCGGAGAGCGGGGAATTGAAGAAGTTGATCGAGTGAATAATAGATTAGAAAGTGACGGCAGTTTTTCCGAACTCACGAATACTATTATCCTGAAAGCACATAATCTTTATTAAAACAAAAAGACCAGCTAATAATATGGTCCGGTCTCCAGAATCTTCTCTTCGAAGCGTAGAACAGGCGGATCTCTATGCGACTGATCTTTCTCTCCGGGAATCAGCTTTTTCTCAGCTATCCTACGGGTTAGACAATCCCGGATTTATCGCCGAAGAGGGAAGTGCGCCGCAAACAGCCAGGATTGGAACATTACGGCAAACCGTATTAGACGAATGGAAACAGTTGATCACCAGGGGATGGGGCACGGTCCAGCGCTACATGAACTTGGGAACGTATGGCCAGGCAGAGATCGTCGCGTTTGAAGATTCTATCGGCTCGGGAGGAAATATTTCCCAGCAGATAAAACCTTTTGAATTGAAAGTGCTTCTCCATGTCAGAAACCGGCTTCCTGCCGGCCATCCGTTAAACGAGCTTCAAAGATACAATTTCTATGTGCCAAATATTGATGTCAAAGAGAATGGTTTGGAGGGCTTCATCCCCAACACGGAAGAAATGGTAAAGCAGATGGAAAAGCATAACATTCATGTTTACCAAGGATTAGCCCGGCACAAAGGGTATCCGGAAAACCTCTGGGCGGCGCTGCTTGCCGATGGAGATAGTTGCATCCGGCTGGCGCATTATTTTGGAATTGATGGTGGAGAGCTGCTGGCTACTCCTGATGTTGATGGGATGCAATGCCTGACTGTCCGCTTTGAATATAAGCAATTAAAAGATGATGTTCTCAAAGGGGTACTTGAGAAATTAAAAGAACGATTGCAGAAAAACCCAGACCCCACAAATTTTATCCTAGAGGAAGATGCGATAACGATTAAGTATCTAACCCGTGCTTGGTGGCACATGGATTCCGATGTTGACGCGCTGCTCTGGGGAGCAAATGTACGGGGGCTTAAAGCTAAAGATAGAGACGGCAGAATCGTCGAGTTTGAAGCGCTGCCGGACAATGGAGTGATCCGCAATGGGGGTTCATACCTTGACCATCTCAGCGCGACGATAAAAGATGGCAAAGTTTGGTCAGAATGGAAAGGGGCAGTACACGGCGTTGATTTCAACCCGGAAACGCCGGGAGATTTTGAATCGCTGATCAGGAAGAATCGGGATACGGCCATCGGCTTTGGCCATATGGCAATCGGCGCTCCCCTCTTTGCCTACGATCGGGATCCGAGAGTCCTGGCCCAATTTCCTGACACGGTACAATGTTATGAATTACGCGAGACTCTCTGCCAAACTGGCCTGATTGCACCGGAATATGGCGGAGCGGCAATGCGTCAGATCGTGACGATGCTTCACCAACATCCATTTCATGAAATGGCTCAGAGGAGACTTGCTTTTAACAAAGAAAATAATGACTTCGCTCCATTTGCCGAATGGCTGGAAAGTAAAGAATGTGATTTCTATCGGACAATTCTGCGAAGATAGATCCCGATTGGTCTCCGCACTCTCTTTCCATTCCCGGCTGATAATTCACAAGCTTCTTAAATTAATTTTAGGTCGTTTACACTGATGTGTGGAATTATTGGATATGTAGGACAACGAGATGCGTATCCTCTTCTGCTGACTGGACTGGAGAGAGTAGAATATCGAGGTTATGATTCAGTTGGTATCTGCACCACAGATGGCACACTGCACCTACTCAAAGAAGTGGGAAGAGTTGAACAATTCAAGAATAAGCGGCTGCCCGGGAAACAAGGAATTGCCCATTCGCGCTGGGCGACGCATGGCGGCGTCTCGCAAAAGAATGCCCATCCTTTTATTGCTCATGATGCTTTTGCCCTCGTCCACAATGGGATCATTGAAAATTATCTGGAACTAAAAGAGGAATTAATAGAAAAGGGAGTTGTGTTCTCATCCGATACTGATTCAGAAGTGATTCTTCATCTCGTAGTCGGCCATTATCAGCACGGCCCGGACAAAAATCTTCTTGCGGCAGTTCAACAGGCAGTTAAGCAATTACAGGGGGCGTATGCTTTCGCGGTGCTGAACAAAGATGCAGAAGAAATCGTGGCGGCACGCGATGGCTGTCCTTTACTGGTTGGAATAGGAGAAAGAGAGAATTTTATTGCCTCGGATGCGACTGCATTTATCGAACATACCCAAAAAGTAGTTTATGTCGATGATTTTGAAATCGTCCGCGTCACCAAAGATGCTTTAGAACTCTTTGACCACGACGGTGCAAAGAAAAATGTTTCCATTGTGGAAGTTCGGGGGAACATTGAAGTAGCACAAAAACAAGGCCACCCGCATTTCATGCTCAAAGAGATTATGGAGCAGCCACAGACAATAGCTGAAACAATGAAAGTAGAATTGCCCCGCATTGGACGGCCAAAACGGATACTTATCGTCGCTTGTGGAACGGCAAGTTATGCCGGATTACTGGGAAAGTACATCCTCGAGAAGTTTGCAAAAATTCCCGTCGTACACGAAACTGCATCGGAATTCCGGTATCAAGAACCGCTATTTTATCCAGATGACTTGGTCATCGCCATCACCCAAAGTGGTGAGACAGCAGATACACTGGCGGCGATCCGGCTGGCAAAGAAACACGGGATGAAAACATTGGGCATCATCAATGTCCGGGAAAGCACGATCGCGAGAGAAGTAGATCAAGTGATCTACACCCGCGCCGGACCGGAAATCGGCGTGGCTTCCACGAAAGCATTTACTGCGCAGTTGATAGTCTTATACAAACTGGCGTTTCAGCTCGGAGGGAAAAAGTTTGAGGGGAAAGGAATAGCAACCTTGATTGAAGAGACATTAAAATTAGAGGATAGGATCAAAGAAATCGCGCAAAAGTATGTTCATAATAATCATTTTCTCTATATTGGCCGGAATCTGTTCTATCCACTGGCGTTAGAGGGGGCACTGAAATTGAAAGAGATTTCTTATATCCACGCCGAAGCGTACCCTGCCGGGGAATTGAAACACGGCCCGATTGCGCTGATTTCGGAAGACATGCCGACAATCGCCATCTGCCCACGCCACGAGACGTACGAAAAGATGTTTTCCAATATTCAGGAGATCAAAGCACGCCAGGGCAAGATTATTGCGTTGGCAAGCACGGGGGATGAAAGAATGAGAGAGATCAGTGATGATATTATCTATCTGCCAAAAGCAGACGGCCTGCTCACGCCGCTGCTGGTCGCCGTCGCCTTACAGTTATTTGCTTATCATTTAGCCGCGCTGCGTGGCTGTGACATCGACAAGCCGCGCAATCTGGCAAAATCAGTGACGGTGGAGTGAGAGGTCCGCAAAAATCATTCAAAACGACAGGCTTTTCAGCTGAATCCGTCGGATCATACCGTACGTATTTAGTTTCGCCTAAAGGCGAGCGAGAGAATCTCCTCGTTAGACGGGGTTGGAGCGTTTTTCTTCGGAGAAATGGCTTTTTCACATCAGGAAAAATTGCGGAAAAACGCCGAGCGAGCGGCAAACTAAATACGTACCTCATACCCGATAAAAGTGTTCTGGAGGAATATCTGCTGGTGAAAGATATTGCTCTTCTTTGTCGCCGATGTAATAGAACGGAAATTTCTCATTCGGCCTTTTCTTGGGCAGAAAAACCTGCTTGTCTCTGTTGATGCAGTCAACGATCTGCGCACCGTATTCTTGTTCAGGAATGACCCTGACTCCGACGACGTGCCTGAATTCATCTTTGGAAAATGTTTTCATCACCGGACCTTCCCGGCTGATGAAATTCAGCTTTTTCCCGGGACGCCAAAGACCGGAAGAGACGATCGTGCGAGAATCCACCAAGATATCCGCGTGGGCGATGACCGCGCTTACCGAGCAGTTCAGCGCCGCAAGATGTTTCTTGACAACGCTGATCTCCAGATAACGACTGATCAGGCCGATCACGTTCCGGGAAAGGATAACCAGCAAGACGCGGGGATTCTGTTCTTTCCTCCGGATCTGCTGAACGGCAGCAATCCATCGAGGATTAAGAGTGAGATGGTCGGCGACGAGTTGCAGTGCCTGCGCATCAAAATGAAAGAAGACGGTATAAAACTCGCTCGTTTTCCCCGTGATCTTATAGGTGACATAACGGTAGAGCACTTTAGCCAGGAATCCGGGAAGAAAGAGCACGCCAAACGTCTTCTTGTAGAAACGGATCATCTCTTTAGCCATAATCTTGGCCGAATCCTCTTTGATCATCGTTTCGTCGAAATCGGTGTAGATAACAATCCTCTTTTGTTCAGCCATCCGGAGAAGGTGGCGGCGGAAGTATAAAAATATTTCAGTAATGTAATTATTTGACTTATAGAATACAGCATTCTGAAAGAAAAATGTTGCTTGTTTAGGTTCATAATTCAGCAATTTTCATTTCACAGAAAAATCATCATCAGTCAAATGTGGACACTACCAATATTTCTTGTCCAGAACAACGTACGTATTAAGTCTGTGCTGGGGCAGGTCGGCCTGCCTCGTCTCGCCCAGAAGCAGAGATCAGTTGAACTGAAGAGTTATTCTCAAAGATCAGCGAGACCATTCATTTTCTGCCCAATCGCAACGCTCGGCAGGCCATCTTGACCCTGCCCGCACAGACTTAACTTAATACGTCCAGAACAACAATCGTTATAAAGAAGAGCACGGCAAAAAGCAGATGAAATATGCCCATCTCGGAGATCTGCACCTGGGTGCCTGGCGTGACCAGAAGATGCGTGATCTGTCCACAAAAGCTTTCTTGAAAGCGATAGATCTGTGCATCGCCCAGAATGTTGATTTTATCCTGTTTGCCGGAGACCTGTTCAACACCTCTCTTCCCTCCCTGGACACGCTGAAAATCGTGGCCAAGAAGCTGAAAGAATTGCTGGATAGGAATATTCCGGTGTACACGATTGCCGGATCGCATGACTTCTCGCCAAGTGGGAAGACGATGATCGACGTGCTGGAAAATGCCGGTCTGCTGATCAACGTCTGTAAAGGTAAAATAGATTCAGAGACTAAAGAATTGCATCTGAGATTCACCATCGATAGCAAGACGGGTGCAAAGATCACCGGAGTATTAGGAAGAAGGGGATTATTAGACAAAACATACTATGAAAACCTGCAGAGGGAGATCTTGGAGAGAGAGCCCGGCTATAAGATTTTCCTGTTTCACACGGCCGTAACCGAACTGATGCCGGATCATCTTGCGTTGATGGAGTCACAGCCCATTTCTGTCTTCCCGCGCCAATTTAATTATTACGCCGGCGGGCATATTCATCATCCCACCAAGAAAGAAATCGAAGGCTATGGCCTGGCAACGTATAGTGGAGCGTTATTCCCCAATAATTTTCAGGAAGTAGAAAAGTATGGACATGGTGGATTCTATCTGATTACGGTCGACAATGGGACACCGGGCATGGCGATGCAGACTGTCCAATGGATTCCCCTCGAAGTGATCCGGCATATTCCTTTTGTCCTTGATTGTACTGGAAAAGCACCAGAGGTGATCGGCCTGGAGATTGTCTCCGCACTGGAGAATCGGGATCTGGCTGATTGCCTATTGACGCTGCGCTTGAAAGGGATGATCAACAGCGGAAAAATCGGCGATATTAACTTTAAAGAGATCTTTGAACGGCTCTACGCCCGCGGAGCGTATCATATTTTGCGGAACACGGCAAAATTGCAGTCAGAAGAATTTGAGGAAATTGCCGTTAATGAGAATGCGGAAAATATGGAAGAGGCATTGATTGCCGAACATCTCCAGCAGGTTTCGCTGTTTGATCTGGAAACAGAAAAAGAACTGACGCGTACGTTGTTGGTCGTGTTAAACACGACCAAACAGGAAGGAGAAAACGCAACTGATTTTCAGGCACGGGTGGAAGGAGAGATGAGTAAATTATTTGGAATCTGAAGACGGTACGTATTAAGTCTGTGCATGGGCAGGTCGGCCTGCCTCGTCTCGCCCGGAAGCAGAGATCAGTTGAACTGAAGAGTTATTCTCGAAGATGAGCGAGAGTCTGAATTTCTTGCTCAAAGCCAACGCTCGGCAGGCCATCTTGACCCTGCCCACATAGACTTAACTTAATACGTACTAAAAGACGTCCACATTTATATATCCCCGGCCCTTTCTTTCTGGGATGAAGCGATTCGCGCTGAACTCATTTCCCCTGGACGGAAAGAACGTATTTCTTCGTGTTGATTTTAATGTTCCTCTTCACGCCGGAGATGTCACCAGTGACCGCAAGATCCGGGCGGTTCTGCCGACGATCGAGTATCTCCTTCAGAAAAGGTGCACGATTATCCTGGCGACGCATCTCGACCGACCGGAGGGAAAAGTGGTGGAAAGCCTGCGCGTCGCGCCGTTGGTGAAAGTGTTGCGACAGCTGCTGCCTAGTGTGCCAATTATTGCGCTTCCTGACTGCATCGGAAAAGAAGTGCGCCAGGCGATCGCTGCCGGCAAACCAGGAACGATCTATTTCCTGGAGAATCTGCGGTTCTATCGAGAGGAAGAAGAAAATGATGTGGCCTTCGCCCACGCGCTGGCTGAATTTGCGGACTTCTTCGTGAATGAGGCGTTTGGTGTGCACAGCCGAAATGCATCAGTTGATGCAATCACCCGTTTCCTGCCCGCCGCCGGAGGGTTCCTGCTGGAACGCGAGATTTTTGAGTTGAGCAAAGCATTGCATCCGCAGCGTCCGGCAGTATGGCTGATTGGCGGAGCTAAATTGGATAAGATTGAATTGATCAAGCAAGTGCTGAAAAACGCAGATCGCCTGCTCATCGGGGGGGCGCTGGCCTTTTCATTTCTCCGAGCAAAGGGATTTGCCGTTGGACATTCTAAATCAGATTACGATTCGATCATGACCGCACGGAAGATCCTCAAGACGAGACAAGCAAGTAAAATTGTCCTGCCCGTAGATTTTATTGCCGCCGATTCATTTTCTTCCCGCGCAAAGACAAGCATCGTCTCGGCTGCAGACATTCCTGCCAATGAAATCTGTCTTGACCTTGGTCCGCAAACGATCGAATTGTTTAAACGACATCTGCGCCAGGCACGGACAATTGTCTGGAATGGACCATTAGGTTATTTTGAATGGGCACACTTTGCCGTCGCTACCCGCACGATCGCCAGATTTATCGGAACACTTACCGCAACAAGCATCTGCGGCGGCGGAGAGACGGCAGAGGCAATTGAACGCTATCATCTACTGGATAAAATCACGCATGTGTCTACGGGCGGCGGGGCAGCATTGTCATTCTTAGCGGGAGAGAAGATCCCGGCGCTGACGGCGCTGGAGAAGAATTATGTTCGGTTTAGGAAGAAGATCAAATGGTAATTACAATGTTTCTCTGCAGCGCTTCACTGGCTAGAGATTCCAGTTGACGTACCAATTCCTGGCGCCGTTCATGCACGCGCTGGATCTCTTCTTCCAGAGCCTGGATGTCCTGTTCTAATTTCAGGACCTGCTGCTGATGATGCTTCAGCCAATAATCAAGATCATCTAATGTTTGGAGAAGATCCTTGCGGCTAACCTGCTGTGAGATGAAAAAAAGATCCTGCTGCAAGTCAAGGCATTCCTGCTGAATCGCTGTGATGATAACGGGTTCTAATGCCTGAAGAGCAGCATAGGCTGCCTCCAGATCACGAAGTGGAACAACTAATTGGTGGGCATCTAATGCTGCCTGAATCGCTTTGAGCTGCAGGACAATACGCAATTCACGATCGGCAAGAAGAGTCTTGACCGAATCGAAGAAATAATGAGAGAACAAAGCATGGTGAAAGACAGCATTTTCCGGCCGGCGGAGGAGTTGGTGCAGAACCGTGAACGCGGAATCGAGCGTATTTCGATGCTTGGTTATCTTCTCTTGCGCCTGGTCGCGGCGCTGCTTGAGTTCGACCAGATACTGCCGGTGCGGATCAAGCAGTAATTGGGCCCATTCCTGTTCTTTGGACTGGACAAGTTCTTTTGCTTTCTCCCGGCGCTGCTGATGGTCAGCAATGCGTTCTTGGAAAGAATGAAGACGCTTGCTAGCGTGAAGTACTTTTTGATAGACAATGGTTATTTCGGAAGCAGCAGCGGAGGATAGTTGTTCCTGTTCGCACCAGGTCTGAAAAGAAGAAAACGGCAGACGAAGAGTATCTTTCTCGGGAAATGATTGTTGTGCCGGCATTTCTGGCCGGAGCATTGCTTTGAGCCACCTCATTCTAAGGGGGCGGGAGAAAGAGGTATTTAATGATTTTGGTGATGGGGAGTTGATCCTCTGCGCAATATTACTCGGAAAATGGAGGTTTGGAGTTACTCTTCCTGCGTTACACTGCGCAGAGAAGGTGTTCTATTCAATAATTTCAGGGGCTAACGAGGGGGGCAATTTTCTAAAAACGAAACGACGAGGGGGGGAATTCCGTAACGACGACGAAAGAATAATACTCTGAGTTTAGCTATTTTGGGCTAGTGCTTTAAGAATAGTATCATCTCCCCTAAAAAAACCATCTGATCTTTGAAGAATATTAGCCTCGGTCAAATCAGTGAGGTAAGCAAAGAATTTAGTTTTATGAACTTTTGATTTATCATAAATACTTCTAAATTCTTCGTAAAAAGTGTCTGCTGTTAATTTAACAGATTTATTTACTCGTGATGCCAAATAATAATAAGCAGAAATGATTTCAATATAAACTTCTACCATGGGCACATGAAGTTCCTCTTTAAGATATTTTCTTCCCTCTTTTATAGAATACCCAAATAATCGTTTTAATACTTCTATGTCATTTCCATTTTTCAAAGCCTGTTTTAATTCAGTAGGTATATTCCCCATAACATAATCATTATTCTTATCCTGTCTAATCATCTCCAAATTCTCTAAAAATTGAAAATATTTTACCAATTTATTTTTATCTTTGTATGATACCAAATCTCCACAACTAAACTTACCAGAGATCCAAATGTGGTTAAGTATATTATAAATAGGTCTAAATTTATTTTGCAATAGGGGGACATCAAATAATTTTGGGTAAACAACATCAAGTATTATTTGCTCAATTTTTCTTTGTAATCTATACTTTCTTTTATTGATTGTTTCATAAATTTCTTTTAAATCATATTCAGTATAAACCTCTCCAGAAGTGTTTATAGTGAAAGTAAGTTGAACGATATCATCAAACTTTATAAATTTAATAAATTGCTTTTTTAATTCATCATCATAAATTACTCTAGGAATAGAGTATCCTAAAGAAATTGTAATCTTATTTGTACCAGACTTTCTATTAAATGAATTAATATACATACTTGTACCTATTTTATGACAAATATAGTTCAATATTTTATTTTTAATCTGGTTTTCATCCATTTTCAAGTAACCTTTTTTGAGCTTTTTTACCCAGTCTCGGCAATTCAGTAAACCAAAAAACAGGATAAACTAAATCTTCCTTTGTCCATAGGGAATACAGTTTTTGGTATATAATAGTATCGTATTTTTCAGAGTTTTTATAATTTTTGTACCTATCTAGAATAGTATCAAAAACTTGGCAGTGTAATCATTTGACTGATAATAACCACAAATTTCTTTCCTGTATGAATAATCCAATACATTTATTGTGATTTTTCAAAGACTTGGAAAAAGAGCATGTTT
>Ga0209542_10013133_pt1 | contig 14349 bp, 17 predicted proteins | sample RifCSPhighO2_01_FD_184028 | JGI IMG/M metagenome (GOLD analysis project Ga0209542, IMG submission 184028) | Soil microbial communities from Rifle, Colorado - Rifle CSP2_plank highO2_0.1 (SPAdes) (version 2) | ecosystem: Environmental > Terrestrial > Deep subsurface > Rock core/Sediment ...
AAGAAGTTTTGGAAAAAGTTAAATTTGGGAATATTGCAAAACTAGACATTAAAAAATTAAAAGGATTGGATAATTGTTTTCGCATCAGAAAAGGAGAAATAAGAATAATTTACAGAATTGATGAGAATAAGGAAGTGTTTTTATTAAGCATTGAAAGAAAAAATGACAATACTTATAAATTTTTATGAAAAAGTTTGTTTCCAATAATCCGGAAGAGTTAAAGAAAATTGCCATAAAGCTGGCCGACAACCTAATGTCAAGGTCTCGCCTTGACATAGGGGGGGGCGCTTTGGTTTTGGCGTTGACGGGGGATTTGGGAAGCGGGAAGACGACGTTCGCGCAGGCGTTTGCCGGAGCGTTGGGCGTAAAAGAAAAAGTGAAAAGTCCGACATTTATAATATTTAGAAAATCAAAAATCATCCCGCTGTTAGCGGGACAAAACTCAAAATTTAGGTGTTTTTATCATTTTGATGTTTATAGAATAAACAGCGAAAAAGAAATTTTGAATCTGGGCTGGGAAGAAATAATTTCCAATCCGAAAAATATCGTTCTGGTGGAATGGGCGGACAAGATAGAAAATATTCTGCCGAAAAATAGCGTAAAAATAAATTTTAAGCATTTGAATGGAGACAAAAGAGAAGTGGAGATAGCTTGACGGCAATATCATATGTGATATACAATAAAAATGTCTGAATATAAAGTAAAATTTTACAAAAACAGCAATAATGGCAAAAAGCCGGTTTTTGATTACATAGAAAATCTAAATATTAAAAACAAAACGAAGGTTTATAAATATATCGATTTTTTAAGAGCCAATAACGGATACTTAGACGAGCCTTATTCAAAGCATATCAAAGACAAGATAAGAGAATTAAGGGTTGATTTTTCCAAGGACAGTCATAGGATATTTTATTTTACTTTTGTAAACAAAAACATAATATTGCTTCACGCTTTTTTTAAGAAAACAAAAAAGACCCCGATAAACGAAATTAAAAAAGCGGAGGATAATTACATGGATGTATTAAATAACAAAACTTTTTATGAATAAGAAAACATTAAAAAACAAAAAAGATACTGATTTTGACGTGTATCTTAAAAGGCATTTAAAGAATAAAGAATTCAAAAAGCATTACGATGAATTCGGCAAACAGCTGGAGATTGCCTACCAGCTTGCGCAACTTCGCAAAGAAAAAAGAATGAGCCAGATAGAACTGGCCAAGCAAATCGGCACAACGCAAAGCAATGTCGCGCGAATGGAAAGCGGTCAGCAAAATTTTACCATCGACACACTAATCAAGTTGGCGGTAATTTTTGAAAAAGACTTAAAGGTGTCTCTTGTATGAAAAAAATTTGTTCCTGATAAAATCGCCATTTATATTGAAAATCATAATCTGTATTTTTAGTTTTCAAATCGGTTTCACAATTAAATAATAATTAAGTTGTGATAGAATTAGAGCAATGGCCGAAACCAACCGCAAAATTCTTGTTCTTTTGGACGCTCACGCGATATTGCACAGGGCGTTCCACGCTTTGCCGGATTTCACTTCGCCCAAGGGCGAGCCGACCGGAGCGCTTTACGGCTTTACCGCTTTTTTGATAAAAGTTATCCGCGAGTTGAAGCCGGATTACATCGCCGCCGCTTACGACTTGCCTAAGCCGACTTTCAGGCACATCGTTTACGAAGACTACAAAGCCGGGCGGGCAAAAATGGACGACAGTTTGGCGAAGCAGATCAACCGCTCTCACGACATATTAAAAGCCTTTAATGTTCCTATTTACAGCGCGGAAGGTTTTGAGGCGGACGATGTTCTAGGAACGATTGTGGAGAAAATCAAAAACCTGCCTGCCGGCAAGCAGGTCAAAATTATTGTGGCCTCGGGCGATATGGACACACTCCAGCTTGTAAAAGACGATGATGTAGTTGTTTATACTCTAAAAAAAGGAATAAACGAAACAATTATTTACGACGAAAAAGCGGTCATTGAAAGATATGGTTTTGGACCGGAATTGATAGTTGATTACAAAGCGCTCAAGGGTGATCCGTCCGACAATATTATCGGCGTCAAAGGCATAGGAGAAAAAAGCGCCACCGAGCTGATAAAAAAATACGGCGGGATTGAAAATATTTTTGCCAAACTGAAAGAAGGAAAAATTGAAGCCAAGCCGAGAATCATAGAACTGCTCAAAGGGGGAGAAGAGGAATCTCAATTCAGCAAGACTTTGGCGGAAATAAGAAAAGACGCGCCGATTGATTTTTCTTTGGAAAAAGTATCATGGAAAGAAAGGTTTAGCGCCGAGGAGATAAAACCGATTTTTAATGAAATGGGCTTTAAGAGCCTGCTTGTCAGAATTCAAGAAAATGGCGGAGCGGCGACCGGGAAAACGGAACAACCGCAAAAAGAAAAAAACACGGCTGATTTTCAAGCCAAAGTTATTGAAGACAAAAAATCAAAAACCGAAATTTCGGAAATATTGCGGGTGAAAATAGAGGAGCCGCTGGGAAAAATCTTGGCCGGCATGGAAAAGAAGGGCGCGCTTATTGACGTGAAGTATTTGAAAAAACTGTCGGAAGAAAAACACAAAGAATTGAATGGGCTGGAGAAAAAAATTTGGAAGCTGGCGGGAGAAGAATTCAATATAAACTCTCCCAAGCAAGTGGGCGAAGTTTTGTTCGTAAAACTCGGTCTGGGCGGAGTAAAACCGAAGAAGACTGCCACCGGCGCTTACTCCACCAATGTTTCCCAGCTGGTTAAACTCAAAAGAACTCACCCTGTTGTTGATGAAATAATGGAGCACCGGGAAATTTCCAAACTTGTTTCCACTTACATTGACGTCTTGCCGAAACTAGCGGACGAGAAAAACAGACTGCATACCCATTTTGATTCTTTTGGCGCGGCCACTGGCAGGCTTTCTTCGCAAAATCCCAATTTGCAAAATATTCCCAAAAAGACGGAAAGAGGCAGAGAAGTGCGGCGGGCTTTTGTGGCCGACCGAGGTTATAAACTTGTTGACTTTGATTACTCGCAGATTGACTTAAGAGCGGCGGCGATTTTGAGCGGGGATAAAAATCTGGTAGAAATTTTTCAGAAAGGCGGAGATGCGCACGCTTCGGCGGCTGTGAAAATTTTCGGCATAAAACCGGAAGAAGTAACGGCGGAAATGAGAAGAAAAATAAAGGTCATAAATTTCGGCGTGCTTTATGGAATGGGCATCAACGCATTAAGGCAAAATCTCGGAGGAACAAGAGAAGAAGCGCAAAAATTTTACGATGAGTATTTCAAAAATTTCAGCGGCCTGAAAGATTATATAGAAAAAACCAAAAAATTCGCCAGAGAAAACGGCTGGACGGAAACGCTTTTCGGCCGGAGAAGATATTTTCCGGAAATATCTTCTAGATTGGAGTATCTTCAAAAAGAAGCGGAGAGAATGGCAGTCAATATGCCCATCCAAGGCACCTCGGCCGATTTTATAAAACTGGCGATGGTTCGGGTGGATAAAGCGCTGGAAGAAAATAAGTTGAAAGATAAAGTTTTCATGCTTTTGCAAATTCACGATGAATTGCTTTTTGAAATTAAAGAAGATGTTGTCATAAAAGCGATCCCTATAATAAAAGAAGCGATGGAAAGCGTTTACCCGTTGAAAGGGGAAGAGGTTGAACTTGTCGCCGAGCAGTATAAAAAAATAAACTTGCCGGATATGCCAATAGAAGTGAATGTGGAAACAGGGGATAATTGGGAAGAAATGGAGATTTATAAATAACTTTATGTTTTACCTTCTTCATGGCCAAGACACATACAGGAGCAGGGAGAAGCTCAATGAGATTGTTTCGCATTTCAAGACCAAAGTTTCCGATTTGGGGTTTTTTAGGATTGAGGGAGAAAATTTCAGCGAGGCGGAATTTAAAGAATTGTTAAGGGGAAAAACTTTGTTTGAGAAAAAATACGTGGTTGTTTGCGAAAAAGTTTTGGAAAACAAAGAAGCGCTAAATTTCATCTTAGGCAGTTTGGATGATTTGGCTAAAACGGATAATATGTTTCTTTTTTGGGAAGAAGAAATTGACGAGAAAACTTTGGAAGAATTTAAAAAACAGGCTTACAAAGTCCAAGAATACAAACCGCTTGACGGCGTTAAGTTGAAAGCGCGGTTTGCGGCTAAAAAAATTCCGGCAAATATCGCGAGTGAGATTATAAAAAAATGCGGTTCGGATTTATGGCGCGCGTCAAAAGAGATAGAAAAGTACGCACTTGGCGGTTTAACCGCCAAGCAAGAAACGGTCGCAGAGTATAATCCATTTGCTATTTGCGACGCATTTGCGGAGAAAAATAAGGCCAAAGCATGGATTATTTATCAGCAAGCGTTAAGACAGGGCATTCCGGACGAGGAAGTGTTTTTCAAAATTATCTGGCAGATAAAAAATTTGTTGCTGGTGAAAAAACTGATGAATGCCGGCGTGGCCAATGTCAGCAAGGAAACCGGACTGCACTCTTTCGTGGTAGGTAAAGCGATAAAAGCGGCCAAAAATTTTTCGGAACAAGAGCTGATAAATTATTCTTACGAAATGCTAAAAATTTATCACGAAGAAAGAAGGGGAGAATCAGAACTGCCGATTGAATTTGAAAAATTGTTGATTTCATCGTGAAGTTCCAAAATAGCTGTTTTTTCAGAGCCCGAAGTATTTTTCTGCTGAAAAATCATCTTTACTCGCGCCGCTGCGCTCCGTAGTGCTCTTCAAAAACACTATTTTGGAACTTTCACTGCTCCATCTTGTCAATCCTTCTTTTGTATTTTTCTCCGTTGGAAAAAGGGGTAGTCAGCCAAGTTTCAAGTATTTGTTTGGCTAATTCAAAACCGACTTCATTAGCTGGCAAGGACAAAACATTAGCGTCGTCGTGTTCGCGGGATTGTTTGGCGGTTGCGATATCGTCGGCTAAAGCGGAACGCACGCCATGGAATTTGTTTGCGGTGATATCCACTCCCACTCCCGATCCGCAGATCAGCACGCCTTTGTGTTCCTCCGGTTTTTCCGACACTTTTTGAGCCACCAATTTGGCGAAGTCGGTGTAGTCGTCGCTGGGGTCGTAAGCAAAATTTCCCATATCTTCAAATTGATATTTTTTTTCCGCCAGAAACTTTTTTATTTCTTCTTTGAGTTGGAATCCGCGATGGTCGGCGCCTAAGTAAATCATAGTGTTATTTTAATGTATTTCGGCAAAAAAAACAGCGCGCGAAATTTTGCGGTGCCGTTGGTTGTGCGGGATGTTTACACAACCAAACTTTTTCTTCCGCAAAATTTTCGCGCGCCTTTAATGTTAGTCTTCATCATTAATTTCTTTCTTGGTGTCCGGCCAGTCCGGCCAGAGTTTGTCAGGTTTCGGTTTATTATTGACAAGACTGCCGCATTCTTCACACCGATAGGGTTTATCGTCTTCATACTCAATTGGTCGCTCTAGCAGATCAATTTTTTTGTTAGCCATAATTTCATCTCCCTTTCCCTTTTTAAAAGTTTAATGATTTAAATTAAAGATCTGTTTATATTATTAATACACCACTTTTAAAAAAGTTGCAACGGTTTTAGTGTGTTTCATGTAATTGCCTCCACGAGGATTCGAACCTCGGACCATCTCCTTAAAAGGGAGCTGCTCTACCACCTGAGCTATGGAGGCATTTTTTACAAAGGCAAATCAAAGGCGAATATTCCTGGCCCCGTTAATATCAAAGAAACGGCAATGGCCAGCTTTATAAGCCTTTCGGTCCAAGAGCGAGGATGCTGACCCCGCACCACAGGAGTACTTCCAATTTCTACACTCGTTTCACTCGTAAGAAATTTAGGTCGCATTATGATTGAGTTGACGATTATTATAAGAGAAACGGCTATTGCGGCAGCTTGAGTGAAGAGACCGATAACAAGAAAAATTCCGCTTAGAAAAACAACCCCGCCCAAGATTCTTTGAAGCGCGCTTTGTGGCGAGATTATTTTGTTGAACCCGTGTTTTATAAGGGGAACACCCAAAGCGATCCTTAATACAAAAGGAGCTAAGAACGAAAAATTGAAAAGTTCCGGAAATAAACTGGGCATTTTCGCATTATAACCTTAGTAAGACTTGGAGTCAATTATGTTGTTTTTGCCGTCGTAGAGAGTGATTGTTTCTCTTTTTTTCTTCCATAACTCTTCGCTTCTGTCCAAGTAAATCCGCCATTCCGGAAGATAAAAGTCGGAATCATTTTTGTGTTTCTCAAGGCAGGTTTTGTAATTGGCGTTCTTGGTAATGTAATCCTGGCAGGAAGAAGAAAGTTTGAGCGAGTATTTGTAGGGAATGGAAATGACAGTTTGGCAGGAAGACACTCTGTCTATGTAATCCAGGCATTGGTCGTTATTGATAAGATTGGCGGGAGGTTCCTCGTCTCTTAAAAGAGGGCATTCGGTATCCAGCTCCGGGGTAAATTCGTGGAATTGCTCAAAATAGCCGACGCACTTATTCATTTTAAAACTTGTCCCAAGAGAACTTTTGCCCGTTACGATGACGGCTTTTTCTCCCGGCTTCAGATAAATGTCTTCTTGGGGCTGGCTGGCGGCGCTGGCGTATATATAGGAAGCTCCTTTCCCGATTACAACATCAAGTCCGGTTTTGCCTTTCAATTTCCAGCCGGTTATTTTTAACGAACTTTTGTTTTTCTTGTCGGCTTTTATTTCCAAGTATTCTTCGTCGGGGTTTATTTCTTTGGCCCTTCTTGTTTTAAGGGTTGCAAAATCAGGCCTGACGGAACTCTGGCTGGATGAACTTTGAACCTTTGATTTGGCGGAAGAACTCTTGCCGGAAGCCGCGAGTAAAACGGAAGTCGAAGCGCCAATTTTTTCATCGCCGTAACTTGCTCCGTAACTGGAAGACGAAGACGGTTGCGGACGGCCGTCGTCGCCCCGGAAATAAGGAAGCGGAGAAGATGCGGAAGACGATTGTCTGGAAGAAAAGTTTTGGGCGGCTTCTTTGGACGGAGCCGAACTTTTCGTTCCCAGAATTTCTTCCGTTTGTTTTTTGGTTTCTTGAGACGCTTTTTGCTGGGGCTTGTTTAAAAACCATCCGCTTTTTGACGACGGCCGCAATGGTCCGCCCGTAAAGAGCCAGACAAAAGCCAATATAATCATTATGAAAATAAAAGCCCTCAAATCTTTCATCGCATCCATAAGTCTTTACAGTTTATCGCAAAAATAATCTGGTGTCTATCAAACGACAGCGTAAGTCTTTTGATACAAATAATTGATGTTTATGATACAATTAAAACCGCTTTAAATAAGGCTATTTTGATAATTGTTTCAAAAATGATGCAATTACGGTTATTTTATGATACAATTGCGCCATATGGAAAAATTAACGAAAAGAGAGTTAAGCATCCTTGAATTTATCAGGAAAAACAAGCGAGCCGGCAACGCCGAGATAGCAAATTATCTCTCGTCCATTTCTTCCGGCGCTTCAAGAATAACGATAATAAGAAGCATAAACGCGCTGATCAAAGCCGAAATTGTTGAGCGAAAAGGAGAAGGTAGAAGCGTTTACTATGAAGAAAAATCGGCAAGCCCGCTGCTTGCTTATTTTGACATTGAAGAATATTTTAAAAAATCTCCCGATGAGAGGAGTTTGGCTTTTGAAAGATTTAATTTTGGAATTTTTGACAGCCTTGGTGGAATTTTTTCCGAAGGGGAATTGGATGAATTAAAAAATCTGAATGACGGTTATGAAAAAAGAATCAAAAACTTGCCCCCCGCGATAATTCAAAAAGAGTTTGAAAGGCTGACGGTGGAGCTTAGCTGGAAATCCTCGCAGATAGAAGGGAACACATATTCTTTGATAGACACGGAGATATTGATAAAAGAAAATAAAGAAGCCGAGGGACACAAAAAAGAAGAAGCTGTAATGATTTTAAACCATAAAAAAGCTCTGGAATATATTATAGGAAACAGAAACGAGTTTAAAAATTTAACATTGAGAAAAATTGAAGATATTCACGGTCTTATTGTTGACGGATTGAGCGTCACGAAAGGTTTAAGAAAAAAAGCCGTGGGTATTACCGGCACCAAATACAGACCATTGGATAACGAACATCAGATAAGAGAAATGATGGAAAAAACGGTTGAGGTTGTAAATAAAAAACTGGATGACCCTTTTTCCAAGGCGATTTTTACAACGCTTATGATTTCTTACATCCAGCCGTTTGAGGACGGCAATAAGCGCGCGTCAAGGCTTTTGGGAAACGCCATTCTTTTGGCAAACAACGCCTGCCCGCTTTCTTACAGAAGCGTCAATGAAGCTGATTACAAAAAGGCGGTAATTATTTTTTACGAGCAAAACAGCGCCAGATTCTTCAAAGAATTATTTATTGAACAATTCAAATTCGCCGTCAGTAATTATTTTCTGGCTTGACAAACAGCTTGTTTTGTGCATAATAAGAACAGATTTGATAATTCAAACCTGATTCTAGCCAATCAAGTTTGGTACTTTAACAATAGTCTACTGGACTAAAATGAAAGGAGAAATGTCGTGAAAATACTAGATAATGATTTAAGAAATCATTTTTTCAAACACTTTTTACCAAGCCTTAGCGGAAGGAAATTTTATGAACCAACTGCGTTTGGTTATTCGGTTTTTGAAATTTACCCCATAACCGCCAAAGAAAAGGAAAAATTAACCAAGTGTGTTGTGTTGGAAAAAGTGGAAAATGGTTTGGATAAAGCCACCTTGATAAAAGGCCACGATCATAATGGCAGGGTTTTTTCAGTCATAAGGATATTAGTTCAGCAAAAGGCGGTAGAGAATTACGATTATCCAGCACTTCCAACTTTACAAGAAATTTTTGATGAATTTCCGCATTTTAGAATAGACGATCGGTAATTTATTGTGACATTATTTTTTTCAGCCGTGTTTTTAAAGCAGGTCCGTTGGTCCAAACAGTGACGCGACCTGCTTTTTCTTTTGGCATTTTTACAACTTTTGGTGTAAGTGGCAGAAATGCGCGGAACGGCCGCCGATTTTGAGGCGGGCGATTATACCGCCGTCTTTCTTTTGGCACTTTTCTCCTTCAAGTCCGTAAACATAAAGCATTTTTTGATATTCCCCCTTCTCCCCGCTTGGGTCGCGGTAGTCGGAATCGGATGTGCCTCTGGCTTCAATCGCTTTCTTTAAAATTTTTTTGGTTGAAGTGAAAATCGCTTTCAAATTTTCTTGAGTCAAAGACGAAACTTGCCTCAATGGGTGAATTCCGGCCAGCCACAATATCTCATCGGAATAAATATTGCCGATGCCGGCAAAGACGGACTGATCCATCAAGACCGTTTTTATTTTGCCTTTTTTGCCAGTCAGCCGATCTTGAAATTTTTTAAAATCAAAATCTGTGACGGTCGGGTCGGGACCTAAATTATTTATATCTTTCAGTGCGCTTAATTTGCCGGTCGGCCACAGCAGAACTTTGGCGAATTTTCGCAGGTCGCTTAAAGCTAGTTGTTTCTCGTTGGATAAATCAAAAACAAGATGAATAAAGCGATTTTGGGGGTCGTCTCTTATTGGTCCAGTTTCTTTTCCCAGCCATCTTGTCTCGCCCGCAACGGGCGGGGTTTCTTTTTTCCAGTTTCCATAAAGAAAATGACCGGTCATTTTTTGGTGGACGAGAATTGTTTTTCCTCCGCTTAAATCAATGAGAATGTTTTTTCCGATTCTTCGGACATCTAAAATTTTTTCGCCGACAACTTCTTTTTTAAAATTTTCAAAAGAACAATTTTTGAACATTTTTTTCCAATCAGTCTCAACACCCGCAATTTTCAGCCCCGGCAAAATTTTTCGCAGGTCGCTTACTATTGTTTGGACTTCGGGCAGTTCGGGCATATATTTCAAAATTAAAAATAAAATCTCAAATCTCAAATCTAAAAAACAAAAACAACAGAAAAAATAAAATCAATAAAACACAAAAATCAATAAAACGGAATTTTAATTTTTGTTTCTCATAAATTTTCGGCGTAAAACCTCTCGTTTCTGCGGCCAAAGACAATTCAAAAGAACGGTTAAATATTATAATAAACAAAGGAATTACAACGGGAATATAACTCCTAACGCTCGTTGCTGGCTTAAAAATATTAAAAATAAGTTTATGCGCTCTGGTTCTTTGCGCATCCATCACTTCTTTTGCTTCTTTTACTATTGTCGGCAAAAATCTTAATGCGATAGTCAAAGTAAAAGCAAACGAATAAGGAACTCTAGTTTTTATTAATGATACCAATAATTCTTTTTGAGTGGTGGTAAGAGTAAACTGAACCGCGGAAATTATTAAAATTGACACTTTAAGCAAAAATAAAATACCCACAATAAAATTTTCTCTTGTAACAACAATCAAAACAAAGGAGAGAATTAAGAAAAAAAATAAGTAGGCGATATACTGCTTCAGCGCCATTAAGGGAATCTTTGTTAAAGTCTGCGCCGCAAGGGTAAGAATTAAAAGGGCGATAATATAATAAAGATTATTAGAAGCTAAAATAAGGACGGAAAATACCGCCAGCCAGATTATTTTTACAATCGGGTTTATTTTGTGTATGACAGAATTTGAATTGTAATATTCGTATATTTTAAGAGATGACATTTTAGTTTAAAAATTCTAAATAATGATTGGCATCAACGATTTCTCCTTTGTCAATAAAGACGATTCTATTGCAGAGGTTTTTTATTAAATTCAAATTGTGAGATATGACAACAACAGTCAGTCCTTTTTTATTTGCGAGACATAATAATTCCATCAATTTTATGGAATTAATTCTGTCCAAACCGGTATCGGGCTCGTCCAGTATGATAATTTCCGGTTGCGTTAAAAGCAACGACACAATGTTAACTCTTCTTTTTTGGCCGATGCTTAAATTGTCGGGGTCAGTATATTTGAAAGGCGTTAAACCAAATTCTTTTAACATTTGCCGGGCTTCTTTTTCTGTTTCATTTTCTTTAAGGCCGACATTTTTTGCTCCGAACTTTACTTCATTCAAAACCGTATTTTCAAATAAAGTATAGTCCGGGTTTTGAAACATGTAGCCAATTGATTTCGCAATCAGATTTACTGGCAATTTAACGATACTCTTGCCCTTAAAGATAATATCTCCTCCATTTGGTTTTAAGAGCCCCATTATGTTTTGGGCAAGGGTCGATTTTCCGCTGCCATTTGGCCCTACTATTCCAAGTACCTCTCCTTTAAGCAATTCCAAATCAACACCTCTTAAAATTTCTTTTTTGTCATATTTATAATACAAGTTTTTTATCTTAAGAATAATCTCCGGAATAATTTTTGGTTTGCATCCCGGACTGTAATTATCGTTTAGTTCGCCATCATATTCTTTTAATCGCCCATCTTTCATAAAAAGGATTCTTTGCGATATGTCAACAAAATCTAAATCATGTTCTACCACTATAATTGCAATTTGATATTTCTTGTTTATTTCCTTCAATATTTCTTTTAATCTTTTTGTTCTTATCGGATCCAGATTTGCTGTTGGTTCGTCCAAGACCAAAATTTTTGGCCTCATTGCGATAAGCGAGGCCAAAATAACCAATTGTTTTTCTCCAGAACTAAGTTCTTCAGCCGAGCGATCCAGCAAATGGGGAATATTCAGCAATTTTGAAACACTCTCTATTTCTTGCTTGATTTTAGTCTCATCAAACCCTTTGTTTTCAAGTCCAAACGATATCTCATCACGAACATTAAAAGTAAAGAACTGCGATTCGGGATTCTGAAACATTATCTGTATGTCAGAGCTTAATTCGTGAACAGAGAAATCATTTACATTTTTGCCGTATATTTTAATATTGCCGGATATAACTCCTTTGATTAGCTTCGGGATTATTCCATTAAGGCAAAATAAAAGAGTTGATTTTCCGCAACCGGAACTGCCCAAAATGGAAATAATTTCTCCGTTTTGGGCAGTTAAGTTTAGATTATTTAAAATTATTTTCCCATCTTCCGAATAAGCGAAGTTTAACCCCCTTATTTCAATGGCTTTTGTTTCTTGCACATTAGTTGTCCATAACCAGCTTTATCGTTCTTTTGTTTTTTATTCTGTTAAATATTTTTAAGCCAATCCAAATACCCAGAGAAAATAACGCAAAAAATATTACGATCATAATTGGCCAATACTTAAGAAATTTTTCCGCTCCGGGTATGTTTAATTGTTTATAAAACCAAAGCAATACGGGAACCAAAATTATATAGGTTGTCACACTGCCGACAAACAACCCCTTTATTTTATATCTGAAAAAGTAAATTACCGTGTCAAAAATCAATCCTGTCGCCAGAGATATTAATACTTTATAAATTCCAGGAAGCCCGCCCCACATAGTTGTTGGAATGGCCAAAATGCCGTAAATAAGCCACATATAAGTCGCAGTTCCAAATTTTCTAGTTGTCAAAACCGCAACTGTTAAGATAATGCCTTGGATAATTTGGGTGATAAAACCCGAAGCTGCCGGATTTCCCGTGGCGATATTTAGCACATTTCCAAAAAGAAAAGAAAGCGCGAACATCAATGCGCCCATTAAACCAATGAATGATAATTCTTTGGTGTTAAATCTTTTTCTTTTATCATCTTGGCGAGGAGTATTAATATTTGACTGGTTTTGTGTTTGAGTGTCCATATTTTTGTATTAATTCATTAATTTTTAATGCGATAAGTTTATTTCATATTGTCAATATAACATATACATTATCGTTGCTCAACATCGTTAAAGATTTCAATTTTTATTTTCCCAGCATTTTCAGCGCTTCTTTGATTCTGGCATTGACGCCGGTGATATTGTCGGGGATTTTTTTGATGGCTTCGCGCGCTTCGGCGGGGGAGTAACCAAGAGATTTAAGCGCTTCCATCACATCTTGCTCATCTTTGAAAGCGGCGCTGGCGGATTCGTCCAATTGGCCCATTTTGTCCCGAAGCTCAACGATAACCCTCTCGGCCGTTTTCTTCCCTATGCCGGAAACTTTGGTCAGATAGGAAATTTCTCCGGAAGCGATGGCTTTTTTGATCGTGTCCAGCGGGGCGATGCTCAATATTCCCATAGCCGATTTCGGCCCGATGCCCGATATTTGAATAAGCGTTTCAAAAAATTCCAATTCGGGATACGATTCAAATCCGTACAACTCCAAAGCGTCTTCTTTGACCCGCAAATGCGTCCACAGGCCGGCCGTATCGCCCGATTTTCTCAATGTGTCGGGCAAGGCATGCACTTTATAGCCCAAGCCATTGGCGATTATCGTCAGAAATTTGTTGCCTTTTAATTTAATTTTCCCTTCAATATAAGAAATCATCGGTTTTTCAAATAGTCTAAAATTTTAACCACATCGTCGTCGCGGTCTTTGCTTTTTAAAATTATTATGGCGATTTCTCTTGAGCCTGTTTCGGCCGAAGGCAAGGAAAATATACCGGCGAAAGTTTTTCCGGCGCTGTCCGTATAGCCGGTCTTTCCTCCCAAAAAATTTTCCAGGCCGGAGAATTTGTCGCCGTTGGCCCATTTTTTCATACCCTCTTCAAATTCTTTTTTTCTGGTGATGTCCAGTATTTGTTTTTTGTTTTTAAAAATATAAGAAACTAAACCGAAGAGGTCTTCGGGCGTGGAGATACTTTTGGAAGACAAGCCGCTGGAATCGGCAAAAAAAGTTTTTGGCATTCCGATGGATTCAGTCCTTCCGTTCATATGATTTAAGAAATTTTTTGTCCCAATATGGTCGGCCAAAGTTTTGGCGGCGGCGTTGCTTGATTCCAGAAGCAGGGGATACAACAGACTGCTTGTGGAAATCACTTCTCCTTCGGACAAGCCCCTGATGCTTGGATTTTCTCCGATAAGGGCTTCGGGCGGCACGATGGCGATTTGCGACTGGTCAATCTTTTCCAGAGAAACCAAAGCGGTCATCAGTTTGGTGATTGAGGCGATGGGGAATTGCCTGGATCTATTTTTTTCAAGAATAATTTCGCCGGTTTGAATGTCGGCCGCCAAATAGCCTTCGGCCGACAAGGATGGTTTTTTAATAGCTGTTTTTTCAACAACGGAATAAGGAAGCGGCGCAGCTTCATAAATAAAAGTCGTTCCGGCGATGGCGATGTAGCGGCGGGCGGTTTTAGCGGCCGCAGCCGTCGCAAAAGAAACCGTTGTTCCGATTAAAACAGCCGTAGTCGTCCAAAATAGGTAAGATAAAAATGAGTGTTTTTTCATTGGGCGTGTTTCTCGCTTTATTCTACCATCCTGTTTAGTTAACCTTCAAGGGTGACACTGTTGATAAGTATTGCTGCCATTTTTCGACCGGCGTCAGCCCGTTTAAATACTTGCCGAGATGGATTCTTTC
>Ga0209542_10013134_pt1 | contig 14349 bp, 13 predicted proteins | sample RifCSPhighO2_01_FD_184028 | JGI IMG/M metagenome (GOLD analysis project Ga0209542, IMG submission 184028) | Soil microbial communities from Rifle, Colorado - Rifle CSP2_plank highO2_0.1 (SPAdes) (version 2) | ecosystem: Environmental > Terrestrial > Deep subsurface > Rock core/Sediment ...
GGCACTACAGTCAGACAAGTCATACAAAATATACCCGGCTGACTTTGTAACAACTGAGGATGGTACCGGCATAGTACACACTGCCGTCATGTATGGAGAAGACGATTATGAACTCGGCAAGAAAATCGGCTTACCAACAGAACACACAGTAGATACTGAAGGAAAATTTAATAAAAATGTGAAAAACCTTGAAGGACAGCCCGCAAAAGTCTCCGAAAAACTAATAATAGAGTACCTAAATTCAAAAGGCTTACTACTTAAAGCCGAGCAATACACTCACTCTTATCCACATTGCTGGAGGTGCAAGAATCCTCTCATTTATTACGCCAAAAGCTCATGGTTCATAGCCATGTCAAAGCTACGGAAACAGCTTGTCAGGAACAACAACAAGATAAACTGGGTTCCAGATCACCTTAAACACGGGCGCTTTGGTGAATTCATCAAGGAAGCCAAGGACTGGGCATTATCACGAGAACGCTACTGGGGCACACCCTTGCCGATTTGGGAATGTGATAAATGCGAAAACTACAAAGTGATTAACTCTCTTGAAGAGCTAGAAAAATACAGATACAAAAAACCAAACACCTTCTACATAATGCGCCACGGCTGGAGTACGAAAAATGGTCACGAAGAATCTATTGCCATTACTTCTTCTAAACTTGCTCACGATAAATATGATCTGACCCCAGAAGGTGTAGAGCAAGTGGAAAAAGCTGCTGACATGCTGGCAAAAAGCGGGGGAATCGATTTAATTATATCTTCTCCATTTTTGAGAACACGAAGTTCTGCTGAAATCATCGGCAAAAAGTTCGGTGTCACAGTACAAATAGACGAGAGGCTGAAAGAATTGGATCACGGATCTGCTTGCGAAGGCCAAACCCACATGGTCTGCGTTCCGACTGGTACAGTCTTAAACTTTGAAACCAAATATGGTGATGGGGAAAGCTGGCAAGACGTTAAAAAAAGGATGGTCAGTATTTTGCTTGAATTAGATTCAAAGTATGAAGACAAAAAAATCCTGCTTGTAAGCCACGGCGACCCGATATGGATACTAGAAGGATTTACCAAAAACTGGTCCGATGAAGAAATGATGAAAAACCGAGATGCGTTTTACCCAGTTCAGGGCTTATACAAAAAATTGGGTCTGAAAAACTTCCCTTACAATGATGATGCCGAATTGGATATACACAGACCTTACGTAGACAACATCAAGTTAGCATGTGACAAATGTAAGTCCGGAATGACTAGAGTAAAAGATGTCGCCGATGTCTGGTTTGATTCAGGATGCATGCCTTATGCCCAATGGCATTACCCGTTTGAAGATACGTCTATTTTCAAAAATAACTACCCGGCTGATTTCATATCCGAAGGCATAGATCAGACACGTGGCTGGTTTTACACCCTTCTTGCGGTTTCAACTGCACTTGGCGAAAATGTTCCATACAAGAACGTAGTTTCTTACAGCCTTGTTCTAGATGAAAAAGGCAAAAAAATGTCCAAATCATTGGGCAACGCAGTAAGTCCGCGGGAAATTTTGGATAAATTCGGAGCAGATGCCACAAGGTGGTATTTCTTCACAGTGAACAATCCTTCCGATGACAAACTGTTCAATCCTTTGGATATAGGTAAAAGATTAAATGGTTTTATAAACACCTTACTTAACTCACTAAGGTTTTATGAATTGTACGGCGTACCTGGAGAAAAAAAACCAAAAGCAAAACCACAGTCTATAATAGATTTTTGGCTGCTATCAAGATTAAACAGTTTATCGATTATTGCAGCAAAGAGTCTTGATAAATACGATCTTACTTCAGCAGCCCGCTACATAGAAAAATTTGTTATAGAAGATTTATCTAACTGGTGGATAAGGAGATCGCGAGAGAGATTCCAAAGACCAAGAAATAAAAAAGAGCTTGTTGCTACAGTGGAATTTTTACGTTTTGTGTTAGTTGAAACAAGCAAACTAATAGCGCCATTTACTCCATTTCTAGCAGACCATATTTACAAAAAACTAAGCAATCACACAGAGTCGGTCCATTTGGAAGACTGGCCTAAAATGAAAACAAAGCTCATAAACACTGAGTTGGAAAATCAGATGTCCGAATTGCGTGAGTTTGTAGCAGAAGGTTTGGCATTAAGAAAAAATAAGAACCTAAAAGTTAGACAACCTCTGGCCAGTGCTACACTAAAAAAGAATACTGTCTTTGAAAAAGAGCTGACACAATTACTAATTGACGAACTCAATGTAAAAAGGGTTTTGTATAACGCAGATCAAGTTGAATCAACAACAATAGATGAGGCCTTAACCCTTGATCTGATAATGGAAGGTACCGCAAGAGAAATCGTAAGGTCTATTCAAGACATGAGAAAAGAGTCTGGGTGCAGAGTTGATGACAGAGTTTACTGTTATTGGGAATCAGACAGTCAAGAAGTGGCCGATACTATTTCAAGGTTTTCTGATTACATAATCTCCGGCGCCTCACTAGCAAAGTTGGAGAAGGGACACAACACATCTCAATCGTTCAAACTGGAAAAGGAATTCGGACTTGCTCCGCAAGCCAAATTTTGGCTTGGATTAGGAGGTTTTTAGGCATAAGAGAGTACATCTCTTTATTTTTTCTGAGCATATTTTTTTTAATTATTGCAGTTTCAGATGAATAGGCTGAAATGTTGATAAAAACTTTGTAAAAAATAAATAAATATTATATGCTCTCCTCATTATGACTACCGAAAAATTTGAACTAGGTGTGAAGATTCAGGGTTCGGAATCAAAGAGGCCTGACTTTAGTACATTTAGTGCTAGGGCGGCCGAGATAGCTTCCGCAAATCTGGACTTAGCTCACAATGGAACACACCATGACCAGAGGAGAATTAATCAGCTCATATTAATGTATGAATCAGAGAGTAAAAAAAGAGGTGAAGATCCTGAAACAGGGCCGTGGGCTCTTATGGCATCGAGACTAAAAGAAGCAGCTAAGAATAATGATCTCTGGCTTAAAGCTAGACTAGAATCTCTCGCGGATGAAGATAGACACATTTACCAAACACGAGAAGATAGCCTAAGTTCTTCGGTTATAGAATTACGCAAAGCCCTAGATTCCTATAATTACCAGGAAGAGAAATATCAAGGCGCACCAGTTTTTGGTAAACTTGCCGACGGACTGGGAGCTGCCGAAACACTTCTTAAAGAAAACGAGTTAAGTTTAATTACTCAAAGCGAAAAATGAAAATAAAAGAATTTAATGACAGATTAGAATCTCCCGACACAAAAGAAGCTTTTTTTGTCGGGAAAAGCATAGATAAGCAATATCAAGAAGCCATGCAAAAAATAAGACAACGAGAAGATCTTTGGGTTGCACTTGAAAAGATTGGCAGTTTGTTGGCTCTTCCAGGAATAGCAGTAAGTGCCTGGTATATTGCAGCGCTTACAAATGAATTATTCGGCACCAATAATCCGTTCAGTGCAGAGGCCGATAACGCCTATAGGGATTGGGCCTGGAAAAGATTCAGAGAAGGGAAACTCTTTCCTAGTCTTGAGGCGACAACTGCTACAGCACTATCAGTGCTTGGAGGTTTAACAATGAAGATATCAGCCATTATAAAAACTGAGGGACTAACAAAAGAGCGCCAAGTTGCATGGAAAGCCTTCCTAAACAGATTAGATAGCTCTGAACAAAAATAAAATGAATAATATGCAGAACATGGAAATAACCGACTTTATAAAACGCTATTTAACCTTGCTGGGAATTCCTGAAAATGAACTTGAAGAAAGCACAGGCAAGGTTATATTCTCTATTATTTCATCAATCACTGATAACCTTCCTGTAGGGAAAGAAGACTGGGCTGGTTTTTCTAAAAAAATTGGAGAAATTACAAACACAGATGATGCAGACAAAAAAATGTTTTCTATAGTGAAAGATTTTTTCTCAAATTCTGACAAAGAGTCACTACAAAAAGAGTTCGTTATTAAACTATGTGATTATCTGATGGACATGACGAGCAGAGCTTCTGATTCATTATCTGAAGAAACTAAAAAAGAACTAGGTAAGTTAATTGATGAATTTACTAAAAACTAAGGCCTAGTCAGCACCATTTCTCATTTTTCTGAATATACAATCCTCTGTACCTCACTGGAAAAGGAATTCGAACTTGCTCCGCAAGCCAAAATTTGGATTGGAATTAGAAAATAGTATACTGAGGTTAATACACTAGATTTTTAAAAAAAGGTTGTATGGATAAGAGATTAGCGATCGCTCTGGCAGCATTATCTGTTTTAATTGCCATAGTTTTAATAACCATTGCTGTTGATAATACGATCAGCAAATTAGATCGAAAAAATCTTGATAGTCGGCCACTGCCTTTTAGTATTATGGTGGGTAACGACAACCTGCAAAGAGTATTAATAATTAATGCTCTTTCTCAAGAACAAAAAAACTTTTTCAATTTAGTTCTAAGTGACTACTTTCACACTCAAGCCGACAATCTAGCCTATTATTTTAAGTATTTTTCAATTGTTGAATTTACAAAAAATGAGACCGTGGTGGGTAACTTCGCATTTTTCTCAAAAGAACTCCCAGAATTAGAACTAACCGGCAATTTAAAAAAACTAAACTGGCAAGGTCCTAAAATAATAATTGACATACTGGGCAGACAACTTGTTTATTCCGAATCTAGTCCTTGGACTGAAAATTTTAACGGCAACATAAAAATAAATGTTTACGACTCCGGATCACTGGGAAACCGAGGATTCATATTAGACACGCCGTATCCTCCTCCTCAAATACTTAAACAACCTAAAATTTTAGAACAGTAATAAACGGGCATAGCCCGTTTTGTTTTGATATAATAATCCAATGTGTGAACAGGCTATCATAATTAAAAAAATCCCCATAAAAGAATATGACGAACTGATTGTTTGCTATACCAAGGATTATGGTAAGCAAACTTACCAGGCGAAAAGCATCTTACGTAACACCTCTAAGCAGGCTCCGCATTTGGATATACTTAATTTTGTTGATTTCTCTTTGGTTGAAAAAGAAATTTCATCCTCTTCGATGTATTACAGGCCACGCAACAAAATTATAACCAGCGCACGCTGTATTAACGCCTTCCAGGTAATAAAATCCTCAATACCCTTGATGGCTAGTGCCTTCTTTTTGCTAGAGTGTTTAGATAAACTTATTTTCGAAAATGAGCCAGATATAAATTTATGGAACTTTCTTATATCACATCTCGGTGACTGTAATTCTACAAATAATATCAGGAGTGAAGATTCTCTAAAATTAATACTCCGGGCAAGAAACGGGTTCTTAAAAATTCTAGGATATGACCACAATGTTCCAATTGAAACCATAACCCAGTCTCGGCTTATATCGTTACAATTCGCAAAAACGGTGGTAGGATGATATAGAAATACAATGGATTTCCAAATAGAGCCCCTCTCAAAACCCAGTAAATATGAATATTCCGTACCCGCGGACTTTTTAAGTCGATACAAAAAACCTCTTTTTATGGGTATCGGAGTATTAATTATTATTTCTTTTATTGTTTTTCTAATGGGTCGCGGCTCATTCAAAGAAAATTCTCTTGAATTGAAGATAGACGGGCCACCAGAAGCATCAAGCGGAGATCTTGTAACTTACAAAATTAAGTATCGAAATAATAATTCAATATCTCTCAAAAATGTTAACTTGAACTTATTTTACCCATCTGACTCAATAATCATCAGGGAAAATGAAACAGTAAAACTTACCAATGAAAGTTTTGATATTGGAAATCTTGATGGCAAAGAATCTGGAGAAAAAGAAATAACCCTATACATTGTCGGTGATCGTGGGAACATCAAAAACATAAAAGCCAACCTTAACTACAGAGCGGAGAACCTGAGTTCTGTTTTCAAAAAAGAAGTTTCTTTTAACACCAACATTACAAACATTCCAATTCCTTTGACCCTTGTAGCAACGCCCACAGTAATAAACGGTCAAAAAACAACCTATTTATTGGACTACCGCAACCAATCGAATGAAGATTTCCAAAACTTGCGCCTAACAATTGAGTACCCCTCGGGCTTCAGTCCAAATAAATATACCCCCAAGCCTTCAATAACTTCTGGCAAGATTTCTACTTGGGAAATAAAATCATTAAAAAGTGGTGAGAGTGGAAGAATAAGCGTGGAAGGTATCATCAACGGCAACGAAAGAGAAAGTAAGCCCGTTTATGTAATTCTCCAAAGACAAATAGAAACTGCCACTGGAAATATATATATTGACTTTGAGAAAGCAGAATCATCATCTGTCATATCTTCTCCAATACTCGCGTTAAACTTTACTGTTAACGATTCTATTGACTATACTGCCCACTTAGCCGACACGCTAAGATACAAACTAAAATTTACAAATAACAGTCAGGAAAATCTTGGCAATTTTAATTTGTCCCTAAAGCTGGACGGAAGCATGTATGATCTTACGACCGTTAAGAGCTCTGGTTTTTTTGATAGCAGAGAGAATACAATATTCTGGAATCCTTCAGTTATACCAGCTTTAAACTTGCTACAATCAGGACAATCAGGCACTGCCGAATTTGAAGTAAGACTCAAAAATAGTTTTTCTAGCGGACTTGGGGCCAAGGATTCTTTCGTAAAAGCCATTGCACACATTGAAACAACTAGTGTACCAGCAAGTCTTGACTTAGATAAACTAGTAGCTGACAACGAGCTGATAACACGAATTTCAACAGCTCCGATATTCAGTCAGAAAATACTTATAAATGATGCTGTATTTGGCTCAAAGGGACCCTATCCGCCAAAGGTTGATCAAGAAACTTATTTTGCAATATTGTGGAATCTTATAAATCCCGCGAATGATGTATCCCATGCCAAGATTACAGCCACTTTGGCGCCCGGGGTTAAGTGGGTAAATCAGGTACGTGTTAAGGGAACCCAGATAACACCCTCTTATGATTCTAGATTAAACAGCGTAACCTGGGATCTAGGCAATCTGCCTGCTGGTACTGGGGTGGGATTTGATCCATATGAATTATCATTCCAAATATCAATTACACCATCTGTTAATCAAGTTAACCAACAGCCCGCATTGATTAAAAATGTAAGGTTTGAGGGCGTTGACACATTTACCCAAGAAAAAATAACCCGTACCATATTTGACACAACCACATCCAACGTTAACGATAGTAATGCTGGTGGAACAGTACAAAACTAACTTTAATATTTTTTTGAATGAAGGACCAAAAAGATAACTTACTAGTGAAGATTGTCAGCCTGTGCAAACGCAGAGGTTTTGTTTTTCCAGGAAGCGAGATATATGGAGGTCTGGCCAACAGCTGGGATTTCGGGCACTTAGGAAACGAGCTGTTCAACAATATAGCCAGTCTCTGGTGGAAAAGATTTGTACAAGAACGAGACGACATGGTTGGAATACGTGGACCCATCATCATGAATCCAAAAGTCTGGGAAGCCTCTGGCCACCTGTCCAGCTTCACTGACCCATTAGTGGAGTGCAAAATTTGTAACGAGAGGTTCCGGGCAGATAAGGAAGATGAGCTCAAAGAACACTCTCAAAAACACAAAGAAAAGGCCGAATGGACTGAAGCCAAAAATTTCAATTTACTTTTTAAAACATTTATCGGACCAACAGAGGATCAACAGAGCACCGCTTACTTGAGAGGAGAGCTTGCGCAGGGAATGTTTACAGACTTTAGATCAGTACTCGAAACAAGCCGAAAACGGCTACCGTTTGGAATAGCTCAAATAGGTAAGGCATTCAGAAATGAGATAACCACAGGAAACTTTTTGTTCCGCACTAAAGAATTCACAATAGCCGAGCTTGAATACTTTGTTAAACCCGGTGATGAGGATCGCTATTTTAAAGAATGGGCTGATTTTATGGAAAATTTTCTTACCAATGATTTAGGGCTTAAGAAACACAATCTACGTCGCTACGAGCATCCGAAAGAAAGTCTGGCTCACTACTCAAAGGGAACGATAGATTTTGAATATAAGTATCCCTGGGGTTGGGGAGAACTATGGGGGTTGGCTTCAAGAACTGATTTCGACCTCAAAAACCACGAACAGGCATCAGGCAAAAACTTAAAGTACAAAGACCTAGAAACAGGAGTAGAGTATCTTCCTTACGTCATAGAACCTACAGCGGGGCTTGAACGCACCATGCTCGCTATACTGCTAGATGACTACGAAGAATTGGAACCCAGATCAGGTGACGAAGAAGCAGTACACGAAACAGAGATAGTCTTAAGGTTGCCGAGAACAATCGCTCCAGTTAAGGTTGCCGTTCTTCCATTATCACGCAAAGAAAAATTAACAAATCCCGCACAAGAAATATACAGAAACCTTAGAAAACATTTTATGTGCCAATATGACGAGACTGCATCTATTGGCAAACGCTATCGCAGACAGGACGAGATTGGCACACCATTTTGTATTACATTCGATTTTGACTCTCTTGAAGATAAAAAAGTCACGGTACGTGACCGCGACACAATGGAACAAGATAGAGTTGGGATTGATAATCTAATGGAGTATTTAGGCAATAAGTTCCGCGACTGAGCTTACACTACGATATTCCTGAGAGTTTTCAGTTATTCTTCTTCTTGTTTCTTGCTCCCAAGATTCAACTGGGAAACTTCCATTCCAAAAAGTATCTATAAATTCTACTACGCCCATATGACCATGACAATAAAAATTATTCTTCATCCACTCCAAAACATCTAATTGATCGCCGCCGCCTAACATAACCTCGTCATGAGCTCTTTTGTATAATACTGTCGACATAATAATACTTACTATATAAGCTGGCATATAGCCCCATAGACCACATAACCAATAGTAATTACTAGGTGTTGAGGCAAACAAACCCATTTCTTTCATCTTCAATATCATTATTTTATTAGCCATTTCAATTTCAATTTCTCCATCTATCAACAACATCTCTGTTTCTGTCGCCACTATCATGACAGCCAAAACCTCTATGTAATAATCGGCACCGGAATAATTTCTTGCATTAATCCAATCATGCTGAGATCTAAGCCTTGTGCCTGTGTCAGCAAAAACTCTATTGTTTATAGTCTCAAAAACTTGGTTACTGAATGAGTATTGTTCATAGAACATTGCGCTTGTTTCGTTCATAGCCATACAAACATTGTGTGGAAAAGTAAAACCTCTTGGTAGATTCTGCCAAAACAAACCATGTCCACCTTCATGCATTAATACAGGTACATGTAAATAAGCCCCGCGATTTCTATCTGTAACTATCCCTACATTACCGCGATCAAGGTAAAGACACGAACCAAAACGACCGCCGACCAATACTTTCAACGAGGGACCTAACCCTATCGAATCCAGCAAATTCTTGGCAAAATAATTTGAGTTTAGATATTCCTGTAAATTTCTGTCTAGAATATGCGGTGATTGTGTACACTTTGTCTCACAAATAATTTTTTTAATACGCTGCTTCAAATCACTCAATAAACCCTCCAGCATAGATCTAGTCAGATCAGGACAATACTCCTGCACTAGTGACGTATAACAATCACCTCCGTTAGACAATAATCTAGCTTTTCTCATCTGAAGCTTAAACATTTCTTTTAGCTGACCCGAGCAACCAGAAAGGCCGACACCACTACCATATGAGGCAAGGCCAAACATCTTGGATTTTTCGATTTGTAGCCTCAAATCCAATGGTTCTCTTAAATTTCTTTCAAATATTCTTTTGGCACATAAAACATTTCTTGATCTGACCCCACTTAACAATCCGGCATTAATAAGGCTGTCCAAGTCACCTAATAAACGAACGAATTCTTGATCTTCAAGACTTGAATAATATAGCTCATGTAATTTCATAATTTTGTCTGAAAACCGAATATCACCAACAAGATTCCGTATATAAAGAAATGATATTTTTCTAGATATCGAATTCAATTTTCCGCAATACCCCAGGAATTTTGCATAAAGTTCTTCAACCCTATCCATTGACCCAACCTATTTTAAAAATTCTTACTATATTATACGTCTTGAATATGATTATGTCAATTTTGCAAAATATAGATTGTGTGTTAAATTGGGGTTTAAAGTTTAGCTCTCCTACGCTAAAGCTTCGGAGGAGCACTTCTTCGTTAGCGAAGATGCTGTGCACTTCGTAGCTCCGCTAGGAGCGAAGAAGTGGGAGTTCCTCGCGCACATTCAACACGAGGTCAGAAAGGCCGCAGACGTAGCCACTTAGCCCTTAGCAAAAAGGTTCTTGTTTTGTGTTCCCACTGCAAGAAGGCCAGGCTTCCTCATACAATGTGTAAATACTGCGGATTCTATGAATCAAAAGAAGTAATCAATGTCTTAGCAAAAGAGTTAAAGAAAAAAGACAAACAGCAACACAAGACAAAATAATGTTTCTAGATTCTAGATTCTAGATTCTTTTCAAATGGCTTCTCGTCATCTATCACGTTCCGTTGCCATGCAATCACTATATGAGTGGGATTTTAAAGGCAAGAAAGATGAACTTCTTGAAGAAATAATAGAACATAATATTAAGGAGTTCGCACCAGGCCTAGAAGAAGTTGAATTCATAAAAAACTTAGTCAACGGGGCTCTTTCTAAACTTAAAGAAATAGACAAAATAATAGAAAAGGCCGCCCCTCAATGGCCAATTGATCAGATAGCGATGGTAGACAAGGCCGTTCTTCGTTTGGGAATATATGAGTTGCTTTTCGGCAATAGAGATGAAGTTCCTCCCAAGGTAGCAATAAACGAGTCCATAGAACTTGGGAAGAGTTTTGGCGGTGATGCGTCAGGCAAGTTTGTAAACGGAGTTTTGGGTACAATATACAGAGAGATAGGAGAGCCTGGCAAAGAACACGTCAAAAAGACAGAGGAAGAAAAAAAGGCTGAAAATGAAACCGTCACTGAAAACATTAAGGTTGAAAATTAATTAAGATTTACGAATTACGATTTACCCCGCCATTTTAATCTGCGGCGGGATAAATCTTAAATCATAAATCAATTTTTCTAATGGAATTAGAAAAATTGCATGAATTAGAGGAGCGCATTGGGACCAAGTTTAAAAATCCTGATATGCTCCTTCAGGCACTAACTCATCGTTCATATCTCAATGAACGACCAAGCTGGCATCTAGATCATAATGAACGTCTCGAATTCCTCGGAGACGCCGTCTTAGAATTGGTTGTAACCGAATACCTATACAACAGCTACCCCAACCCGGAGGGTGAGTTAACAAACTGGCGTGCAGCATTAGTAAACTCTGTAATGCTTGCCAAGGTCTCAGCAAAATTTGATTTAAACAACTATCTTCTTCTTTCTCGTGGTGAAGCCAAAGACACCGGCCGAGCAAGACAATACATTCTAGCTAATGCGATAGAAGCAGTGCTCGGTGCTATGTATTTGGATCAGGGCTATGATGCCTGTGATAAGTTTATAAAAAAGTTCGTACTCACAGAGCTTAAGGATGTACTAGAAAACAAATCATATAAAGACTACAAAAGTCTTTTCCAAGAAGAAGCTCAAGAGCGTGCAGGGGTAACACCAACATACGAAGTTATCAAAGAATGGGGTCCAGATCATGCCAAAAACTTCCACATGGGTGTATATTTAGACAAAGAGTTGGCTGGAGAAGGATCTGGGCAGTCAAAACAGGACGCCCAGCAAGCAGCTGCTGAGAATGCACTAAAAAACAAGAATTGGTAGACATATTTGAAATAATTGGACAAAGATGTTAACCTAAAAACCATGCTAAAAATACGCTTACAAAGAGTTGGTAAACGAGGGCAGGCCTACTTCCAGGTTGTGGTCACAGAACACACCTCTAGACCACAAGGTAAATACCTTGAACTTTTGGGTTCTTACGATCCCCATAAAAACGAGCTGGTAGTAGACGGGGACAAGATAAAACACTGGATTTCAAAAGGCGCAAAACTATCCGAGACTGCCAATAATCTATTCGTAGGTAGAAAAATAATAGAGGGTGAGAAGGTTACAGTTTGGAAACCCAAGAAAAAGAAAGGTGGAGCGTCCGCTGAAACACCGCAGCCTGCATTAGCAGCCAAAGTTGCACCGAAGAGTGAGGTTGAAGCAAAACCCGAAGAAGAAATCAAACCAGATGAACCGGAAACAAAAAAAGAGGAGGACACACAAGACCAAATAATATCTTAGTTTTGTTATTTGACACTGGTTCATTATTTTGATATAATATACGGTATAACTGGAGTCGCTCCAGTGATTGTAAAGAAGCAGAAAAAACAGTCTTGGTCTGGCACACCGATGAGGCGTGAAAGGCAAGGTTCTTTATCTGCAATTTTAGATAATGGCGGAATACGCAGACAGGGATTTTGTTGAATACATTGTAAAACAATTGGTCAACAAACCGGAAAGTGTTGATGTCACCAGAAAGGTCGACGAAATGGGAGTCTTAATAGAAGTTAAGGTTGACCCAGAAGATATGGGTCTTCTGATAGGCCGAGCCGGATCTACCGCCAAGGCCGTCAGAACTCTTGCCAGAATTATCGGCATGAGGAACAACGCCCGTGTTAACCTTCGCATCATTGAGCCAGAGGGAAGCACCAGAGTTAATCGAGGGGCAAGCCGTGAAGGCGGGGCCCGCGATGTCGAAGATGTCGTAAGCGACCTAGGAATGTAAATGTTTATCTGCGCGCAGTGAAGCGAGCACAGTTTCAAGCATTTATCCGCCGTAGCCTTAGCGAAGGTGGATCAAATTCAACAAGAACTCGGAAAATACAAAACCCGCCTCATAGGCGGGTTTTGTATTTGACAAAATAAATCCCATTGATTAGTATGTATTTGGCTTCTCCTGTTATAGCCTTTTGCCCGTGTTAACGGGCATTTATTTTATGCTTTTTGATATAATTACAATTTTCCCAAAACTTTTTGATGGCTTTTTAAGCGAGTCATTGATTTCACGCGCCCAGACAAAAAAGATACTCAAGATCGGAGTCCATAATTTGCGCAAGTGGACCACGGACAAACACAAAACTGTTGATGGTAAGCCATTTGGTGGAGGAGTCGGAATGGTTATGAAGGTTGAGCCGATTTACAAAGCTGTCAAAAATCTCAAACCTAATAAAAAAACTAGGGTTATATTATTTTCACCGCGTGGCAAAAAATTGACCCAAGCCGATGCCAAACGTCTAATTAAATATAATCAACTTATTTTAATTTGCGGACGCTATGAAGGAGTGGATGAACGGGTCGCCGATCATATTGCCGATGAAATTATATCAATAGGAGATTACATTCTAAATGGAGGAGAGGTGGCAGCCATGGCATTAATTGAAGTTACTTCTAGAATGATTCCTGGTTTTATAGCCAAGCAAGAATCAGCTAACAAATTTGACCATGCACAATATACTAGGCCTGAAGAATTCTTCATCAAAGAAGGAATTATCTTCGGCGAAAAAACAAAAAACAAAAAACAAATCTGGAAAGTTCCTAAGGTTTTACTATCTGGCAACCACAAAAAAATAGAGGAGTGGCGTAAAAAACATGCCAAAAAAAAACAATTTAAGAATACTATTGACATTGTTTTTTAGGGGATTATAATGAACAAACGATGGATTAATATTAAAACCACAGTTTATATAGGTTTTAATCGGCTGGGATTGCTACACTAAAAGTGGCAATCCCAGCTGTTATTATCATCAGATAAAATCAGCCGGAACTTTGATAACAAAATAAATAAAGTTAATTAAGTGTAACGATAAGAGATCGTGATTTCTTATCGTTAACCAGAATCAATCTATCCGATTTTGTTTTACAAAGTCTGGGTAGTAGATAGTTAAAGCAACGCGAGTTGCTAAAACTATTCTTTTTGAGAGTTTGATCCTGGCTCAGGATGAACGCTGGCGGCGTGGATAAGGCATGCAAGTCAAGGGGGCTTTTGTAGCAATACAAGAGCAACCGGCGAACGAGTTAGTAATACCTTGGTACGTACCCCGAAGTCTGGCATAGCTCACCGAAAGGTGGGGTAATTCCAGATAGTATCGCAAGATTAAAGAAGCAATTCGCTTCGGGAGCGGCCTAGGTCCTATCAGCTTGTTGGTGAGGTAACGGCTCACCAAGGCTACGACGGGTAGGGGGTGTGAGAGCACGGCCCCCAACGGGGATACTGCGACACGGATCCCACACCTACGGGTGGCAGCAGTCGAGAATATTCGACAATGGGCGAAAGCCTGATCGAGCGACGCCGCGTGCAGGAAGACGGCCTTCGGGTTGTAAACTGCTTTTGCGTGGGAAAAAATTTGATTGTACCACGAGAATAAGGGGTTGCTAACTCTGTGCCAGCAGCAGCGGTA
>Ga0209542_10013135_pt1 | contig 14349 bp, 13 predicted proteins | sample RifCSPhighO2_01_FD_184028 | JGI IMG/M metagenome (GOLD analysis project Ga0209542, IMG submission 184028) | Soil microbial communities from Rifle, Colorado - Rifle CSP2_plank highO2_0.1 (SPAdes) (version 2) | ecosystem: Environmental > Terrestrial > Deep subsurface > Rock core/Sediment ...
TCTGACAATATATGGGTGGATTTAAACTCGGATTACACGCTTGATTACAGATGGCTATTATCGGTGTTGGTGTATTGGTTCGGCGTGGTGTAGGTGTTCTTGTAATCCTAGGCGGAGTTGGGGTATTAGTTTTTCTTGGCGTGGGAGTCCTGGTTGGCGCTGTGCAAACCGATCCTGAACAGCGATAATCGCCTGTACTTGACAGCCTACAGATATTTCCACTACCGCAACAGCTGCCAACTACTGTACCATCTGGACAAACAGATCTAGGTGTTGGTGTTCTGGTTGGTGTAAATCTTGGGCTGGGAGTTCTAGTTGCTGTAAATCTAGGAGTGGGGGTTCTAGTTAGAGTAAATCTCGGTGTTGGCGTTCTAGTGACCGTAAAGCGTGGAGTTGGAGTACGAGTCGATGTAAATCTCGGTGTTGGCGTTCTGGATGCCCTGGGTGTAGGCGTCTTAGTTGACCTTGGTGTTGGTGTTTTAGTTTTTCTCGGTGTCGGTGTTCTGGTTGGCGGTGTGCAAACCGATCCGGAACAGCGATAAACGCCGGTACTTGTCAGCCTACAGATGTTTCCACTTGAACAACACTTTCCAACCGCTGTACCGTCTGGACAGACTGCTTTAGGGGTTGGGGTTCTGGTTGCTATTGGAATCGGAGCAGCTGCAGTAAAAGTTGGTATAAGAACAAAAAATAAAATTATACTTACAATAAGTGGTATTATTTTACGCATAATAATTTTTTTCTTAATATCATTAAAGATAAACCGTTGAGGAATAAATGTCAAGCAGTAACTGAAGAAGGATTATTCAAAAAAGTTCTGCAAATTTATAATCAGATTCTTTAAAACAAAAACAGGATAAATTAAATTCGATCAGAAGAAATTATCAAAATATTCTCAGTCGTAAGACTTTTCTATCTGCGTTGCCTGATGAATCTCTCACCCTTACCACAACTTCGTACGATCCTCTATTTGCAGGTTTACCAACTATATAACATGTTAACCACGTTTTCTTATTACTTATCACGCTATTGCACCCTCCTTTACTGAGTCCTCTGGGTAGATTGTTAAATGTCATTCTCAAATTATCGCCACTATCTTCATCCGAAGCTCTAACCTGACTTCTATAACTTCTATTTACCGTGCCAGAGTTTAGTGAATTGGTGATGATCTGTGGTTTATGCTTAGAGGGACTAATTGATGGTCTAATGCTAATTACAGGTGAGGTGGGACAATCTGGAAATCCACAACCTGGTGGAACTCTTCCTACATATGTACCATCAGGACATTGTTTGGCATCCAATGGGCAAATAATTCCCGATGGTCTTGGAACCCAAGTTACCAAAGGAGGAGTAAGTGTTGGACAGATTGGTTCTGGCATTCGACAGGGTGGACTATTTCTCAAGCAGGAAGGACGACAATATCCCTGCTGTGTGCAATAATAAGCAGTTGGACAACTACCTCCGCCTGCACATAAAATGCACCTGTCTGGTCGTGGGGGTGTTGGGGTTCTACTTGGATTGATTATGGGACAGCTTTGATTGACTACGCAACGATATTCGTTGCTACAACCGCTTGGGCTGCAGGATCTCCTTTGCGACATTTCACCGGGCAAACAGTTTGTAGCGCCACAGCCTAAATTTCTCCAGGCGCTACAGCTACAAGAAGAAGGTGGTGGTGTTGGTGTTTTTGTAGGAAGGATTTTTGTAGGAAATATATTACTATCACAGGCTCCGTTTGAGCAGGTTCCCGGACAAGTATAAGGAACGGTTGATACAGAACCCGCACTGGTACAATAACCCTCAATTACAACATCGGAAATTTTATTACTAGTTTTTAAACACTGATCCTTAAAAATCCTAGGAGAAGATCCTAATGGTTCAATTCCTTGGATATATGTTTCTCCATAGATAAAGTATCTCTTACCTCCATCTGTATCAATACAGACGCCTGGTTTGGGTGTAGGAGTTTTTGATATTATCGGGGTTGGAGATTTTGACTTTATAGGCGTAGGAGTTTTACTTGGATTGATTATTGGACAGCTAGTGTTGGGTACGCATCGATATTCACTACTACAGCCTGTCGGTGTACAACTCCTCCTCTGAGACATTTCACCTGGTAAACAGTTTGTTGCTCCACAGCCTACATTTTGCCAGAATCCGCATTTACAAGCTGGAATAGCAGTAATAGTTATATCTGGTCCTGGTTTTTTGGTCGGGGTAGGAGTACTGGTTGGGGCTTTCTCACAGTAACCACCAATACCTGCTTGGGTACAACCTCCAGTGCAAGTAAATGGTATTGATTTGATAGTGTTATTTTCACAAATAAATTCATTCACTTCTCCAAAAAGTCCGCAATTATCAACTGATTTTGTTTTTCCCCCATCCATAGTCACATAACCTGCTTTATAAAAATTTCTACCGTCAGAGTCGAAACAATTTCCTTGTGGAGGTATTGGGGTATTGGTTGCTCCAGGCCCTGGTCTTTTAGTTGGGGTTGGGGTAAAATGGACATTCGTTGTAACAGCTCTTAGATATGAAATCTGCTTTTGCTGCTGATAAATAAGCGAGGTGACTGCTGCACCAACAAGCACTACAGCCATAAAAAGAGGAATAATGGCTACAAAACCTTTCTGCCGGAGATGTTTTGACATATAATTTTTATATTTCTTTTACGTTATAGCTTTCACTTCCAGACTGATCAGTGCGATATATTTAAATTAATCCTTTAAAGTTAAAATGTCAAGAGCAATTATTACCCATCTTACTCCAGTTTGCAGCTCGCAAGAGCGAAAAAGTGGATTAGATGGGTATATACTGAGTAACTCAGTTGCAAACCTGAGTTATCGAAGTATACAAATTTAGACCTTTAATAATTATTAATTTATGAAACTATTTTCCTTGAGATTTGCTGTAACTCGTTGATAATCCATTTAAACATTAGAAATAGCGTCACAGAAATTATATAAAAATCCAGAAATACACTTTTTTTTCTTACATATTCCAAATCAGATTCCATCCACTGGACAAAAGTTAATTCGTGAGCTCCTCTTATGATCCACAAAGATGTTATACCAGGCTTTATTGAAAACCGATCCTGATATTTTTTTTCAATTTTTTTTGCTTCAGCAACAGGAAGCGGACGAGGACCAACAAAACTCATCTCGCCTCTGATAACATTTATGAGCTGTAAAATCTCGTCTTGTCCTATGCGTGATAAAATTCTTCCAATCGGAGTAAAGCGCGGATCATCTTTAATTTTAAATACCGGCCCGTCTGCTTCGTTTAAGTATCTCACTTTATCTTTTTGCTGTTCTGCATTTTCGTACATCGTTCTTATTTTATAGAGCGAAAATGGTTTAAAGTTTCTACCTGCTCGAAGCTGCCTAAAAACAAACGGGCCTTTTGAGGTTAACTTAACAAGAATAAACCAAAAGGCAAGTATTGGTGAAAGAAGTATAAGCAGCAAAAAAGCAATAAGTCTTTCCATAGGAAATCATTCTAGCAAAAATAATATTTTTTTTAATGCGTCTAAAATTCTAGTTAAGGTGGAGTTGACAACAGTAACTGCAGTTTCACTGAGGTTTAGAATTTGCCAGTCCACAAGAAGCCCCTATACAAAGATAAACACCATCAGCATCCACACATCTGTAACCACTTTTACAGCAACTACCTTCTGGCGTACCATCTCTACAGAATGCCGGTGGATTTTGGCTGTTGGTTAAGGTTACAATCGGTGTAAAATCTTTTGCTTCAGAAAATATACTTCTTCTCTGATTAGTGGCAATTATAGAAAATATAAGTAATAGACTGAGGAAAAATACCGAAAGTAGAGGAAAAACAATATTTCCTTTGAGCATTAACTTTATTTTATACCCAGCAAAATCTAATTGTCAAGTAGACAAATTATTTAAACTTAAATCTACAATCTTTAAAACAAGCGAATAAATTTTCATTAAAATCGCAAATTCCATTGCCGCAAAGCTTTATTAAAACGTTTTTGGCTAACTGTAATCTAGCTGTTTCAATTTCAAACTTTTTTATACCATTCTCATCAGTGATAACAACTTTTTTAGCCTTTGGAAAAAATGGTAAATAGAGAACAATCTCGTTCAAAGGCTCTACAATGATATTAACTGGTAATTCTTCCTCTACCAGATCACCGATTGTATAAGGTGGAAAATTTACTTTATCTTTAGCCACCTTGCCTGCTAATAATAGCTTTTCTTTTTCAGTTAAAATTTTCAGATTGTAATATCCAAAAGGCACATTCAGTTGATAATCCGAAGTCAGCGCTTGCTTTATGTCAATAGACTTTAAAGACAATTTATACTCTGGCGATTGCCTAAGAACTATACTTAAAGCCATTCCTTCTATTGGACCCTCATCTTTTTTGGTTAAAAAATAACTAAAAAATAACACTGTTATGACAAAAACGCCTATTATGAGTAAAAAAATTTTCAATTTAGACATAAAATTAATTGCTTTGACAATCATCTTCTCTTTCAATCATCGCTTTTCTAGATTCAATCGTCTGAATTTTATCTTAATTCACTGAAAATATTTTAATATATCATCCCAGCCGTCAACAAGTGAAGGTTCGTTAAAATCATATACGGCACCGGTCCCTCCCCTATCCATAATACTTCTTATTGTAGGTCTATAAAAATTAGTATAACCACACCTTTTATAACAACCTACACTAGGAAATCTTGTCGCCCACTTCGGACAGGGGGTGGTTTCGCTCTGCGACGCTTTTTCAGAGCAGTTTATACCAGCAATAGCTCCTGATGGAGCCGCGATTCCAAATGAATACTCATCGACCAATCCCGCCATGCTATGGCCTAACTCATGGGGAAAAGTTGGGAAATCAAGTGCAAATTTAAAAAGATAATTCCCTCCCCAAATGGCTATACCTCCTACTGATCCAACCCGATGCGTGTCGTTATTTAAGATGCTATAGGTGTCTCCCCCACAGCTTGACATTGCGGTTGTTATAGCCTTAATATGATCCCAGCATGCAACTACTGATCCACCGGTGATTGGACAGTTATATCCGAGAAAATAAGTCTGATTTAGATCTAAAAGAGCCCAGAGATTTATCTTCCCCAACCTAGCTGCTCCTAAATTTGTTTGATTCAGTGCGGCAACTTCTTTGTCAACGTTTCTCAGAAAGTCGCTGTAGCTGTTAAAATCTTCAGCCAAAACAACCAAATCGGCTTTTGTCCGCGCACCTGTACCTAGCTTTAGCTGACATGCGGCATTACACTTTATCTGAAAATTACCCGCTTGAGATAAGCAGACTTGACCTTGACCACAGAAATTCTGCTTCTGCACCATCTGATTATTTCCTTCACATACGGTTACGGTATTGCTTTTCTCGTCGCAAAGACCCTCTCCCTTCTTTATCGTATTTGCCCCGACTTGACAAGTCTCAGCTAAGGAAACGGTAGGTGTTGGCGTTATACTTGGAATCGGAGTTGAGGAAGGAATCTCAGTAGGCAAAAGCGTAGGTGTTGGTGTTGGTGTAAATGTAGGTATTATCGTGACAATTAGAGTCGGAGTGGGTGTCGGCATTGAACAGATCAGGTAGCGGCCTGGAGTGATACTTTCATAACTTACGGTTTGATCTGTAGTTGGTGGTGTGAAAAGGGGTATTACTAAATTAGTTGCTGCTAAAAAGGTGAAAATTGTTGTTATTAGGGTGGCTCCCACTTCATCGAGAACAAAAGACTTATGTCTAAGATAATTCTTTTTAGCTAACATAGGAAGGTATACTTTCCAACCATATTATCCATTTAATAATGTATATTATTATAGAATTTATATCAATTTATTTTTTTCTTGTTGACAAAGGCTAATTTACATTTTATAATTCACACCATGACAAATAAATACAAATCCTCTGCAAAAGTATCACTCTCAGACTTACCAGATCTTTTAACCATAAGAGAAGTTGCCGATCTTCTTAGGGTCTCATCTCTAACCATCAAACGCTGGGGGAAAAGGGGTAAGCTACCGGCTATAAGAATTAACTCTCGCGGAGACAGACGTTATAAAAAAGAAGTTGTGTTAAAACTTCTCGGAGTAGAGCCTTCTTAATTCAAATTTCAAGCTCCAATCAACAAGTTTTCCAAATAAATCTCAATAGTCAAAATTCCAATTTCTTCAAAAAATACTTTGTTAAAATTTGATATTTGTTATTTAATTTTTGTTTGTTTCTTGTGAGTTGTGATTTGAAATTTTATATTATAATCAACTTATGCTTTGTCCAAACTGTAAAGAAAAAATGGAGGCGGATGTCGTCGATGACCAAGCTATAATTCACTGTCCCTCTTGTGGCGGAACCTTTTTTGCAGAAAACGGAATTAATAGAATATCAAATACTACTGCCCAGAAGCTAGCTACTGATAAAAAAAACAATCAGATACTAACTGGCGACAAAGTCTGTCCTAAGGATAATACCCTCCTAAAACCTCTAAAGCAAGAGGAAAGCATCCCTCAAGATGTAATTCTACTTCGTTGTAACACCTGTCAGGGAATATTTGCTCATCCAAACGATCTGGTAATTTTTAAAAAAGCCCAGAGCGTGAAAATAGACTACTTTAAAATCTGGGGAATTCCTCTTCCTTCTATTAAGTCTGTTGCAGTACTAAGCATCTTGCTTTTTTCCTCTATAGTCAGTCTGATGACATATTTTTATTGGCAGAGACGAGATCTTTCAACTTATATCCAAGCCCAAGACCTCATCAAAAATTTTTACCTGTCTTCCTCCGAGAGATATCTTTTTATCTCATTTAAAACATTAATTCCTCTAAAATCACGTGTTGTCTTTAGCGATACTACCAGTAATCAAGAAGTCGAAAAAGAAATAAACGGGCAGCTCCAAACTTTTCACCAACTCACTACAGCTGATGTAAATCTCGAGAATGAAATCTTATACCAAATCATTTTACAGGATCAAAAAGGCAGAGAAATCCAGACAGGAATTAAGAAACTAGAATTGAATTGATAAATACTGCACTTACTTGTATTTTTTAAGTTTTTTTAACGTTACTATCATCTTTTTCTCAACACCTCTTAACTCCAAAGCCGCCTCCATTGGATCAACCACATTGACGTAAAGACCGGTTCCCAATTCAAAACCAGCTCGATAAATAAATCTCGGAATAATTCTCAAATACCAATTTTCTTTATGATAAAAATAGTAGTTGTAACCAAATTGTAGATTTGATATTGAACTTTGATTGTAAATATGAAACAGCCTGTTCAGCATTTTCTTCATCAATACAGCCAGTTCGTCTATCTCTAAATCTGAAATGTCGGCAAAAAAAACATCTTCCTTTTTAGGCGTGATCCAGATCTCGTAGGGCCACTGGGAAAAATCAGGACAGTAGAGATAAAATAATTTACTCTCTTCTATAACATTATTTAGAGGCTCTCTAACAAGAGTATCTAGATTAATTTGACTTGGTATAACCACAAGCTGTGAATGCGGATGAGGAAGTGAGGCTCCAGCATGTTCTCCATGATTAGAAAAAATGAGAACCTGGCCTCTTTTTCTGTGGATGTTATAACGCTGGCGATAAGCTTTCAGAATAAGAATGACGTGGTCAAGCGGTAGCTTCTCAATGTCATTTCTGTGATTAGGTGAATGAATGATGACCTCATGGATATCAGTTATTGAATATTTATTCGGGACGACTCTCACATTCCAACCAGGCTTATTTTCTTCTCCGCTACCTAGGCGAAATACCTCTGGTGGCGTTTCATTTTCGTGACCTGCGCAGAAAGGGCAAGCTTTTTCATTTCCCTTTTGAATTTTTGAGTACTCTTCTGGCCTTCCTAAACGTTGGGGTGAGATGACAACCCAACGCCGAGTTGAAATGTCAGGAACATATTTTGACATAATTTTAGTATTTAGTATTAAGTATAAAGTATTTAGTATAAATTCAAGAGCAATTTTTAAAAAGTTTTATTAATACTAGATACTAAATACTAGATACTTTATACTAGCAGTATGAAACTAATTGTCGGTCTAGGTAATCCTGGAGAAACGTACAAAAACAATAGACACAACGTTGGATTTATGTTTATTGATTACATGGTTACATTGTTACATGGTTACATTGTTAAAAAAAACAAAAACTATTTAGCCATTCAGCCATCTAACCATGTTTCCTTTATTCTTACCAAACCCCTAGCCTTTATGAATTTATCCGGTCAAGCTGTAAAGATATTAATTAAAAATTTAAAATTAAAAATTAAAAATTTAGTCGTAGTTCATGACGATTTGGATATTCCACTTGGAAAGTTTAAAATTCAAAAAGGTATTGGCCCAAGACTTCACAACGGTATAGAATCGATAGAAAAATCCCTGGAAACTAAAGACTTTTGGAGAGTTAGAATCGGAGTCGACAACCGCGATCCGAAGCATTGGGTAGGTGGTGAAACTTATGTGCTTCAGGAGTTCGGAACAAAAGAAAAAAAAATTCTACAAGAAATTTTTCCTAAGATCTATAAAAGGTTAAAAATAACTTTTGACTTTTGAATTTTAATGTTTCGACTTTGCTCAACATTATCCTGAGCTTGTCGAAGGATAACTTTTAACTCGCTTCGATGGTATAATACCTACAATATGAAAGTGCTCTATCTTTATATGTTTCCTCTTTGGGGTAATGGATCTGGGGCTTGGCTGCGGCGTCTAACTCATCATTTAACTTTAAAATATCAAGATGAATTTCAAGCAGCCATAGTCGCACCCGAATCCAGGAGACTTAAGAAAATAAAGATCTTTCGCCTCAAACCACCGATCATGGGAGTATTTGTCGGAAATCCGGAACTTCCGGGAGCCAAAAAATATGCTAGATTTTCAAATCAAGAATTTATCCAAATTTTCAATTACTATCTGATAAGAACTTCCAAAGCAATTGAAAAATTCAAACCAAATCTAATTCACGTTTTTCACACGGCTTTTCTCCCACCGGTTACCAGAACCTTAGCCAATCTCTATAAAATTCCCTTTATCATTACAACCCACGGAAGCGACCTGCACTACTTCAGCGAAGATGGAAGGTGGAAAGCTAACGTAAGAGACGCCTCTGTCCGAGCTAAGTTCATAACTGCCAACAGCAATTTTACCCGCGAGTGGTACCTACAGATGTTTGGACGCGACCTTTCCAAAAAAACCAAGACAATCCCAGCTGGAGTCAATAATCTGGTTGATTTTAGCAGAAACGTCTCTTGGATTGATCGAAAATACCAATTTAAGTTCCCAAATATGGTCCTTTTTACCGGACGTCTTACCGTCCATAAGGGTGTTGAATATCTAATAAAAGCAGCTCGCCAGATCAAAGCTGAGATTGTCATTTTGGGCGATGGCCCGGAGAGAAAGTATCTCGAAAGCCTTATTCAAAAATATAAGTTAACTAATGTCCATATGCTTGGTTATTTTTCACATAAACTAGGAGAGATAAACGACTTCTATCTTAGAGCTGATGTCTATGTAGCCCCCTCAGTCTGGAATGAACCCTTAGGTCTTGTCATCCTTGAAGCGATGGTCTATAAAACGCCGGTTATTGTCACCCGTAAAGGTGGAGTCTCGACCATTGTCAAAGACCAAGTCAACGGATTTTTAGTTAGGCCAAAAAGTTCTAATCAGATTGCAGAAAAAGTCAACTTGCTAATTGAGAATGAAAAATTGCGCTACAAGATGGGTGAAAGCGCTCATAGAATTGTCGTTGAACGCTTTAACTGGGATAAAATCGCTAGCAAGTTCTATCGACTCTACCAGCGAATGCTTACTCCGCAGAAAAATACAGCTCCAACCTATATCCTTGCCGCAATTAAAAAAATAAAGAAATTGAGAAAGACTTCCTAAATTAGGAGAAACGACGATAGATGTTTGACGATTGAAGGTTGATTTTCGAAGTTGGAGAATTGAGGATTGATAATTTTCTAACTTCTAACCTGCATCTTCTATATCCATCTTCTTTTTTTTATTTTCCATTGTCTTAATCTTGAACAATTGTTCCCCATATGTATAATGGATTGTATGCGAATCCTCATTATCTCAACTCTCAAAAGAAAAGTAACTTCGGATGAAACTGCTTCTCGCTCACAAATCATCTTCAAACTGGCTCATGGACTTGCGAAAAAAGGACACGAAGTCTCACTTCTTGGTACAAAAGACAGCTTTATCCCCCAAGTTACCACTATCCCTATAATAGAAAAGGGCTGGGTTGATTTACCAGCTGTTGAGAATCCTTTTTTGCGAGAAGTTGCCACAATGGTACAACTTGTCAGAAAAATAGTTGAAATTCAAGACCGGTTCGACATCATCCATAATCACCTTTATCCTGAATTTTTTCCTCCTGTGATTGAAAATGAACTAAAAACATCGCTTATTACTACCGTGCATACTCAAGCCACCGATTATATCGACGAAACCCTAGCGCTTTTTAGAAAAACAAAATTTATCTCGATCTCTAAAGCCCATCGTTCGCTTTTTAAAAAGGCGCCAATTTATAAAGTTATTTACAATGGTATAGACACTGATCTCTTTACCTACAAAGAAAAAAAAGACAATTATCTACTTTGGATCGGAAGGCTTTCTAAAGCTAAAAATTCCGATGGCACTTTTATGGATCCCAAGGGTGTTCGTTGGGCGATCAAACTTACCCAAGAAATTGGATCGAGACTTGTTCTCACGGGAAACGTCGAAGATGAGGATTTTTATAATCGCGACGTAAAACCCCATCTCTCGGATAAAATCCAATGGCATGGACCGGTTTCAGCCAAACAGGAACTCAAACAGACCGAAATTGTAAGTTTGATGCAAAAGGCCAAAGTCTTTTTGATGACAGTCAACTGGTTTGAGCCTTTTGGCCTAGTTATGGCGGAGGCGATGAGCTGTGGCACACCAATTATCTGTTTTGACCGAGGATCAGTTTCTGAGCTTGTTGTTAACGGAAAAACCGGATTTGTCATACCCTCTGAAAAAGGTATCGAAGGTCTAAAAAATGCTCTAACAAAAGTGGGTCAAATCAAACCGGTAGACTGTCGCAACCATATAGTAAAGAATTTTTCTAACGAAACTATGGTTGACAACTACGAAAAAACCTATTTAGAAATCTTAAAAAATAATGCAGGAACCAAGTAGTATTATTTTAATAATTATATGAAAAAAATAGCACTTATCCATTTTGCCTACCCGCCCAATACCGGCGGCGTCGAAGTCCTACTCAGAGAACATGCTATCGCGCTTACCGAGCTGGGATACGCGATAACTGTCTTCACCGGTTCGGGAGAAGAAAAAGATCCGAGGATAAAACTTTTAGTTTTGCCCGAACTTCAGTCGGTGATGGCCACGAACGCTAATTTGCAGAATAAGATGTTGGAACAAGGCATAATCGATGACGAATTCTACCAACTTAGCGCTACCATCAACCAAAAATTGGATCAGCATCTGGCAAATCAGGACATTATCATTGTCCATAATATGCTGACCGTCGTAAGAAACCTTCCTTTCACTTATGCTTTTAAGAAATTCACGGAAAAATACCCAAACAAAAAATATATTTCTTGGGTTCACGACCACTCTTACATTCACCAGCAGAAAATCAAGAATCTTGCCGAAGTCGCCAAATCCAAATTTGAGAAAGAACTTATGACAATTCCCCTTCCCAACGTGAATTATGTCACCATATCCGAAGTGTTTAAAAAAGCGGTAAAAGAATTAATGGGGCTTGAGGATAACCAAATTACTGTTATCTACAATGGTCTCAATATTAAGCGTTTTCTTGAAATTGACGACCTAATCTGGGATTTTATTCAAAATTATAAATTACTTAAGGCTTACCCGTTTATACTCCAGCCGGTAAATATTCTGGGAAGAAAAAATTTGGAGTATAGCCTTGCCATCATCAAAGAATTGGTTACGGATTTTCCAGATATAAAACTTCTCATTACAGGCAATGTTTCTCAACACAGATCGACTACAGAATATCTACAAATAATCAAAAAACAAATTATCGAATATCATCTTTCTCAAGCTGTTATCTTCTTAAATGAAATCACATCTCAATCGCTTGATGATTCAGCCTTGCATGACCTTTACAGCCTTAGCGACCTTATTTTTTATTTTTCTAAAAGCGAAAACTTTGGTTTGCCATTATTGGAAGCTGCCCTTGCTAAAACTCCTATCTTTTTATCAGACTTGGAAGTTTTTCATGAAATTGGACAAAACCACGTTAATTATATCGACTACAATGAAACCTCGGCTAAAGACGCTGCTAAAATTATTTTAGAAAAAATCCAAACCGATAAAAATATCCAGGCTCAAAAACTTGCCAAACAAAATTTCAATCTAAACCAATTATTGCAGCAAAAACTTATTCCTATATTTGATCTATGAAAATCGCACTGGTAGGATCGAATTTTTCTCCCATCAATCCGGATACAAACCGCGGCCCGGAAATGTTTATCCATACCTTTCTAAAACAGTTTGTCAAGCAGGTTGGTACGGAAACTGTAGAAATTATTGCTTTTGCGGCAGGTAATTCTCAGCTGCCCGTAAAAATTGAAAGCATAAGCGCCGGATCGTCTCTTGATGATCCGGACATCGGTATCGAAAATCATAAACTATTTGAGCTTGCTCTTTGTGCCAAAGCTTTCGCCCATGAATCGGAGTTCGATCTTTTTCATATTAATACCGGTGATGAAAAACTGGTTCTGCCTTTGCTGCAGTTTACAAAAAAACCCGTTCTTATCACATTGCACAGCAGACTTGAAGGAAACTTAACAAAAAAAATTTACGATTTATATCGGCAAACTAAAAACCTGCATTTAATATCTATAAGCAATTCGCAAAGAAAACCTCTCCCCTACCTTAATTTTGTCAAAACGATTTATCACGGCATTGATATTGAGGAACTTAGCTTTAGCGATAAAAGCGACGATTTCATACTTTTTATCGGCCGGGGTATTCCGGAAAAAGGCCTTGATATGGCGTTTGAAATTATTGCCAAAACCAAAAAACCGGCGGAATTTTATGTTGCGCCAAGAGACAAACATAACGACTGGATGATACAGCTATTAAATCAATTTAAAGATCTCGTTACGCCTTCTCTTAAAACCGAGAGAAAATTAATAATTGAGAGGTACCAAAAAGCAAAACTATTTCTTTTCCCGATTCGTTGGGAAGAGCCGTTTGGTTTGGTAATGATTGAGTCGATGGCGGTAGGAACTCCGGTTGTTGCTTTTGCCAAGGGCTCTGTACCGGAAGTGATCAAGGACGGAGAAACCGGATTTATTGTTAATTTTTCCGAGAACGACAAACGGGGCGATTTCATTATCAAAAAAACGGGAGTAGAAGGCTTATACGAGGCGATTGAAAAAATCTATTCCCTTCCCGAATCAGAGTACCGTAAGCTGCGTAATAACTGCCGCGACCATGTAGAAAAAAATTTTACCGTCGAGCGCATGGTCGAAGATTACGAAAAAATCTATTATAGTCTAAAGAATAAGTCCTAACAAAATAACGACCGCGCTGACTATGGCAAAAATCGTACCAAATGTCGTGACTCCTGCAGCTGGAATCTCGGTCGTCTGGGCTACTGCTTCACCTCCACCAGGAGTTGCAGTCGCATTGATAAGGATAATTTCGGTTGGCTCTCCCGGGGCCGTGCAGCAGGATGATTGCGAAGGATCAGCTTTGCACGCCTCTTGAAATTCAGGCAAACTACAGTAATTGCTTCCGTCTTGGGCCTGGACACAAACCAAACCCTCTCTACAGGGATTAGTCGTATTATCACAGGATTTGGTTCCGCAGGCAACCGGTATGGGTGTTGCTGTTGGGCCTTCAGCTAGAGTACCGGGTGTTGGAGTTGTGGTATTCTCGTCAATTGAAGTTGGTGTTGGGGTAAATGTTGTTGTTGGCCTTATGGTTGGTGTCGGCGTGTTTGTCTCTTCTGGAGTTTGTGTTGGAGTTACGGTTGGTTCTTCGATGGTGGGAGTTGGAGTCTCTGTTGGCTCACCTTCTTCTGGGGTGGGCGTGGGAGTCTCAGGAGGAACTTCGACCGTTGGCGTTGCAGTTGGTAAGACACCACAGGCTTGAGGAAAGGCGAAAAAACCTCCAACCCAGGTTGATGAGGTATTACAACTTTCATCCCAACCTTCACCCTCGCTTACCTTCACTTCTCCCTCCTTTCCATCATCATCATCAGCTTTTTTCACGGCTTTAAGTTTTATATCAATCTGAAAAGAGCCACAGGCTCCTTGCTGCTGCTGGGCCGTAACTGTGATTATTTTTTTCTCATTTGGCGAAAGTAAATATTCTTGCTCTGTCTGATG
>Ga0209542_10013136_pt1 | contig 14348 bp, 7 predicted proteins | sample RifCSPhighO2_01_FD_184028 | JGI IMG/M metagenome (GOLD analysis project Ga0209542, IMG submission 184028) | Soil microbial communities from Rifle, Colorado - Rifle CSP2_plank highO2_0.1 (SPAdes) (version 2) | ecosystem: Environmental > Terrestrial > Deep subsurface > Rock core/Sediment ...
AACAACTCCAGCTTGTATTAAGTCTTCGTAATCCATTGTTTGCGCGTTAAACCCGAAATTTCCGTCTGTTTCTTTTACTTTTTGCACGACAACTGCTCCATCAACGCCAGCGTTTTCTGCAATCTGGCGAATTGGCTCTTCAATGGCTCTTTTTAAAATGTTAACTCCCGTTTTTTCATCACCTTCGGCTGTAATATTTTCTAAGGCAGACAATGTTCTTAATAAAGCCACTCCTCCGCCAGGAACTATTCCTTCTTCAACTGCGGCCCTTGTTGCGTGCAAAGCATCTTCTAACTTATGCTGTTTTGCTTTTTGCTCCACTTCTGTGGCAGCTCCCACTTTTATGACGCCCACTCCTCCTGATAATTTTGCCAATCTTTCCTGTAATTTTTCTTTGTCAAAATCAGAAGTTGAATCTGATATTTCTTTTCTGATTAAATTTATTCTTGCGTCAATTCCGGGCTTTTCTCCTTTGCCTTCCACAATAGTTGTGTTTTCTTTTGTTGAAATTACTCTTCTTGCCTGGCCGAGCATTTCAAGTTCTATGTTTTCAAGCTTCATTCCTTTTTCTTCTGTAATAACCTGGCCTCCTGTGACTATGGCAATGTCTTCCAACGTTTCTTTTTTTCTGTCGCCAAATCCCGGAGCTTTCACGGCCAGAGCATTAAATATCCCGCGGATTTTGTTTACAATCAAGGTTGCCAAAGCATCTCCCTCAACGTCATCGGCAATAATCACCATTTCTTTTTTGCCGGTTTTTACTATTTTTTCTAAAATCGGCAGAATTTCCTGCAAAGAAGATATTTTTTTATCTGTAATTAAAATATACGGCTCTTCCAAAACAGCTTCCATCTTTTCCGTATTTGAAACCATATATCCTGAAATATACCCCCTGTCAAACTGCAAACCTTTTACAATTTCTTTTGAAAGCCCGAATGTTTTTGATTCCTCGGTTGTAATTACTCCGTCTTTTCCAACCTCTTCCATAATTTCTGCAATCAAATCTCCAACCTCTTTATCCTGCGCTGAAATAGTGGCTACCTGCGAAGTTTCCTCTTTTGTGGAAATTGATTTTGACATTTCTTTGAGCGCCTGCAAAACCGCGTCTTTCGCTTTTATAATTCCTTTTCTCAAAGCCAAAGGATTGGCTCCGGCAGCCACATTTTTTAAGCCTTCTGTGGCAATTGCCTGACACAAAAGAACAGCTGAAGTTGTGCCGTCGCCTGCAATGTCATTTGTTTTTGAAGCAACTTCTTTTATAATTTCAGCTCCAATGTTTTCAATTGTGTCTTCTAACTCAATTTCTTTTGCTATGGTCACCCCGTCATTTGTAATTGTGGGCGAGCCATAACCAGAACCCAAAACAACATTCCTGCCTTTGGGGCCCAATGTTATTTTTACTGCGTTAGCCACTTTGTCTAAACCCTGTTTTAAAATTTTGCGAGCATCCTCGCTGTACTTTATCTGCTTTGACATAATTTTTAATTTTAAATTATAAATTTTAAATGAATTTTTAATGATTAAATCTAAAAATTTAAAATTAGGTTTTTCAATTAAAATTTAAAATTTGTTATTTAAAATTTTGCGATTATTCTATAACTGCCAGCATATCATCTTCTCTGGCGATTAAATATTCTTTATCATCAACTTTTATTTCTGAAGGCCCGTATTTTGAAAACAAAACCTTGTCTCCGGGCTTTACTGAAACCGGAATTACTTCTCCTTTTTCATTTCTTTTTCCAGGGCCTACGGCAACAACTTTGCCTTCTTCTGATTTTTCTTTGGAAGCGGTTTCAGGCAAAAAAATACCTGCCTTAGTTTTTTCCTCTTCTTTTATCGGCTCTATCAAAATATGGTCTGCTAATGGTTTGATGTTCATATTTTTACTTTCTACCCTGGTTAAATAAAATCCAAAGGATTTTAATTCTGCTTTTCAAAAAGCAGAATTATTTAACTGGGTGAATTTAATTTTATTCAATACTATAACTTAAAGGATTAAATACGGATTGTCAATAGGCCCCATAGGGCAAACAAAAAAAGCCACGACTTTCCGAAGAAGGTAGTGGCATATATGACATACATTACAGCTTCAAAGAAGCTCTTTTTTAACGCCAATAATCGTGCGCAAACGTTCGGCCAGCAAGGCTGGGTCAACCGGCTTTTTGAACGTTTCGTTAATAAATGAACGATTAAAGCCAGCCGAGCTGTCCGGATGAGGCAACAGCGCAATGATAATAATGTCGGCGAGTTTAGCATTCCGCCGCAAGTTCTGGCAAATCATTAGCACCTCGGTCCGGCCGATGGAGAAATCTACGATGACGCAGTCCGGATGAAATTCATCGGTCTGCATACCGGCATCAAAACTATTAGCGGCTACGGCAAATCTAAAAATTCGCCCAGACAACTCTCGCTTGAGGTTTTCAATGAACACATGGTCTTGGGAAACAAACAAGACTTTTGCTGTAACTTCGTCTTCCAGGTCTCCCATGGGCATCCCGTGCTCCTTGAGAAATTTAATAAGACATTCTCGCGGAATCCGACGCTCTGGCGACCCGGGAATGCGAAATCCCTTCAGCCTGCCGGAGTCAAACCATTTGTTCACAGTCTTACGAGATACCTCGCAAATTTTTGCTACTTGGCCTGTTTCAAAAACTCTCATGGCTTGCTCCTTTTCTCAAAAAGTTTTTCTTCATTTTCCATAAATCACGCTCCTGGCATTACAGAAATAATGAGGTTATTGTTGCTGTCTTTGCAATCAATAAATACTTTTCCATTTTCAACCCTGCGAAAAAGCCGTTGGCTGTGGCGGTTAAATACTAATTCCGGACCATCCCATTTATGCAATCTTCCGCAAACATTGCAGGGATATGCAAGCGAAGCTAACGCGCATCCGCCTTTTTGTAAAATCATAAAACCATTTACATCTAAAATTCCTGAGCAATTAGGCTCCTGACATTTTTTTTGCTCTGGCATATTAACACCTCTCTTGTCAAAGAACGAATTGTTTAATCTGATGCATTGTTTAATCTGATGCTATAATAAATTTATAAAAAAATCAAATGGGCAAATGTATAAAAAAGATGAGTGGTCTTTTGTTGTTAGTAAAAAATCCTCTTTGTTGCAAATCCTTCGCCTACTAAAATCTAGACTAAAACATCAGAAAAGATTGCAAGATTTGAAAAAAGCTGAAAGGAATATTATAAGACGGAATCAAAAAACTTTACCAGACAAAACTTTTTTTAAATAATTGGCGGTATGAGATTCTTTATTTTTCGATATTTCCTTGGGTGTGCCCTCGGCGACAATATAACCTCCTTTATCCCCTCCCTCCAATCCTAAATCTATAACCCAATCTGAATGAGATATAAGGGAGAGATTATGTTCTATAACAATTACAGTGTTTCCCTTTTCAACCAACCCTCTTAAAACTGAAATTAATTTTTTAATGTCGTCAAAATGCAAACCAGTTGTGGGCTCGTCTAAAATATACAAAGTTCTGCCGGTTCCCTTGCGGGATAATTCTGTTGCCAGCTTTACTCTTTGGGCTTCGCCCCCCGAAAGAGAGGTGGCCGACTGGCCAAGCTCAATGTAAGAAAGCCCGACTTCTTTTAAAGTTTTTAATTTTTCAAAAAGCCCTGGAATATTTTTAAAAAATTCCATTGCCTCTTCAACATTCATATCTAAAATATCTGCGATATTTTTTCCTTTATAATCAATTTCTAAAACTTCTTTATTATATCTTTTGCCGCGGCAATCTTCGCACTCAACATAAATATCCGGCAAAAAATACATTTCAACTTTTTTCTGGCCCTGACCTTCGCATGCCTCGCACCTTCCGCCTTTTACGTTAAAACTGAAACGGCCGGCTGAATATCCGCGCACTCTTGCTTCTTTTGTCTTGGTAAAAATATCCCTTATATATGAAAAGGCTCCTGTATAAGTCGCCGGATTTGACCTTGGAGTTCTGCCAATCGGCGACTGGTCAACTAAAACAACTTTGTTTAAATTTTCAGCTCCCTGAATTTCTTTGTGCTGACCCGGCTCTTCTTTCGCTCTGTAAAATTTACGCAACAATGCTTTAGCTAAAATATCGTTCACCAAAGAAGATTTGCCCGAGCCCGAAACTCCCGTAACGCAGACAAATTTTCCCAAAGGAATTTTTACATCAATATCTTTTAAATTATGTTCTTTGGCTCCCTTTATTATCAAAAATTCTTCTTTTTTTTGTTGTTTTTCGCTTTTCGCTTTTCGCTTTTCGCTTTTTTCAACTTCCACTTTTTTTCTTCCTGCCAAATAATCTCCTGTAAGCGTATGCGATTTTAATAATTGCTTGTATGTTCCTTCAAATACAACTTTGCCTCCGTGCTTTCCGGCTCCCGGGCCAATGTCTACAATCCAATCGCTTGCCATCATGGTTTGAGGATCATGCTCGCATACGATCAACGTGTTGCCCAAATCTCTTAATTTCTTTAAAGTTTCTACCAATTGGTCTTGGTCTCTGGCATGCAAACCAACTGACGGCTCGTCTAAAATATATAAAACGCCGGACAGCTTAGACCCAATCTGGGTAGCCAGTCTTATCCTTTGTTCTTCTCCCCCTGCCAAAGTTCCCGCTTTTCTGGATAAAGTTAAATAAGAAAGCCCCACGTCGTTTAAAAATTGCAAACGATCAAGAATTTCTTTTGTAATCAGCTGGCTTATTTTAAAATCGCCGGCGCTTAATTTTAAACGAAGTTTTTCAAAAAAATCTTTTGTCTTATCAACAGACATTTCAGAAATTTTATCAATTGAAACATCTGCTACGGTAACCGCTAAAATTTCGGGCTTTAATCTCTTGCCGTGGCATTTGGGACAGATTTTAATTACCATATACTGCTCAATTTCCTGCCGTGTCCAATCGGAATCTGTTTCATGGTATCTTCTTTCCAAGTTTTGCACCACGCCTTCGTGGTCTTTATCCCCGTATAAAATTATATCAATAATTTTTTTGGGTAAATCTTTTACTTCCTCGTCTAAAGAAAAATTATATTTTTTAGCCAGTTCTAAAAGTTTAGAATAATAATATCCCTGCCTGCCTACTTTATGCGAGGCTCTTGACCACGGCCAAATAGCGCCCTCTGAAATTGTTAAATTTTTATTTGGAATAACCAGTTCCGGGTCAACTTCCAATTTTTCGCCGAGTCCCGTGCATTCCGGGCACGCGCCGTAAGGATTGTTGAAAGAAAAAATTCTTGGCTCTAACTCCGGCATAGAAATGCCGCAATCTTCGCAGGCAAAATGCTCTGAAAAAATCAAATCATTTACAACCACAATTCCTTTGCCCAGTTTTAATGCGGTTTCCAAAGAATCAACCAATCTTGACCTATCTAATTCCTTGTTCAAAATTAATCTGTCAACAACAACTTCAATATCGTGCTTTTTTTGTTTGTCTAATTGCTTTTCTATTCCTTCTTCAACCAGATAAATTACGCCGTCAATTCTGACCCTAACAAATCCGCCTCTTTGAATTTCTTCTAAAATCCCTGTGTGCTCTCCTTTCTTGCTTCTTACCACAGGGCCTAAAATTGCAATCTCTTTATCTTTAGAAATTTTTACCCCGTTAGAGGTTTGCTTTTTTTGACCCCTAACCAAATTTCCCTGACCTCTAACGGGGTTTAAAACCTGTTCAACAATCTGGTCAATTGTCTGGCGTGAAATTGATTTTCCGCAATTGGGGCAGTGCGGTTTTCCAATTCTTGCATACAAAAGCCGGAGATAATCATAAATCTCTGTAATTGTTCCCACTGTAGAGCGTGGGTTATGCATTGCCTTTCTCTGGTCAATAGAAATTGCAGGAGAAATTCCTTCAATGCTATCAACATCCGGCTTATCCATTACTCCCAAAAATTGCCTTGCATAAGCTGACAAACTCTCAACATATCTTCTTTGTCCTTCGGCATATAAAGTATCAAAAGCCAAAGACGATTTGCCGGACCCGGAAAGACCGGTAATTACTACCAGCTTGTTTTTCGGAATATTCAAATCAATATTTTTTAAATTATGCACTCTTGCTCCGCGAATTTTTATATATTCGTCTTTCATAAGTGGTTAATTATACACTAAAATTTTAGCATATTCAAGCTACAATATAGTATTTTAGTCGGGCAACGTCCGACGTTGCCCGACTAAAATACTATATTTCGGCTCACACTGCAGTGTGAGCCATTTAAATTTACCGTGTGCAAACAAAGAGCCGCCCCGACTTCGGACGTCGGGGCGGCTCTTTTAGATCTATTAAATCACAATCCTAATAATTCTTTTATTTTCTGGGCTATAGAAGCCAATGTATTAGAGATACTCATCAACTGCAAATCATTATATCCTAATTCGCACGGGCTGGTTGTTTCGCTCAGCTTTTGCTGGCACCATGCCTCATCTTTTCCGTAAGCTGCGTAAAAAGAATAGTCGCCCAAATCAACTTTTTTGCTTTTATCTACATCGGCTACAGGGTCGTATGCGGTATTGCCACAACTCTTTTGATAGCTGGCCAAAAATTTGGCGTAAAACTGCGAACAGTAAGTTGTTGCAGGCGTAGTGACTGCTGGAGCAACAACGCTGAAATAATTATTGCTAGCATCAGATACTTTAGCTGTGTTATCAATGGTTGCAATCTTGTAATCGGCCCCCGCTAAAACATTTAACGGAATAACACAATTAGCTGAACCTCCAGAACTGTTGATGCTTATTGCTGAACAATAATCATTAAGACCCTGGTATAAACCCCCACCCTTTGTAAGTTCTATGTCAATATTATTACTTCCGTGATAATTATTTATACTGGTACTTAAACCTTGTCCTGTCCAGCTTATAACATTGCTACTTCCAATTACTAATGTCTCCCCTCCGTTCGGCGAAAGAACTGTGATAGACGGCTGGGCTGTTGCGCACGGGCTTGTTGTGGCGTTTAGTTTTTCTTTACACCATGTTTCATTTATTTTGTTATCTGAGTATAAACCTAAATCCATAAACCCAACAGCTTTATCTTTGTCTACGTCAGCTGCGGCATCGTATGTTGCATCTCCGCATTTTTTGTTGTAGCTTGCTGTAAGTTTGGAATAAAATTGTGAGCAGTAAGTTGTTGCCGGCGCAACAATGCTAAAATAATTATCTGATTGATCAACAATGCCATAACCAGCGTTTACACTTATTTTAAAATAAGAGCCAACAAAATGTCCTCCTGCCAATGAGCTTTCTGAAACATTCCAAATATATGAGCCGCTACTTGCGTCAATCGGTCCGGTAATTAATGATCCGCCACGACCTGTGTCATCGGGTGATTCATAAAACATAACGCTTATATAAACTTTATCAACTCCTGTGGCTTTCCATGTAATATTATAGTTTTGACCCTTAATTAACTTCTCTCCGCCATTCGGCGAAGTGACGGTAATTGAAGATTGGCTTGCCGTAGGTGAAACAATTGTAACTTTCTTAGCATTCCAGCCACTCTGATCTCCTAAAATATATTTATCAAAATCTTTTGTCGCTATAATAAAATATTCTCTTTTCTGCCAGTCTAATAGAAAATTAGATGGTATTTTCCACGAATATAATCCTAAAGAGGCCGAAACCCCTCTTTCTATCAAAGTAGGAACAGAGCCGGAACCTGTTGTATTAAATGCAATATCAATTGTATTCAACCCATTAGAATTCCATGTAATATTATGAGCAACTCCTTCCAGCCACTCTTCCCCGCCATTTGGCGAAGTAATTGTGATAGACGGCTGGGTTGGATTTGAAGAAACTTGGAATGTAATACTATTTGACGTTCCCTGTCTGCCAGCAGAGTCAGAACATGTAACCGAGTAAGTTACGTTAGTTTTTGGTTGAACTGTAGTAATTCCAGAAGTTGATGACAGTTGAGTTGCTCCACCGGTAAAATTAGTATCTGTAGAACTTGCATTTAATGTACAATAATTTGCATTTGTTGATGTCCATTTAAGGTCAACCGTTGTTCCAGCTTGAATCGGAATTGGCGATCCGATATAACCTCCCGCAGCTTGAAAAGTAACTGTAATAGACGGCTGGGTTGTTGGATTAGAAATGGTAAAAACATTACTATAACCAACATTTGTTCTTGAGGCAGTTTTAGATGTATCTACTCTTAAATAATAGTCCTTATCAGATGACAGACCAGATGGAACTGTCCAATAAAATCTTCCTGAATAGTTGTAATCGGGGTAAAGAGACAGCCACCTAATGAAAGAAATATCATTTTTTTTCAACAAAGTCATACCGTACGGAGAACTGCTGTCATAAGGTGTCCAGCTTATAGCAATCTTGTCGCCTGGTTTATATGTTTCTCCTGCAATAGGTCCTAGTGCCATTTTTAGGGACGGATTTGAGTAACCAAGTTTTATGTTAAACTTTTGTGAATAAGCAACTGTCTGTCCGTAACTGACCTTCACAGAAAAAGAATTACTTACTAATCCTAATCCATAAAACTCGGGAATCGTCCACGAATATGAACCAGTGTTTGGAGTTTTTTCAACAATCCAATCTTCAAAACGATTGCCTGCTGTCCAAGTTGGGTCATTATGGCTATATGAAAGTTCAATTTTTATATTCTCTGAAGCTGATATTCCAGTCGAATTCCATTTTATTGCATAGGTTTGTCCAGTATATAAGCCCTCCCCTCCCTTCGGCGAAGTAACTGTAACAGACGGCTGGGTTGTCGGAGCAACAATGCTGAAATAGTTGTCGCTGGCGTCAAGATAGCTTTGTGTGTTTACAGAAGTTTTTACCTCTGCCTTATATTTTCCGACTGGCAAATTTGAATGTACCAAAAAGGTAAATTCTCCATAATTTGCGGCAACACTATCACCGTGTTGATCATATATATAACGCTCTACTCCATCATCACCACGCAGACGAATAGTCATTGTATTGGAAACTGGAATATTATTTGTGCTCCACGTTATTTTTTGAGTTGAACCTAATTGCCACGTCTCCCCGCTATTTGGCGAAGTAATTGTAATAGACGGCTGGGTTGTTGTTGAAACAATCTTGAAATACGAATCGCTGGCGTCAAAAACAAGAACATTGTTCACATAGGTTTTTATCTCCAGTGTATATGCTCCCTCTGGCACAGAAGATGGTATTGTTATAACTTCTTGCCCGTCATTTAAAACATCTTTAGCTAAGTTGTATTCCTGGCCATTCGGATATGCTCTTAATCTGATTACGTTAAATTTTTCAGATGATGACACATTGGCTGTTTTCCAATTAACAGTAATACTGCCTCCTGATTTATATGTTTCCCCGCCATTCGGAGAAATAATTGTGATAGCTGGCTGAAGCGGGTCTTTTTTGCAAGCTCCGTTTTCACAACCGTTGGGACAATCAAATATTGTTGACCCTAAAGCATACATTGAATCCGTTCCTTTTTGAACATATGAACAATAATATTCATTAAGGGTGGTACCAATATCGCTACAAAAGTCATTCCCCTCATGCACTTCATCTTTTGTTGTGCCTTTTACATAATAATTTTTCCCTCCATCTGAATCTGTGCAAGTTAGTGCTGGTTTTATAACACATTTTCCATCAATGCACTTGGTTGGTCCCGGACAATTAGGCGTTCCGTCTGTATTAATAGCGCATGATACTTGAGGACAATCGTTGTCTGTTGTGCATTGCGGTGTTGGCGTTGTAACGCATCTTCCGTCAACGCATTTATATGCGCTTCCTAAACATTTTGTATCACCTGAGGCGCATTTTAATTGAGGGCAATCGCTGTCTATCACGCATTCTTTTTTATCTTTGCATCCGTACAGCGCATTTAATCTTGCTCTTGTGGATTTACCCACATAACCAGTTCCGTGCTTTAAATTATAAACAGTTAAAATTTCTGAAGCATATTTTTCCTGAAAACCAGTTACAGCCGAAGCAAGGGTTTCGTCATATCCTTCTGGAAAAATCGCTCCCTGTTCTAGCATCCCTTCTTTTTGTAGGGCTGTTGCCAATGCTTCAACTTCCGGAAGGCCTGTTTTCTGGCCCATTCCAATATTGGCATTAAAAGTGTGGCACCATTTTTGAGTTGTGTCTTGTTGCGCTTGCATGGCCTGCAACTGCGCCTGTAATTTAGCAATTTGATCCATCAACTCCTGTATTGTTACTGCTTTTGCTGTTATTGAAAATCCAAAAACAGCCGTCAATACGCATATTGACACTATAAAAAATTTGAATATCTTCATATTTTTATTTTTAATATTATTAAAATATTTTAGTCGGGCAACGTCGGACGTTGCCCGACTAAATTCTTATTTCGCAACAGGTCTAATACTTTATTTAGTAATTTTATCAAGCAACATTGTAAAAAGTTCAGCTACCTCTTCTTGCGCTTGCTGGTCGTTTTCGCTTTTTACAAATTTTTGCCACTGGTCAAAAATTTCCTGGTCATTTATCTCCCTTACAGAATTTTCCAGCTTTAGCCTGTCCTCAAAATCAATCTCGCTGCCCCCTTTCAAAACTTTATCAACAAAAAGTTTAGAAAAAGCCAATGTTTTTTCGTTTATTTGCTTGGTATATAAAAATTCATTGGCGCGGTTTAACTCGCCCTTGCACAAAAAAAGTTGGACAACAAAATAAATATTCCCTGCTATTAAAAGCGATATAACAATTACTAAAATCAATCTTTTTGTATCCATAAGTTTAAGTAATTATACTATATTTTAAAATAAAATCAAAATTATATCAAACTATCTGGGTCTTTTTTTTAAAAATAATGATAGACAAAACTATAAGCAGCGCCAGCAAAAGAATAGCAATCAGCCCCAGCAATATCCTTTCTATGGTAAATGTCCTCTGCCACCAGTTTGCAATTTTAAGCTCAATGTTTGCGTGCACGCCCAATCCCTCCTGCACTTCAAAGACATCTCCTTTGTATGGGATATAACCTTCTGCTTTGACCTCTATGTAGTAAGAACCTTCGGGCACCAAAAACGAGTATCTGCCGGTGTTGTCTGTTGTCTGCGGGTTTTCCTGCTGGAAATCATTTGCTGGCCAAAGTTCATATTGTTTTGTTTCTGGATTCAGCCAGTAAATTGCGGCTAAAGCTCCTTTTATGCGGGCTTCCTTGTCATCTGCTTTTTCATAAACATATCCTTCGGGGTCAACCACCATAATCATTTTTAATTCTTTTGAAGACTGTTCGTGGTCTTTGTAATCAATAACTGTTTTAATTTCATATTTGCCTGAAACAGCGGGCGAGATAATGGCGGCTGTGTATATTCCGTCTTTGTCCGGGTCTTGGTATTCAAACTTGTTAAGCACTAATTCTTTCTTCGCCTCTACTTCCTGTTCTGAAGATTTGTTTTGGTTTTCAGCCGGTGGAAGCGTAAAGGCGTCAAGCAAGGAAGCTGACAAAGCAGGTGAAAGGGTGTTAGCAAACTCCTGCAAAGCTTTTTCTGATGTTACAGATTTGAATATGATGTACCCTGTTACTTTTTTGGCTGGCTTGTCTGGTTTTACCACCAGATATAATGGCTTGTTTTGAATAGTTGTTATGCTTTTTATGACTTCTTCATCGCCTGCCAAATAAACTTTTGTGTTAAAATTAATCTTGTCTTCTGTGACTCTAGCAAAAACAAAATCTGTCGGAATCTGTATTTTTTCTTTAACAGTAAAATCAATTGGTTTTATGTTTGCAGAAGAACGGCCCAATGTTTCTGCAAGCCCCGGAAAACTTAATTTTGCCACTTTTAACTTTTCAATGTCTTCTGGCTTTTCAATTCCAACTTTTTCTAAAGTTGTTTGAAATTTTGGAAAATTAAGCGCCAATTGTTTTATTTCGTCGGGCAAGGGCAAAATTGAAATTTCAGCAAATCTTTTTTGTTGGACCAAATCCCATTTTCTCTGCAGGGCCTCCGGCGTTTCCTGGGTCACTGTTTCTTCTATGGGCGGGAACACAATTTGTTTTTCTTGCGGTTCTGGCTTTAAAGCATTAATAATATCCTCTATTTCTTCTGCCATATTTTGAACCTGTTCTGCCATTGCTTGCGGAACTTCTAAAATCTGCTCTGGAATATTTTTTACTTGTTCTTCAACCTCTTGGGCTGTCTCAATTATTGGATTAAAAGAAAATGAACCGCCGCCTCCGCCGCTGCCGCTGGATAGAGTGTAAGAAAGATTTGTATTATTCCCTGCTGTGTTTTCGTTTCCAAGTATGTCCTGACAGGATATGTTGGCTGAAAGAGACAAGGCGCTGCTGCCAGAAATACTGCATGTGATAGAAGTTGTTCCTCCTCCTGAACAATCGTCAGCGCTGGCCATAGCGCTGTATGACAAATCAGAGGCCGAACTTCTGCAATAGCCAACTTCATCAAGAGTGAAGGAAACGGAAGAAGGAAGCGAAGATACGGCTCCTGCGGCCGGGCTAAAACCTGAAGCAACAGGTGCCGTTGAATCTAAAGTTAACGTTATTGAGTCATTAGTATCTGCTGTGTCTTCGTTCGGCGAAACGCTGGTGTCGTCTTCGCAGGAAAAATAGATTATCTTTGAGCCGTCTGCTCCTAAGTCAGCCATTGTGCAAGAATGAGAGGTTGATGTTCCCACTGTGCAGTCAGTGTCGTCTGACATCTGGTCATATGTCTCATCTCCATCTATTGAGGCGAAGCAATCAGCTGTTTCATCGGTGTCAAAAGTGATGGTTGGGGTTGCGTCTGTGATGGTGGAGGTTGAAGCAGGGCTAAAGTTTGAAGGGACAGGCGGAGTTGCGTCAATCTCCATTGTGATTTCTTCATTGGTGGCGATTGTGTCCTTGTTGCCTGCTGTGTCTTGGCAGGCAACATAGATAATTTTACTTGCAGATTCTGCCAATGTTCCCATTTGGCAGGTAATAGAGGTTGTAGTGTCGCCGGTACAATTAGTATCGCCAGACATATCATCGTATGCTTCGTCTGTTTCTGACGCATAACAGTCGCCTGCTTCGTCCAGAGTAATTAGTATTTCAGGCGAAGTATCAGAAATGGAATACGGAGAGGTGTCGCCGCCTACGCTGGTTACTGTGGGGACAGGAGGAGTTGAATCAAACCCCCAGTTTGTGTTATTGCCAGAATCAGTGGAATTGGTCTGGCTGATTAAAGTTCCTCCCGAAGCATTAGAGTAAGCTGCATTTACATAATCTGCTGCAGCAGTTCCTGTTACATTGAGGTACCATGCGCTTGCAGCATTAAGGGTGAGAAGGTCGCCGTTCGAACCTGCCACATCAAAGTTGCCTCCGATGTTAAAAGTGGAGCCTCCGAGGTTTGTTGTAGAAACATTTCCTAATGTTCCAATTGTAAAGTTTCCTGTAGTTGCTATTGTTTGTCCATTGAAATCAACTGTGCCGCCGGTTATGCTAAGAGCCCCTGCAACGGTAATACTGCCCGCTATGGTCTTTGTGCCGCTTCCCGATATCGTGAGGTTGTGATAGCCGATAACTACGATCGTCTGGGCCGCTCCGTTATAGTCAACGGTGGTAGAGTTTGTGGTGGCATCTACGGTGAGGCCGCCTGTAGTGAAGGTATTGGCGATACCGGTAGAGCCTGCTGCCAATGTCTTTGTGCCTGAGCCTGACAATGTGAGGTTGTAGTAGTTTGCGGCCTTCACTGTCTGGACTCCGCTCCTGGAGTAGTTAACGGTGTTTACGTTTGTTGTGGCGTCAAGGGTAACCCCTGACGCTATCGTGGTGCTGCTTGAGTAATTAAAAGTAGAGTTGGCGCCTTGATTCCAGTAGCGGGGCCCAGCGGTACCTGATGACGCGAGAGCGCCTGAAGCAGTAACAGTTCCATTATTATCAAAGGTACTACTTAGCGCAGCAGTTCCCGAAAGGGTAATAGTACCTGTGGCAGTAATACTTCCATTATTAGTAAGGGTAGAACTTGACCCAAGGGTAATAGCTGCGGCAGCAACAGTTCCATTATTAGTAAGGGTAGCGCTTGTCGCAAGGGTAACAGTACGAGAGAATGTGATACTGGCGTCAGAATTTACGATTCTGCTTCCTGATATGGTAATACTGCTTCCTGTTCCTGATATCGTGCCTCCTGTGCCATAAATATACTTACTGGTGCCGGAGAGAGTAAGGGTAACTCCACTAAGAGACAATGTAGCGCTACTATTTATTGTAAGATCGCCGGTTACGTTAGCATCGCCGTCCATGGTAGCGGTATTGCCGCTGCCGACACTTATAGTCAGGTTATAAAAATTACTAGAACTATATATCGAGGGGGCGGCGCCTGTGAAGATTACTGTCCCGGTTAAGGTTACTGCGGCGCCGGAGCTGTACCAGACAAAGTCACCTGTGCCTGTGACTGTGATGGTGCTGCCGC
>Ga0209542_10013137_pt1 | contig 14348 bp, 16 predicted proteins | sample RifCSPhighO2_01_FD_184028 | JGI IMG/M metagenome (GOLD analysis project Ga0209542, IMG submission 184028) | Soil microbial communities from Rifle, Colorado - Rifle CSP2_plank highO2_0.1 (SPAdes) (version 2) | ecosystem: Environmental > Terrestrial > Deep subsurface > Rock core/Sediment ...
CGGAAGTGATGTATTGTACGGACTCAATGCGGTCGTAGCTTAGCTGGTCCAAAGCGCGTCCCTGTCACGGACGAGACCGTGGGTTCAAATCCCATCGACCGCGCAAATAATCGTAGATCGGTTCAAAATAGCACTTTCGGGTGCTATTTTGCTACAATTAAAAAATGAGTATTGAGGGTCACACAAACAAAGAGAGTGTTTCCGTAGCCTTTATTTTCCCCAATGTAGAAGCTGAGCAAGGAGAAATAGAAAGAGTTGCGAGCCAGTTTGCTGGAGAAGATCCTGCTGCTTTCACGAATCAATTTATCGAGCGATCAAAAACATCAAAGCTCTTAACAATGGATGAAGAAACGTGGGGCAAGTTGGAAAATACAGATTCTTTTGATATTCAATCTGGAGATTGGGAAGCGGTAGAAGATCATGCTGTTGCCGGTCACTCAAGTGCTCCACGAGACTGGCAAAAATTGAAAACAAAAATCGAAAGAGGAGAGAGCTTGGACGCTCCGATTATCTGCCAGAAAGGAGGGAGATTGCATTTAGTGAGTGGCAACACTCGACTCATGGTCACTAGAGCACTAGGTAAGTTGCCACAAGTTCTACTGGTCAATATGGATTAAATCGGGAATGAAAATACAATCCTGACTCTCCCGAATCTTGGTTCCAACAGCGTCCGGTCCAGTATGGTGCGCAGAATCTATCGGTTCTTCTTACTTATTATCTCCGCGATCTTCTGGGCGCGGAACTTCTTGAATTCTTCCTGCAGGAGGGCGAGTTCCGAATCTTCCATGTCTTCGATATCGATGAGCATGTTGCGGGCAGGATTAATAGCCTTGATGAGCTCATCGAGTTTGAGCTGGATGGCGCGCGCGTCGCGATTCTGCGTGTTCTGGATGAGAAAGACCATGAGGAACGTGAGGATGGTAGTTGCCGTATTCACCATGAGCTGCCATTGCTCCGAATAACCGAAGAGAGGTCCTGAAAGTGCCCAGATAATAATGAAGGCTACTGAAACGACGAATGCCCACGGAGAGCCCATTTTCTCACTCGTCCAATGCGCGAGCCTGCGGAACAGATGGTTCATGCGGTCAGTATAACCTCTCATTGTGGTACCTTAGTCGGATGCGCACACCCCGGGATATCTACGCCGAATACCATATTCCGCCATGGCTCCAGCTTCACCAGCTGCGAGTGGCGGCGGTGGGGAAAATGGTATGCGAGGGTTTCAAAGACTCCATCAACGGCGATCTTGTCGTCGCCACATGCCTCGTCCACGATATCGGTGCCATCGTAAAGTTCGATTTCACTTTCAAAAGTCATGAAACGCTACAGAATCTCTGTCCTCCAGAGGACGTACCATATTGGGTCAATGTACAAAAAGATATGCGGGCTCGCTACGGCGAAAAGGAATATCCAGCGAGCGACGCGATCATCGGGGAGCTGGGCCTTGAGCGAGTGAAAGAGTTTTTTAATAAGATGGGTTTTGCCAAAATGCAAAGTACGCTTGCGGAGGATCACATTGAAGCGTTGGCTGCGCAGTACGCCGATATGCGCGTGGGTCCCTACGGCATCCTCCCGCTTCGGGAGAGACTTGCGGATATCTTGGCGCGTTATAGTGCAACCTATGTACGAGAAGGAAGAAGCGAAGAATCGACCACATATCTTCCGACCGCACTTCTAATCGAGAAACGTCTTTTTGAGAGATCGTCACTACGCCCGGAAAACATCACCGACGCGTCGGTTGCCCCGATCATCGAAGAACTTTGGGAGTATCCCGTCGCGTGATATTGTGGCGTCTACGCCGACGTAGCTCAGTTGGTAGAGCACGTCCTTGGTAAGGACGAGGTCTCCGGTTCAATCCCGGACGTCGGCTCCGAATCATTGGAAAAACCCCAGTTTTAGCATAGGATAATTGCCACAAGCCACCTTAGCTCAGTTGGTAGAGCACGTCTTTCGTAAAGACGGGGTCCCCAGTTCAATCCTGGGAGGTGGCTCAAGATCGGCGTAAGGTGTAAGCTACATCCAGTTTCCTCGAAGACCTGGAGGCAGCAATGAGCGTCTTCATACACTGCTGTAGTCGTCTCTGTAGCGAGCGATTTGTCGCTGAAGTCACCGACAAAGCGACGGTGCAGACACTACTGTGTCTCTCGGATTCACCGAGTGCGACTTTTATGCCGACGGGTGGACAAGGAAAGTTTCGCATATGGAGCACTGAGTCCATCGGAGATGATCTGCACTTTATCGCTTTGCGAGCAGTCGATCTGCATTGATCCGTTACAAAAAGTGACAAAAGGCGCGCCGGAAGGCACGCCTTTTGCTATACTGCCGGAAATGCACGGAAAAGAAGAGATAGAAGCGCGAATCACCGAGATAGAAGCCGAGATGGGCGCGGTAGATTTCTGGAGCGACAAAGACAAGGCGCAGGCAGTACTGAAAGAATACCAGGACCTGAAGGCGAAGCTTGCGGGAGCAGGGTCGCACGAAAAGGGGGACGCCATACTTTCCATAATTGCAGGGGCTGGAGGTGATGATGCAGAAGATTTCTCGCGCATGCTTTTCTCGATGTATAGCAAATATGCCGCATCGCGCGGATGGAAGACAGCACTGCTTTCGTCGAACGAGAATACGATGGGTGGATTCCGTAATCTTTCATTCGAGGTTGTGGGGTCTGGCGCGTACGGAGCGCTCAAACACGAAGCAGGGGTACATCGCCTCGTCCGCATGTCGCCGTTCAATTCGGCAGGGAAGCGGCAGACATCATTCTCGCTTGTGGAGGTCCTTCCGAAATTGCCGGACGTGGGCGACGCACATATTCCGGAGACCGAGCTGGAGATAACGGTCGCACGTTCGGGAGGCCCCGGCGGGCAGAATGTGAACAAGCGCGACACGGCTGTGCGCATGACGCACACGCCGACGGGCATCGCCGTGCACGTCACTTCGGAGCGCAGCCAGCTGCAGAACAAGGAGAAAGCACTCGAGATGATACGAGGAAAATTGTTCCAGATGCGGGAGGACGCTGCCGCGAAAGAAGCCCGCGGCCTTTCGGCGGGCACGACGATGAAGATCGAATGGGGAAGCCAGATCCGCTCATATGTATTGCATCCCTATCAGCTCGTGAAAGATCACCGCACGGAGCATGAGAGGCGGGATATCGAGAGCGTGCTTGAGGGGGATATACAGTCATTCATTGATGAAGAGAAGAATTTGGACAGCGGGAAGGGTGGGGTATAATGAGGCTCGTGATTTATTTTGACCGTGTGACGAAGATTTATAGCGCCGGCCCTCCAGCCGTCGAAGATATCACCCTCTCCATCGACCCGGGAGAGTTCGTTTCCATCGTCGGCCATTCGGGCGCGGGGAAGACCACACTCCTCAAGATGCTTTTCGCTGAGATCTTCCCGACGGAAGGAATGGTGTATTTCGGTTCGCGCGAGATCGCGGGCCTTTCAGAAAGGGAGCTCCTCGGGCTTCGCCGTAATATCGGGACAGTCTTTCAGGATTTCAGGCTCCTCCCGACAAAAAACATATACGAGAACGTTGCATTCGCGATGGAAGTCGCGGGGAAACCGGATGAGGACATCCAAGCGGATGTGCCGCATGTCTTGGACCTCGTGGGCCTTGCCGACAAGATGTGGAGTTTCCCCAATGAGCTTAGCGGCGGAGAGCAGCAGCGGGTGGCCATCGCGCGTGCCATCGTCAACCAGCCTGACGTCTTGATCGCCGACGAGCCCACGGGGAATCTTGATCCGGTGAACACGCACGATGTCGTCGAGATATTGAAGAAGATCAACAACCTCGGCACGACGGTGCTCCTCACGACGCACAACAAAGGCGTTGTTGATTCGATAAAGAAACGAGTTGTCACCCTGGATCAAGGCAAGATCGTGAGGGATGATAAAGAAGGCAAGTATATACTCTAAATTTGAAATTCGAAGCACGAAATTCTAAACAAATTCCAATACTATGAAATTTAAAATTACAAACGAATCCCTGAGTCCTATTTCGAATTTCGGATTTAGTGCTTCGAATGTATCACTTATATGAGTTTCTGGGTCACCACAAAACGAGTAGCGAAATACGGCCTCATCGGCTTCATAAGGAACGGCTTCATCTCGCTCTCCGCTATCCTCATCATGGTGATCACGCTCTTCGTGATGGCGGCGCTTCTTATCTCCGGTGCCGCGCTCACGTCGACGCTGACGGAACTCACGAGCAAAGTCGACGTGAACGTCTACTTTACGACTACCGCGACTGAAGATCAGGTCATGGTATTGAAGCAGAATCTGGAGCGACTGCCGGAAGTCGCGTCGGTCGCCTATACTTCACGCGAGCAGGCACTCACGGAATTCCGCGAAAGGCACAAGAACGAACAGATGACGATCCAGGCGCTCGATCAGCTCTCCGAGAATCCCTTAGGCGCATCCCTTGCCATTCGTGCCAAAGAGACGTCGCAATACGAATCCATCGCGAAATTCCTCGAATCATCGAACTCCGGCAGCGACTCGGTCGTGAGCAAAGTGAACTTCTACCAGAACAAGACGGCGATCGATAGGCTCACCAATATTATCGAGACATCCCGCAAAGCAGGTATCATTGCGGCGATCTTCCTTGCGGCGGCTTCTATCCTTATCGCGTTCAATACGATCCGTCTTGCCATCTACACCGCGCGCGATGAGATCGGCGTCATGAATCTCGTCGGCGCAGGGCATTGGTACGTGCGTGGCCCCTTCATCGTCGCGGGAATCCTCTACGGCGTCATATCCGGGCTCATCGTCCTTGCGGTCTTATACCCGATAGCCATCTGGCTCGGCCCGCCCTCCCAGGCTTTTTTCGGGAGCTTCAATGTGTTTGACTATTACGCGGATTCATTTGCGTTCCTCTTTATGACCATCATGGGCCTAGGGATAGCTCTTGGCTCAATTTCAAGCTTTTTGGCCGTCCGACGGTACTTGCACACCTAAGAAAAGCTTTCAGGTATCAGCTTCCAGCTTATAAAAGAGTTATGAACACCGATATGTCGAAATCCGGTTTCCTGAAAGCTGTAAGCTGAAAGCTATCCTCTTATGGCACTTCAACGCGCGCGCAAGAACGGACACAAGTACATTTTCGTGATAGGAGGCGTCATGTCGGGCGTCGGGAAGGGTGTCGCAAGCGCATCGATCGGGAAGATACTCTCCGCACGCGGGCTTTCGGTTAACCTCATGAAGATCGATCCGTATCTCAATGTGGATGCAGGCACGATGAATCCGACCGAGCACGGGGAAGTGTTCGTTCTCGATTCGGGACTCGAGACCGATCAGGATATGGGGAACTACGAACGATTCTTGAACCGTGATCTGGGCCCCGATGATTACATGACCTCCGGCATGGTGTATCAGGCGGTCATCGAACGCGAACGCAGTCTCGGGTATCACGGCAAGTTCGTAGAAGCTATCCCGCATGTGCGTGACGAGATCATCGAGCGCCTCAGGCGCGCCGCTTCGATGTCGAAATCGGATGTGTCAGTCGTCGAGATTGGCGGCACCATCGGGGACTTCCAGAACGCACTTTTCATCGAAGCGGCGCGTGTCATGCATCTCGAGCATCCGGAAGACGTCCTGTTCATCATCGTCTCGTACCTGCCGGTTCCGAATACTATCGGCGAAATGAAGACCAAGCCGACGCAAGGTGCGGTGCGCATGCTCAATTCTTACGGCGTGCAGCCGGACATCATCATCGCGCGTTCGAACGTGGCGATGGATCAGCGGCGTAAGGAGAAGCTCGCGATCTGGTGCAATGTGCGCGCCGACCACATCATCTCTGCGCCGGACGTCGATTCTATTTATGACGTACCACTTAATTTCGAACGCGATCATCTTTCGGACATATTATTGAAGGCGCTGGGGAAACGTGGCAAACAGGACTCGGACATGAATGAATGGAAGAAATTCGCTGAACACGCGCACAACGGCCGCGAGAAAGTGAAGATAGGCATCGTGGGGAAATATTTCGATACGGGAGATTTCGTACTTTCCGACGCGTATCTTTCCGTCATTGAGGCTATCAAATTCTCAGCTTTCGAGCTTGGCGTAAAGCCGCAAATTAGCTGGATAAATGCGAAGGACATTCAAAGCGGCAAACTGCCTCTTTCAGCCCTGAAAGAATATAATGGCATCCTGGTTCCCGGAGGATTCGGCGAGACCGGTATCGAGGGGAAGATAGCAGCGATCAAATTCGCTCGTGAGGAAAAAATCCCGTATTTCGGGCTCTGTTACGGCATGCAGCTCATGACCGTGGAATACGCGCGCAACGTCGCGGGTCTCGCTGGTGCGAATACTACTGAGATCGACCCGAAGACGCCGCATCCTATCATCATGATATTGCCGGAACAGGTAGAGAAGATGGCGAAGAAGAAATATGGCGCCACCATGCGCCTCGGCGCGTACCCGTGCAAGCTTCGGTCAGGCACCATCGCGCAGAATGCTTACGGCAAAGACGAGATATCAGAACGTCATCGCCATCGCTTTGAAGTGAATCCTGCCTATATCGCGAAACTCACTGAGACCGGGCTGAAATTCTCCGGGGTATCTCCCGACCACACGCTCATGGAAATCGCGGAACTTCCGAAGGAAGTACATCCTTTTTTCCTCGGGACGCAATTCCATCCGGAGATGCGCGCGCGGCCGCTTTCCCCACATCCTTTGTTCACTGCATTCGTGAAAGCAGCGATGGAGAAAAAGGCACAATAGCCGTTTTCAGTAATCGAGAGACGTGATGAGTGTGCCCAACGTTGCGGCTGCCAACAACCCAAGCGACCAAAAGAAGTATTCAGCGTAACTTCCCCAGGTAAGGAGGAGTACGAGTCCGCTCGTAAAGAACACCCCGGCCGATAGAAGCCAGAGAACGGAGAAAAAGACGCGGAAATGTTCTTTCATATATCGCATTATAGATCAAGAAATTCCTCGACACTCAAGCCAGCTTGTTTGAGGATACTAGCAATCGTTTTCTTCCCAAGGTCTCCAGGATGTATCGGCACTGTTACTGTCCGATGCGTTACGTGATTATGCAACTTCGCATGACTTCCGCGCTGGTACAAGACAACGAATCCTGCACGTAGTAATTTCCGTAACACTATGCGCGCCGGAAGTATCGGCAGTTTGCTCATGCGAGCACCTTGCGGGCGTCTCGGGAGAATCTGACCGTCCCTTTTTCTTCTGCACGTGTTAGTACTTCGCCCTCAATAGCAACTTCGATCGCCTCTTTCGCCATGCGCCTGGCTTCAGCGAGTGTCGTACCGAATGTCGCGATTTCTACGATCCGTGGAACTGAAACCGCGTAGCCTTTACCATCGTGTTCGAATATGACAGCGAACAGGCCGTATCTCGTTTGGATATCTGCACGAGTTTTCTTTACCATGAAATGCATCATAGCATATTGACCTCGTACGTAAAATTAGTTGAAAAAAAGCCATTTTTCGGATATTGTAGGGTGCTACTGCCGGATCGTCTAAAGGTAGGACATCGCTCTCTGAAAGCGATAATCTTGGTTCGATTCCAAGTCCGGCAACAAGATTAGTACATTCATAACATATGCAGGAAGACATCTTGAGCCGCAAGCTATCTGAGATTGGGGCAGTTTTAGACATTGAAAAATACTCGCTATACAGCCAACCCGAGAAATATCTCGAAGCGTATTACAAGGTAAACAAAATTCCATATTCACTCTTCCATTCCTCTTCCGGGTTGATTCACCTGGGGTTGACGTAATGTACAATCTTGCTTATGCTGAATCATTGTAAATAAGTCTATGGCTGAACTATTTAATACACTTATTCAGCCCCGTGTTAAAGAGAAAGGTGCAGGTTTTGTGGTGTTGGAGGAAGAAGTTGAGACGCTCAATTCACGCCTGGAAGAGATAAGCCCGTTGCTGTATCAAAAAATAGTAGATATTTTCAGAGATTATGACGAGGTGTGGGTGGTTGGGCATAGGGGAAATGTTGCGGATTCATATATTGGACAATTTTTTCTCAGAGAAAAGTTGGAACTCATTCATGCGACTGCCACACTAGGTGGTGAAGCAAGAGTGATGATTAATTCTGGTGAACATCAATCAACGTACGATTCTTACGTTACGCAAGCCAACCCAAACTTACGCCATTTTGTTAAACAGGCGATAGTAAAAGGGAAAAAGGTCTTTGTGTTAATGCCGTTTCCTAATAAAGCTTTGGAGGAAATGATAGAGAGCGCTCAGTCAAAGGAGTATGCTAATATTAAAAACCCCGGTAAGGTTATCTGTGTCGCTCCTACCAACCTTAAAACCTTTGAAGCGCTCGAAAATAAAGCAGTTTTTGCTAGTATTGTGGAGAAAGCCATAGGCAGTGTTTTCCCTGAAAACGTAATCCCTAACAAGACCGTGGTGATCGCTAATACTAGCTATCAAGATGCAAGAAGCAGTTTGGGGCTGAAGGGCGGTGAGAATTTTTATGCGCAACTTTTAGTATCAGCTGGTGGGGGCGGAACAAGAAAGATCACTAGCGAGGGAGACTATTCTCGTCTTCAAACAGACTGGCAAGGGATAAGCTCGGAATCTCGGGAGATTAAAATTTCCAAGGAGATCATAGACAGTTATCCGGCTAATGGTACAGCGTGCATTATACCCAGCGAGACAGAGCCCGATGGTTGTATTGTTCTACTAGATCCACTTTCTAAAAAACCGGTTGATCCGAAAAGTAACGCGGGGATTGGAAATGATTGGGGTCACACATTCCCTCCCGACGTTTTAGAGCAATATACGAAAATAGTAACTGCATTAGGCAAGTATCTATATAAAGAACATGAGGTAATAGGCTTGTTTGGACCGGACTGCCTGGTTTCCCATGACAAACTTTACGTGAATGAGGTCAATCCTAGACACCAAGGCACGACACCGTTTCAAACTTTAAATGCGCTTCTTAACGGAAGGGTGCCTATAGAATATATTGATTTACTATTGAAAGTTGATCCCGAGAGTACACAGTTAATTGTTGACGCAATAGGGGGAAGTGCAGAGGGATATAATACACGAGCCTTGCGTGAGACGGGGTGCTATTACCTAAAATTAATGAATAAATCGGATAAGAAACTTGAGGTTATAAATGAGTTTAATGGACCGTTTAAGCTAATTAGAAAAGCTGGTAATGTGATAGACTTTGTACCGGTGAAGAAATACAAATCAAAAACTGAGTTGGTGCTGGCCAAAGACCCAGATGTTGTATGGATTGATGGACCCAAAAAAGGTGAAGAGATAGCTGCATCATTAACCCCGTTTGGATTTATAGTCGGGTACGGGATGCAGGTTTTCGATAAAACGGTTCCCCGAATGACTCCAGAAGCTGAAGCAATAAAAGCAGCGCTTCTTAAAAAGATGCTAGAGTTATGAAAATCAAAGTGGGTACAGACATTTCTGGCTCGGATATAGAAATTGTCTATCACAAAATTTCACATGGGAACCCTGGCAGAAAGATATATATACAGGGTGGTATGCACGGCGGTGAAGTGACCATTTGGATATTCGAAAGACTCTTTAAGATTTTAACTGAAAATGAGTTTGGTGGTGAGGTTGTATTGGTTCCCATCGCCAATCCAATTTCGTGGAGACAGAGAGTGTATTTTAGTACCAATGGCAAATTTGATCTCTATCAAGGTAAAGATTGGAATCGCAATTTCCCTGGGAAGCAAGATGGTAGTGTAGGTGAAAGAATTGCCTATCACCTTATGAAATTTGCAAACGAATGTGACTTAGTAATAGATTTACATACTGCAAGAAAGAGCTTGCCATTTAATATTTTTTTTAGAGAGGAAGACTTGCATTACAACGACTTTATTGGTTTGGAGTTTAATGAGCTCAAGAATATGCTCGATGAATCATCGAGAGGGTATGCCGGCACGCTGTCTATTAATGCAATCAAACAAAATAGGGACTCATTTGCAATTGAATGTGGCAGCCATGACTCATTCGAGAAAGAAAATGTGGAAACTGTGACAAGCGGTTTGATAAACTTGATTTACAACCGTGAACAAAAGCGAAAACAAGCATTTCTGTATGATTCTCTAAAAACATATCGTGCCCAAGACGGTGGTTTCATTTTATTGCAGAAGCAGTTAAATGAAAAATACAAGAAAGGTGATGTGCTCTACAAGATGATTAATCCGGCAAATCTGCGTGCTGTAGATGTTATTGCTGAAGAAGATGGCATCGTGTATAAGGTATCACCGACCCACATATACTACCCGGGTGACGAGGTGGTTCAAGTTATTGAAGCTTCAAAAATTAAGGAAATGTAATGACTGGGACCCTGCCATGAACGACTTCTCAGGTCAATCTTTAAGACATTCGAGCAGACACTTTTTATAACTGGTATCCCGTAATGATTGCGACGTATGTCTGAAAGCGATAATTTCAAATTCTCCCTTAGAGGAAGGATGGCCCTACATGCGGCAACCTCAGAGGTAGAGGGCCCGCGATTCACGTTAGACGAGGCTGCGGCAATAACGGAAAGGATCAATACGACTGAGAGTCTGCATGAGAGATTTGTCCAAATTCCGTCTATCTATTCGAAAAGAGCCCCGGGCCAAGCGATGGTTGAAATCATCGAACCATCCTCATTTTATGCATACGGAGGTGTAATGGTTATAGCTGTGGACGCGTCAGTGGTAGATTTTAGGAAAGGAGAATCTGACGGCACACAAAAGGTATCGGCGAAGAATATTTTTGCGTATGAGCGCGAAGTTCGAGTTGAATATTATCGACAAATACTGAGTTGTATTCAGGCTGAAGAACTTATCCAATTGCCCGATGAAGAGAATATGGGCAAGAAATTCCCTGTGGTAGCTTTCGAGCAAACGACAGTGGCCGTGAGCAATCGGAAGAAAAGACTTTCACGTTCGGTAGCGTTATCGCACACACATGTAATCAAAATGGGAGGATGGTTCGATGCCGAATACAAGACTCCTTCAAAATTCGGTTTCAGATTTGAACAAAAAATGCTGCAGAATGCGACCTGGTTTGAAGAATTTAAAGTGTTGTTACTTGAATCGTTAAAGCCCATAACTGAATTATCGTCCGGGGATGTCATCGTGACTATTCGTGATACGGTTCCGTTCGGGTACACTATTTCACTTCGTCTGAGTAGTTTTCCTTCAATAAACCAACAAGCCCTGGCGTTAGGCGAAGTATTATTAAAGCACTCTGCCGTGTATTCTGATTTTGCCATGGAACAGGTAAGGAAGGTGGATAGTAATCGTGAGTTACGTGGTTCGAGTGGAAAGCGACCGATTAATGGTGTTATAGTTCCGCAACCATCATATCGGACATATATCTACTACCGACCGGAGAGTCTGTGCGTGACCATATCTCCCGTGTTTATGGTCCCCGTGGGGGCGGTCGAGGCTCTAGATATCAAAGTACATAGAAACCCGGGGAATACGCATCCTTACTCTTCGGAAGAAATGCAAACATTCATGAGTCATTTGAAATCAAGCATTACTTCTATTCTTAGCGATTAAAAATATTCGATTGTCCATGTACCGGAAGTCCTCACTACAGGTAACCACGCCGAGATAGATGTCTGGAGAAAAGGGAAGCGAGGGTAAGAAGTGACCGTCAGAAGCTGCGCTCCAATGTCACTTTTGTCACTTTTTGACGCGCTCAGGACCCTTCGATTAGCTGATGTAAAATATACTCATTCCGTCAAGCAGGGCATACCCGACCACGATCCGAGCTCGAGGCGGCCAATATGAAGCAATCCATCAAACACATCTGGTTCGATTTCAGTGAGACGATCGCCTCTCCAAATAAGGACCTTCATAACAAGTTGCGTTATGAGACGTACGCATTAGCCGTTGGGAAACCGGTTACTCCGGATATGGAGAAAGAGTACGAAGCATTGTTTGCAAAGCATATGAGTAACTCTGCGGTTTTCACTGCGTTGGGCTTTGACGCAGGGTATTGGTCAGAGCGTATTAGTTCGATTGATCCGAAAATGTTGCTTACTCTGACTGATAAAGATATCCCAAGTGTGCTCGACCAGCTTCGGAAAATAGTTCCTATATCGATGTGGTCGAATATCCATGCAGCGAAGATACTTCCAGCGCTCGGCATTGATCCGAAATGGTTTACGCATTTTCTGAGTCCCGACGAGGTTAAGAACCCTAAACCGGCGCTCGACGGCTTTAAACTCGTTATTGAACGGTCTAATATTCCTCCAGAGCACATTCTCTTTATTGGCGATAGTCTGGAGAAAGAAATACGTCCCGCTAAATCTCTCGGTATTCAGACTGGTCTCATATGGAGTGATTCGTCAGAAGCCGACTATTGTTTTCACAGCTTCAAGGAAATCCTGGAGATAGTGAAGTAAGACTTCCAACTCCAGCAACAGAAATTCCTGTTAAAATATCAGGGTGGCGATGTTTCGTGAACATATCGCGATAGGGGCGATCATCTCGATGGTAGTCGTGGTCGTCACGTATTTTTATGCGCTCGTGACGGATCCGCTCCTCCTCCTTTTCTTATTCGGGGTGACTATCATCGGTTCTTTTTTACCGGATGTGGACAGTGATTCGGGAATTCCGTTCTATCTTGTTTTCGGCATGGCGACGCTCGCAGCGACCGGCGTCGTCTTACTCTACACGCTCGCACAGAAGCCGGACGATTGGCGTTTCTTTGTCGGTATCCCGTTCGCGGCACTCTTGGGATTCTGGTTCATCGTGGGCAGCATCGTGAAGCGCTGGACGCATCACCGCGGCATCTATCATTCGCTGCCGGCGCTTGCGATCGCCGCGACCGGCACGTTTCTCATCGCGCGGCATTACGGGCTTGGTGACACTACTGCACTCGTTTTCGGCACCGCAATGGCCGCAGGATTCGCGAGCCATCTCGTCCTCGACGAACTGCATGCCGGCATCACGCTCGACGGCATCCCTTTCAATCCCAATAAGGCTTTCGGCAGCGCGATTAAGATGTTCAGCGATTCGAATCCAGTGAACATCGCGACCTATGTGCTTCTCGCGACGCTCGTCTACACCGTGATACAGTAACCGAATGCGGGGGAGCCTCATTATCGCTTTTCTTTGCGTCTTTTTTCTCGTTCAGACGAACTCAGTGTCGGCGATTTTCTATAACAATTCGGAAGTCATTGAGATCGGAGACGGCTTGCCGCCGGAGCCGAGTGAAGAAGAAGGTGTTGGTGGCACGAGCGGCGAAGGCGAGGGAGGGGCCGGCGATACGGGCGGCGGGGATACCGGTGGAAGCAGCACTGGAGGATCGGGTACGGGCAGTTCAGGGGGTTCGAGTGGCACGAGCGGAAACGGTTCATCAGAATCGGGTTCTTCATCAGGTAGTAGCAGTAGCACAGGAGGCGAGAGTTCGACTCCTGGCAGCGGCTCAGGCGACGTTACCGAAGATGATGTCATCGAAACGCTTATCGAAAGCGGTGCGCTCAGCGGCATCGATAGCGGCTCGTTGGGTTCTGTGAGCGGTAGCGGCGCGGGGAGCGGAGGCTCGGGCTCAACAGCAGGATCAGGAGGAAGCATAGGAGGGTCGCTTAATGTGCGCATCGTGGGCGCGAAAGTCCGCAGCGCGTTGCAAGGCAACCTCGACCTGAAAGAATTGCTCCAATACTGGAAAAGAGGAACATCTGGGGGAAGTGCTACAGCGCGCGAATACGGTCTCATCGCGGCATCAACGGCACTTCGCGATTCGAATGTGCAGGAAGTATCGTTCACCGCATCGAAATTCGAGATCGTGTATCGCTCGCGTGGCTACCTACTCGCCATCATCCCGTGGTCATTCCCGGTGCGTGTGGCGGTCGTGCCGGAGGCCGCTTCCTCGGCGGATCGGGTCCAGGTGCGTTTGCCGTGGTACCGTTTTTTCGTACGTAAATTCTTCACTGCAAGCGGACTTGTGCGCGACGTCGATGCGGTCGTGCAGAAGGCAAAAGCAGACAACGCGGATCTGGATGTGGATGGCAAGGCGGTAGTGTTCGATGCGGTCTCGATATTCCTGAAGAAGAAAGTGGGTACTATAGAAGACAGTCTCATCCTGGGAATACCGGCTTCGTGATGTTCCTTTTTTGCTGATACACTTAGTGCCATGGACGCAGAACTCGCGGCGAAATTGAACGAGCTCGATGCGAAGATAGAAGAGGTGCGGCAGTCGTCGCACAAGATGCAGCGATATTTCCAGATAACATTCTGGGTCACCATCGTCTTTTTCGTCCTTCCGCTTCTCGGCCTTGTCTATGCGGTTCCGAAGGCGATGAACTCATATACGAATTCCCTCAACGTCGAGGATATGCAAGGGTTCGAGGGACTTTTTTGACTAACGCGGATTCGCGT
>Ga0209542_10013138_pt1 | contig 14347 bp, 15 predicted proteins | sample RifCSPhighO2_01_FD_184028 | JGI IMG/M metagenome (GOLD analysis project Ga0209542, IMG submission 184028) | Soil microbial communities from Rifle, Colorado - Rifle CSP2_plank highO2_0.1 (SPAdes) (version 2) | ecosystem: Environmental > Terrestrial > Deep subsurface > Rock core/Sediment ...
TGAACCATTCTTTATTCCCAACGGCAAGATGAAGCATGAACGAATAGGGCGAAGCGCCAACGGTTGCGAGATCATTGAAAATCATCGCGGCATTGCATTGGGCAAGTTCTTTGTACCGTGTCTCGCCGAAAGCGATGAACGTACGATCGGCGCGATTCTTGGTACCAAGCCCCTCGTTGGTATGCGCAAGCGTCAAGCGTTGCCTCTTTCTCATCCGCACCACATGCGCACTGCCTCCCCTACATTCAGGAACTTCCTCAAGGCCAAACCGTTTCAGATGTATATTTGTTTCTTGGGCGCGTTTTTGCGCTTCGCGTTTGAACCGATCAAGAGCATCATAACCGACAATTTCGTCATATGATTTCGACATCTCCAGCATCTCAAGCCTCCTTCAAAGAACAGTAAAACTAGACTTATAGTAGGCAAAGCACACAAAAAGGCAAGAGCTCAAAAATAAATCCCGTTAGAAATTCCCGCATGGTATTTAAACCACACACTTAAATTATCCTAGGTGGTAACCACACCACAGAGCGGCAGAGTATTATTTCTAACGGGATAAAAAAACCATGGCCGTGTTCGCCGTGGTTTTTGCATTACATACTCACTGGAACTATTTTGTTTTGAAAAGAACAACCGATGATGTGGAGAGCTCCTGCAACCACAACGGCTTCCGGGGTCCCGCGGACAAACATTCCGCGGAACGGAGTCCAGCCGCATTTTGTCGCCATATCTTCATCGCGAACTGTCGTTACCGTATCTGGGCCAACAAGGACAATATCCGCATCATACCCAGGTCCGATACGACCCTTGCGCTGGAGACCAAAAATGTGCGCGGCGTTGCGACTGGTAAGCTCGACAATCCGCTCGAGCGCCAGTCCGTCTGTCCATCCAATCCGGAACAACGACAAGAGGAGAGTCTGAACACCAGGTACGCCGCTCGGTATCTCGTCGTAGGCGGCGCGCGATTTCTCTTCGCGCGTGTGCGGCGCATGATCCGAACCAACCGTATCAACAAATCCTTGCCGCGAGAGATACGCTCTCAAGCGAAGTACTTGCTCGAGCCTTCGAAGCGGCGGGTTCATCTTGTAATACTGCGCCGACTTCGGGTCACGCATTTTTGTATTCGGCAAAAGCACGTGATGAGGACATACCTCGACATAGACACTGCGCCCTTCGTCTTTCGCGCGCGAGGCAAGCTCAACAGCTTCTGGGGTCGAAATATGACAAAGATACAATGTGCACCCGATCTCTTTTTGCAAACGCAGTGCTTTTGCGACAGCGACAACTTCAACTTCGGTATTGCGGATGTGGCAATGCTGATACACTTGTGGATTCTTGCCGGCTTTTTGCCTCTGCTCGCGGATGAGCGCCTCGTCCTCGCAATGAACGCCGACGACAAGATCGTTTTCTCCTCCGGCAACAAAATATTTCCGTAGAAGTTTTTCGTCAGTTACAAGAAGGCTGCCCGTAGAAGAACCCATATATATCTTGACCCCTGCGAGTCTGTGACGCGTATATCGCGCGGCCTCGGCAATGGCACGCGTGTTGTCAGCGGTAGCAGCGCCGATCCAGAATCGATAGTCGATTGCGCGAGTGCCAACGAGATCTTCCTTATCTTTCACGCCTTCCGCCGTGGTCAGCGGTACCAGCGTATTCGGCATGTCAAAGACAGTGGTAACGCCGCCCAAAAGCGCGGAGGCCGAACCTGTCGTCCAGTCTTCTTTGTGCTCCCACCCAGGGGTCCGGAAATGGACATGAGGGTCGATCACTCCCGAAAGTGCTACGAGGCCAGTTGCATCGAGATAATCGTTTGCGAGATTTGCATGATCAACTTCGACAATCTGTGAGCCAGATATGCGTATCGTTGCCTTATGTATACTCGGCAAGCCAAGCTCACCAATAATGCATACGTTGCGGATTTCCCATGTTTTATTCTCACCATCCAACGGTTTCATAGCCATGGCATCATCAGACATCGCCTCCTCCTCCTCACTTACCAGCAGAGCTTTCTTGTTGTAGTATACGGCTCGCGTTTACCTCCGAAATTCACTGACATGCTTGACGCCCTCTCTTCCCATAAGCTCCCCTAAGCCGCGCATGAGATTGCGAACAATTGATGGCCCTTCGTACACAAAGCTTGTATATATCTGTATAAGCGATGCACCGCTCTTGAACATTGCCACGATATCGAATGGGGTAAACACTCCTCCAACGCCAATGATAGGAAGACTCGGTACGTGCCGATGAATATATCTGATGACTTCGTATGCGCGCTCCCGAAGAGGCACGCCGCTCAACCCGCCAGGCTCATCTACTCCCGTGGAAAGATGTCCTCTCTGCACGGTCGTATTTACTGCGATGAATCCTGATATGCCGCGCACAACAACAATCTCGAGCAGTTCATCAATGGCATTCCACGTAAGATCCGGCGAAATCTTGACGAAAATTGGCTTCGGCCGCGCATCGCGCCGCCACGAAACGAGCGCCGCGTGATGTTTGGTGAGCGCGTAGAGAAGCTCGTCGAGATATTTCTTGTCTTGCAGTTCCCGAAGCCCCGGCGTATTGGGCGAGCTCACGTTGACAGCAAAATAATCAGCGTACGGATAGAGTATGTCCAAAAGTTCAACATACTCATCAACTGCTCGAGCAAGAGGCGTGTTTTTTGATTTGCCGATACTTAACCCAAGTGGGATCCGAATCGGAGCACGATCCATAAGATACTTCTTCACATTCTCAATGCCATCACTCGGAAACCCCATGCGGTTTATGAGCGCCCGATCGTCCGCCAAAGAGAAAATCCGCGGGCGCGGATTCCCCGGCTGATTTTCGCGTACAATAGTACCGCCCTCAATAAAGGAAAAACCAAGTGTCTCGAGCGCTTCGAGTGCAAGGCAGTTTTTGTCAAAACCGGCGGCAAGACCGACCGGATGCGCGAATCGCAAACCGAACACTTCCTGCTCAAATCGCGGATCCGGCTTGATCCTGAAAACCCGCTTTGTCATCTTTAGTAAGCGCGGTTTTCGCGACAACGAAGCAAGTACGCGGATGACCAATTCATGCGCTATCTCCGGATCATTTCTCGAAAGAAAATGCAGACACGGCTGAATAAACGTCCTGTAGAACACGCTTCCTCCCCCCCTGCTGTTAGAACCCATCTCAAAAATCCAATTTCTGCTGCAATGACGAGATTTTCGGCTGCAAGCCGCTCATCCCTCCTCACCATAGCCAAGCTATTCCTCGTCGGGCTTCACAGCTTTCGCTCAAAAATTTCGCATTTCGCTACGAAAGCGATTTTTGAGATGGGTTCTAGTCAAAGAATCCTCGTTTATACTACGATTTTGTGCGAAAAAAGCAAGAAAAAAACGCGGGCAAGGCCACGCGTTTATTATTGAGAGCTATACGGCCCTCGGCGGAAAATGGAATAAAATAAGCCATACTCCCGAGCCTGAAATACAAGTCCGGAGAATCCAATGCCGAGCGCAAGCCAAAGTATTCTGTCCCCGTTTACATGGTCTCCCAAATAGAAAATAAAAATCGCGGCTGCCTGCGCCCATACCTTCAACTGGCCGAGAATGTTTGCACGCATGTCTTGTCCATGCCGTCCAAACCATAAACGCAAAGTCTGTGACACAACCTCACCCGTAATCAATACGACAATGAGAAGCGGATCGTAGAGCCAGTCATAATAGACTGCGAGCGTAAGCGCGAAAAACTTGTCAGCAAACGAATCGATGAATGCGCCGTACTGCGACTCATCACCTCGCTTGCGCGCGATCGGTCCGTCGAAGAGATCACTCACAAAGCCGTACGCAATTGCGCACCCGATACAGAGATACCCGAGCATAGAGCGCTCGAGCGCCTGGTACATGCCGAAGAACATGAAAAGTAGAATAACGACGGCGAGAGCAAAACGCGAATAGGTAAGCCGATTTGCAGTAATAATCCTCGGGAACAGCGGATGCTCGACGACGCTACCGATAATACGCTCTTTCCAGCTTCGGATACTCATGGGGATAGAACGGAAACAAAAAATAACGGAGTTCACGCTCATCTTAATCCTCCGGAGTTTTCAACGGGTTCTGGCACTACTCTAACGCCACCGGGGTTTAAAATCAAATACAAAACCCCCGCTTGGCAGGGGCTGTATTACTTATTTATGGATACGAGACCAAGGCACTTTAGTTTTTCAATGGCTCGTAAAACTTCCGGAGTATCATTCCCGACCTCCATGCCGATAAGAAACCGAATCTTATCTGCACCACGTTTTTGCGAATGAATTGCCGTCAAATTGATTCCTTCTTCGGCAAATATCTTTGCTACTTCAGAGAGAAGACCGAGCCTGTCATGCTCTATGTCAAGCGTAATCATGTATTCGCTCGACAAATCTGCGGTCATGCGGATGATATCATCAAAAAAATCAAACGCGTCGCGGAGATTTTCTTCTCCAAAATACTTCTTGCTGGCTACAAATTCATCAATAAAACCGACCGTGTTATGCGCGTTCACGATGCGCCACAGATGTTTGGTATGCAACGCAAGCGTGTGTAGAAGTTTTGGTGTATGGGCATTCTCCATCTGAATAGCCGTATAGAGCCGCGGATCCTGTGACAAAATCCGCCCAACAAGCGAGAAGATGATCCGGTAAAACGGGCTCATATAGGAAAGTGTTTCGCGAATATCAACCCCTGCATCGCGGAAAACTCCTGCGAGTGCAAGTATGAGAGCATGCGCGAGCGGCTGTACGACAGCCGTTGCTTTGTCGTGCGTTTCTGCATCGCTGTACTTGATACGCGCCTGCGTATATGCAAGAAACGCACCCACCCACGGCGTCCAATGCTCGAGCCACACGGGGCACACAACCATTATCTGCCCGCGCAGCGTCCTGACAGTCGGCGCGCACATAGGATGAATGCTCACGGTCTCGCACGGCATCTTTTTCAAAACAGCCGTAACTGGTTTTTTGACTGAAGCAATATCAATCCACAATTGGTCAGGTCTTACGAAGGGAAGCAGTTCTTCCGTGACACGCGCGACCACGTCCAGTGGGACCGCACACAATATGACATCGGCTTGCTCCACAACTTCGCGGTTCGTCCGAACCGTCCCAATATCTGACCCGATAACACGGTACGATCGCTCTAGAAAAAAATTCCCGAACCACTGGCCGTATTTGCCGCAAAAACCTACTATCCCGATTGTCTTGGGCTCCATCGTGCCCTCGCTTTCAAAGGAGAATCTAGGAGTAGAAAAGCATAGAAATCGCGAGGAGTCAACACGCGCTGGTAAAGCATGGTACGATACGTATATGCCGCCAAAAATTCCTTCACCAAGGTGCTGGAAAAATATTATCGCATTCTCGCTCGCGGTGGCTTTATTTTGGTTTCTTGAGTTTGCATACCAATATTACCGTCTCATCCCCGGCGATCTTGGTTTGTCGCTCGTCCGAAGTTTTGCGCTTACCGCCGCAACATTCATCGGTTTCGCGCTTTTTCTGTCGGCAATTTTTAAATGGTTTGGGCGCACTGCGCGTTACTGGAGACTCCGGCGTTATAGCGGTGTTGCAGGATTTTTGTTCGCGTTCTTTCACGTCTGGAGCGTGTATCATTTTCTCTATAACTATAATATCGGGAAGATCTATTTTTCCTTAAATCCTTTCATAAACCCGATTATTTTCGGCTCACTCGCATTCCCAATCCTTTTTCTCATGGCAGTCTCATCAACCGACTGGGCTGTCAGGAAACTGACTCCGCACGTCTGGAAAAATCTCCACCGTTTCGTTTATGTCGCGTATTGGGGAATTGTATTTCATATGAGTTTTTTGAGCGCGGACCTCTTGAACAATATCGCGGGGTACGTACTTCTGCTCATCACTTCGCTTGCTCTCTTTGGCGAGCTTTATTGGTATATACGCATCGCCGGGAAAAAGCGCTTCCGTTCACTCGGAACGCTCATTGGCGCGCTTATTATTCTCCTCTACCTCGGAACAGCATATCTCGCTTACTCATACAAGACAGGCGTTCGGGAAACAGCTAAAAACTTACAAAGGTAGGAGAACCCATCTCAAAAATCTCGCATTTCGCTACGAGAGCAATTTTTGAGATGGGTTCGAATCTCACACGACCAATTCTTCTGGGTCTTCAAGAGCCAGAATCGCGCCGTACCCGGAAAAAGCTCCGATAAGCACAATAATTCGCGCGAGCGTTACCGCCCAATCATTGACGACGCCTAATTCATCAAAAAAACCGGCCCCGCCCAGAATAATAAGCGACGAGTTCGCAAGCAATATAAACTGCCTCATCTGTTTCTCTGCGGGAATATTTTGTCGAAAGGAACGATACAGGCAAACGATCCCTAAAACCCAAAGAGGTAAAAACATGAGAGTGAAAATAATACGCGTCGGCAATGGGCTGACGATATGCCCGGCAAAAAACGCCGCCTGCGGAATGCCGAGCGGAGAGGTAAAAAGCGTGTACAGAAAGGCGCACAAGAGCACCATATATAAAGTTAAAAATATTTTCTTGTACCTGCCACCCATAGCGGTGGCATTCACAAAATACGCGGCGCATACGAGCGCGACTCCAAGGAAAATCTGAAGAGGATAGACGACTGTTGCCGCTGCCTCAATATACCCGCGATACCTCCACCAGTTTGAGAGCGCTGTAAAAAACCAGACGAAACTCATAATAAGCCAAAAAAGCGCGAATGAGTGCGTGATCGAATTCTTAAAACGCGAATGTATCCCCCGCCATTTTATATACGACAGCATCCCGACAGCGCCGACAAAACAGGAAACAACTATAGTGAGTAAATTCCCAATGAGCATCTCTCGTACGATAAATTTATAATGACAGCCGGCAATTGCATTTTTGAGAGCATGTATCAGCCGGATAATAATAGTATACAGTATTTCAAGAAAGTGCTCTATCGATGGCTGCTGTTAAAATCCACATAGCATGCTATAGTTGAGCGGTATTTCTAACCCCTCCTTTTTCTATGGCTGATACCAAGGTAAAAAAAGAGCTTTTGCAAGGAACGGCAATTTCCATTATTGGGCTTGTGAACGGGCTTATAGAGGAAGCACAGGCACTTCAGGCATCCGACATCCACATAGACCCGAATGAAAAGGAGGTAAGGGTGAGAATGCGTATCGACGGCGTTCTGCAAGATGCATACGTCATCCCCAAAGACATCCAGTCGGAAATCATCTCGCGTATAAAAGTGCTCGCGGGACTTCGCACGGACGAGCACCAGACGCCGCAAGACGGGCGTTTTCGAGTCGTTCTCGATGAAAGCGTGCCGATCGATATCAGGGTATCTATCGCGCCGTCGTACTACGGCGAAAATGCGGTTTTACGTCTGCTTGCAGAACGCGCGGAAAAATTTACGCTCGAGATGCTCGGTTTTAGTAAAGAGAATAGAGATAAAGTTGAGCACGCCGCAAAAAATCCGTACGGGATGGTCCTCGTAACCGGCCCTACCGGATCAGGCAAGACAACTACGCTCTACACAATTTTAAAACAGCTCAACACGAAAGAAGTCTCCATTATAACGATCGAGGACCCCATAGAATACGCGCTTAAAGGTATAAATCAAATGCAGGTAAATGCCCGCACAGGGCTTACATTTGCAAACGGTCTCCGCTCAATACTGCGCCAAGACCCCGATATCATTATGGTAGGAGAAATCCGCGATCCCGAAACCGCAGGGCTTGCCGTAAACACGGCATTGACAGGCCACCTCGTTCTTTCAACACTCCATACAAATGACGCGGCAACAACTCTCCCGCGTTTTCTCGACCTCGGCATGGAACCCTATTTGATAACCGCAACGGTCAACATCGTTGTTGGCCAGCGACTCGTGCGAAAAATCTGCAAGGCATGCAAAAAAGATCATGAGATCACGCCAACCGAAGAAAAAAGCCTTTCCGAAATGGAGGGGGCTGCGGCATTTGATAGAACAAAAAAGCTCTGGCACGGTAATGGCTGTAGCGAGTGCAACGGGAGCGGATATCGCAGCCGCATCGGTATTCACGAAGTCATGCCTATTGATGACGCAATCCGCGAGGCGATGCTCAAAAAATGCTCGGCGTCAGATATAAAGAAAATCGCAGTCGCACGCGGCATGAGAACGATGGTCGAGGACGGTTTTGAAAAAGCCGCGCGCGGCATCACCACACTCGAAGAGATACTCCGCGTTATCCATGAGTAAACTCGCGCAGAAGTCTTCAAAACGTTCTCTCGTTACATTTCGCGCGCGGCTCTCACTCCAGGAACAAGCGCTCTTTGCAAGACGCCTTTCTCTGCTCGTGAAAGCGGGCGTCCCGCTCCTTGAATCGATCTCAATCCTCGAGCGGCACGCGACATCCAGCGCAAACCGCAGGATGTTTGAACATATCTCAAAAGATGTCGCAAACGGCCAGTTTCTTTCAAAAAGTCTCGGCCGTTTCAAAAAAGTATTCGGCGAATTTGCGATAAATATTATCCGCGTCGGGGAAACATCCGGCACACTGCCGGAAAATCTAAAATATCTTTCCGATGAGCTGGATAAAAGGCGAAAGCTCCGCCAGAAACTTATCGGAGCGCTTGTGTATCCGCTCGTTATTATGATATCCGCCTTTTCAGTAAGCGGGCTCATGACCGTATATCTGTTCCCGAAACTCATGCCGGTGTTCAAGAGTCTGAATGTAGATCTGCCGTTTATGACGCTGGCACTCATTGCAATCAGCAATTTTCTTCTCTCCTACTGGCCGTTTCTCGTGCTCGCATTTGCGATTCTTATAATAGTATTTATCTTTCTCATGCGTCTCCCGCGTTTTCACTATGCGATGAATACAGTATCTCTCAAAATACCGATCATAGGCCTTCTTCTTAAAAACTATCACATTGTCAATATGTGCCGGACGCTCGGGATTCTCTTTAAAAGTCAGGTTCAGATACTTGAGGCAATCACGGTTACGGCAGATACCTCTCCTAATCTTGTCTACCGCAAAGAGCTCCAGCGTCTGCATCGCGCAATAACAAAAGGTGGGACGATTTCAAGACACTTCGAAAAAAACCCAAAGCTTTTCCCAGGCATGCTCACGCAGATGATAGCGATCGGCGAGAAAACGGGAAACTTGAGCGACACGCTTATATATTTGGCAGAAATTTATGAGCAGGAATTTGAAGAACAAACCGGCCGCCTCTCCTCTGTTATCGAGCCCGCTATGATGCTCATGATGGGTCTCCTCGTAGGATTTGTCGCGGTATCAATCATCACCCCAATTTATGAAGTTACCCAGCATCTTTCACCCCGTTAGAAATAAGCCGACAAAAGCGGCTGCTGCCAAACTTATATATGGCGGATTTCTAACGGGGCAAGCCCAAAATAACTCTCTACGCACCAGCGCCGGCTTCACGCTCATAGAAATAACTATTGTGCTCGCTATCGTGGTGGGCCTTACGGCAATCGGGCTTACCGTCGGAGTAGATTCCTATTCGCGATATAATTTTCACAGCGAAAAAGATACTGCGGTGAGTATGCTCCAAAAGGCGCGGAGCGGAGCGATAAATAATATCGGGGAATCATGGCATGGAGTTTATTTTGGCAATGCCACAGATATAATTTTATTCCGGGGGCAAGGCGCCACCCAAGATTATGCTCACAGGAATTCTGCTTTTGATTTTAAAATTGAAAAATCCGCCGCGGTTATGTATAGCGGGGCTTCTGAAATAGTTTTCAATCAGCTGTCGGGCGACACGTCCGGCGGGATAGTAACGATTAACAGCGCTAATATAACTATCAACAATGAGGGAGGTATTGATTGGTAATTTTAATCAGAGGCTTGTATGCCGGCAGGCAAGGTCAAGACCCGTTAGAAGCAAGATGCCGTCGGCGTCTGCCGCATCGTGGGCGCGAGCCTCTAGCGGATCCAGTATACTCGAGATTCTGATCGCCATTACCGTTTTATCGTTAGGCATTGGCGCTGTTTTGCTTTTGTCTACGGCTAATCAGGATTTAAAAATTGATAGCCTGACAAACAGCGAGGCACTATCAAAAGCCGAAGGTATGCTTGAAACCGCGAGAGCTCTGTCGCGCCAGGATTTCAATTCTGTCTCCGCCACAGCCCCTGCCAATGATGATATTTATACAAAGAGCATTGACGTGATAGATATCGACGCTTTCACAAAACAAGTTACGAGCAACGTTGCTTGGTCGGCATCTGCCTCGAGGCCGGTGCAAATAAGTCTTACAACTAGGCTAACCGACCAGCAAGGCGCTATAGGAGGCGATACGTGTAACCCGATTTTGAGCGGAGATTGGACCAAACCGCAGGATTGGAAAGACGGCTATGGCTATGCAGATATCGTAAGTCCCAACGGAGCATCAGGGCTTGATGCATTTAATAAAAAAATTTATTTAACCTCTGATATTGGAAATAAAAACGATTTTTATATTATAGATGTCAGTAATCCAAAACCAGCGGGGCTCAACTTGCCGATATTGGGTTCTCTCAAGACAACATACGGCCTGACCGATGTGCGCGTTGCCGGAAAATATGCGTATGTTGCGGCCGATAGCGCCCAATATCAACTCTTGGTTATTGATATATCGGATCCTCTAAATTTAAATCCTTCAAAGATAGTGAAAAAACTGGATCTCACGGCGCCGGGCGATACGGCTTACGGCAATACATTATATTATTCGAAGAGAAAAATATATCTAGGTTTAACTAAATCAAGTGGAGCAGAATTTCATATTATAGACGTTTCTGATCCTTTAAATCCGATAGATGAAGGAAGTTTTGAAACTAATACAGCCGTTAACCAGATAATCGTGAAAGACGGTCTTGCATATTTAGCCACACCGTCCAGCAGCCAAGTTTGGATTTTAGATGTAAGCGACCCGACCAACCCCCACCAGACCGATCCGATAAAGCAGACGTTCAGCAACCCGCCTGGCTGGTCAAACTGGAGCGGTCAAAGCTTGGCGCTCTCGGGCAACACATTGTATTTTGGCCGCATCTATAATATAGGCGCCAATAGTACGGACCTTTTTATACTAGATTCAACAGATCTTACAGAGCCGCCTGCGGGCACACTCGTACAGACGAAGCAAGATGGTGTTTCTCGGATGGTTATTAGAAATAATCTGCTCTTCATGAGCAATTCCGCGCCTAATGACGGTTTCCAAATTTGGGATGTTTCTAATCCAGCTAGTTTAAACCGCTACGATACCGCCCCGATAAACATTCAACAGACATCAACGGCGGGTATGGATTGTGACGGCAACCTGATTTATATAGGCCAGACGCATAACAGAGCATTGCAGATTATCGGACCTGGCCCGTAAAACAATGAAAAAAGGATTCACTCTTATCGAAACGATAATTTATATCGCGCTTATGGCACTTTTAATGGGCGGCGGGGTCGTGACTGCTTTTTATGTTATTGATTCCGCGCAAAAAAATAAATCCGACGTGAATATCCAGGCCGAGGGAAATTTTATCGTGCGAAAAATCGAGTGGGCAATGTCCGGAGCCTCCGGTATAAGCGTCGGGGCAACTCTTTCAATAACCAAGCCGAGTTTACCCCCTGCTCAAAATCCATTGGTTTTTTCTTTGAGCGGCTCAAATGTGCAGCTAACGCGAGACACAAGCGCGGCGCAGAATCTTAACAGTTCCAATGTTTCTATAGACACCCTTAGTTTTACAGATATACCCGTGTCGGGCGGCAAACCACAAGGAGTGACTATAAATTTTACCGTAAATAACAAACCTTTTACTCTCACGAAATATTTAAGAAAATAATCCCATTAGAAACTTCCCATGCATTATACATATATCCTACAGAGTAAAAAAGACGGGAAATGGTACACGGGCGCTACTCATGATTTACGGAAGCGCTTGATTGAGCATAATAACGGCAAAGTGCCTTCTACTAAGGGTAGAGGTCCTTTGAAAATTATTTATTATGAATCATGCCTAGAGGAAGACGACGCTTTTGCAAGAGAAAAATTTTTAAAAACAGGTATGGGTAAACGTTATTTAAAAAATCGGCTCAAGCGCTTCCTGTTTCTAACGGGACAAGTCAAAAAAGGGGGCCGCCCCGTTAGAGGCAAGATGCCGGAGGCATCTGCCGATGTTTTAAAACATCGGACCTCTAACGGGGGGTTCGTAGCGCTGATAACTGCAATCATTCTTTCAGTGATACTCATTACCGTTACTGTCGCCTTAAATCGGATTGGGTTTTTAACCAGAAGCGAAATATCGGACGCGGAATATAAAAATAGGAGTTCGGCTTTGGCGGAGGCCTGTGTTGACACGGCACTTCTTAATCTTGCTCTCGACCCGACGTATCAAGTTACCTCACCCCAACAAGTAAGCGTAGGAGTTGATTCCTGTTGGATACGTTCTGTTACAACAGCCGGAACGCAAAATACTATTGAAACGCGCGCCGTGTTTCCGGATACGGCTATCAACCAAGGGGCAACCACAAACCTTAGAATTATAGTAAACACCTCCGATCTTTCAGTCATTTCTTGGAACGAAATACCATCCTTTTAGGGGCATTGTATATTATAGTACCCATGTGCTATAAAAGTTGGGTGCAGAAATGTCGATCTGCCATTATAAATTAACTACCATATGAATAACATCAAGACATTAACAAAAAGTCAGAAGGGTTTTACGCTCATTGAAATCCTTGTGGTTATTGGCATTATCGCCATTTTGGCGACAATTGTCCTTATTGCGCTCAATCCGGCGCGCCAGTTCGCCCAAGCGCGAAACTCACAAAGATCGAGCAACGTCAACACAATTTTAAATGCAATTGGCCAGCGTATTGCCGATAATAAGGGGCTATTCCCAGCAGCACCTGGTTGCGCTGCTTTGACTGCTGGTACAACATATACTATTGGCATTGGCTCCGGTACATTTATTGCGCCAGCTACCGCACTTATCGATATGTCTTGCCTTGTGCCAACGTATGTAGCTTCGCAGCTCCCCGTTGATCCGATTGACGGAATATGGACGAACGCTACTACCTATAACACCCAATACAACGTGACAGTGGATGCTCTCGGCCGCTACACGGTAAGCGCTCCTGCTGCTCTTGCAGCATCAGAATTAAATCAAACCATCTCCATTACACGCTAAAACAGATCGACACAAAAACAAACAAAGCCTCGGCTAAATCAATTCATTTCGCTAATTGATCGCCCAATCAAAATCCCGCTTAAGCGGGATTTTGATTTAGGGGGCTTTTTTGTTTTGCGCAAAACCTAGTCTATACCTCTACATCTAGTTTTTCGCGAAGGATATTTGCAATGCGTTCAACGCGCTCGCGGACCTTAAATAGCTCGGCGAGATTATCAAGACGTTTCTCAATGCTGACGAGATGTTCACCGACACTATTAAAACTCTCGCGGTTCTCGTTATGGCGAATCCGACTCTCATTCATGTGGCCGTGGAGGAGATCACCAAGTTCCTCGATAGTAGTAACTTTCTTCACCATATTTCCAGCGTACGCTTACTATACAAAACGTCAAGGAGGTAAAACGTGCCACCTAATACAATTCCCGTCATTGCTTTATAATTCCATACCTGCTAAGCGGCCAGTGTGCCCGCCGAAGCCAACTATGGCTGGTGAAGGCGGACGATGTTGAACGACGTTAGAACGTACTTTAGCGCACTTAAACAATATGAACCATTGCCTAACTTTGCTTCTGGAGAAACAAATCACTATAAGATACTGAGATAAGATCGTTTTCGTTAATGCCAAAAAGCGAGAGATACTTATTGCATTGCCCGAGCAACTCTTCTCTATCTATGCTACCGTCGCTATCAATCGCCTCGATCTCCATAAACGTCCCCAGGTCTTTGACGGTATCAATATGGAACTTTACGTTTTCGATGAAATAAATCTCTCGCAACTTGTCGACTATAACCAAAATTCCAATTGCATGAGTAAGTATCTCTTTGAGTGATGATTTTGGATCTGAAGAAAACAGAATAACCTTTGACTGCTTTGGTCCCTCTTTATCTTCGCGCTCATAGAAAATGAGATGGTTTTCTATGTTACCTTCGCGCAACTTCAATCTCCCGTTGTTTGCTTTGAAGTAGGTGTCTATCTGATGATCGGTTCCCTTGAAGTCGGCGTGATTCGAAACAAGAAAATTCCGAACTTTCTTGTGGTCGGTGCACCTAGCTTTTATTTCGATGTTGAGATGTTTCATGCCCGATTTTATTATACTCGAACCAATGTAGGTTCGAATCTCATTCCCCTCACCATAATCAAACTTTCAGGAATTTTGCCGACCGATTCGGCCGTGCGAAGCGCGGAAAGGTAGGGAAACACTGGCTCGCCGC
>Ga0209542_10013139_pt1 | contig 14347 bp, 10 predicted proteins | sample RifCSPhighO2_01_FD_184028 | JGI IMG/M metagenome (GOLD analysis project Ga0209542, IMG submission 184028) | Soil microbial communities from Rifle, Colorado - Rifle CSP2_plank highO2_0.1 (SPAdes) (version 2) | ecosystem: Environmental > Terrestrial > Deep subsurface > Rock core/Sediment ...
TTGACTGATTCAGTGGCCAAAGGAAAACCGGATACGGGTTATGTGGACTTTACCTCCCGTCAAAATACGATTGACCAGATTTTTGATGTTACTACCAAGCCGATGATCGTGGACGCGGACAATGGGGGTTTCCCTCAGCATTTTGCCTTGATGGTAAAAACCCTTGAACGGCTTGGGGTCTCGGCCGTGATTATCGAAGATAAAATCGGACTAAAAGCTAACTCATTATTCGGTACGGATGTAGACCAAACTCAAGATAGTATTGAAGATTTTTGCCAGAAAATTTCTATCGGAAAAAGATCTCAGGTGACGGATCATTTTATGATTTTTGCCAGAATCGAAAGTTTGATTTTAAAAAAGGGATTGCCGGATGCTTTAAAAAGAGCGCAGGCTTATATTGAGGCCGGAGCGGACGGAATCCTCATTCACAGCAAAGAAAATAATCCTTCGGAAATATTTGCTTTTTGTCAGGAGTATAATAAGTTTAAAAACTGCGTACCCTTGGCGGTGGTGCCTTCCACCTATAGTGCGGTGACTGAAAGCGAACTGATTAAAGCAGGAATCAACATGGTCATTTATGCTAATCATCAATTACGCAGTGCTTATCCGGCCATGGTCAAAACGGCGGAATCTATTCTTCAGCATGAAGGATGCGGGGAGGCGGAAAAACTCTGTCTGCCCATCAAAGATATTCTTACTCTTATCCCAGGAGGGGAATAGAAAGTTTAGTTTGACAAATCCTCAAAAAACCTTACAATCTAAAGAGAACTTAACAATATAAGAAGAGGTGAAAAGTGACCGAAATTAAGCACAGAGCCAATGTGGGATCAGTTGTTCTTGGTCTGCTGAATGGGCTGAAGCATACCCCTCAAACTCTTGGGCCGGTATTGGGAATAGAGCCGGAAAAACTGGAAAGAATTATTCAAGGAAGAGAACCTTTGACCAAAGAAGTTGAGGAAGCCCTCATCACTATTCCCGGCATCAATCAGCGGGATTTTTATCCGGCGGAATCACAACATCTTTTTCCTATTAAAGATGACACCAATGGGGGAGTAGTGATTTGTCGCAGAGAAGATACGAACAAAAGCCTGCGGGTCATTTATCGGGGGCCGAATATTCCTTATTACATTTACGCCGACATGGCGATGTCCAATCTTTCTTCTTTTCGTCCGGAATGGATCAAGCAGTTATATGTGAACGATGGGGAAGACGCTGATAGTTTACCAGACTGGGCTTTCAACAAGGGGCATTTTGAACATCAGTTTACTTATTTCATCGGTCAGGTAAACTTTCATTGGAAAGACAGAAACGGAAAAAAACATGTCCGTCAAATGAATAGTGGGGATGCGAATTATATTGTGCCATTTGTGCCCCATTCTTTCACTACTCGGGAGGAAAACAGAGGTTTTATTTTGGCAGTGACTTATGGTGGCGCTACTTCAGAGAAATATTTTCAATCCCAAATATCTTCTTTGGATGTGAAAGAATATCTGACTACGTTTTGTAGAATCTTGACTTCAATTTCGTTAACTAAAGACAATGGCGGAGTAGAAATTTTCGAATATGAATATTATGAATTCGGGTCCAAGAAAAAAGATCCAGGTTTCAGATTTTTAATGGCATTTATCCCTATCTTGGCATTATTTGCAAAGATGGCCGTGATTGAACTGGAGAAAGTGGCCATTTTAAAATCCGGCGCTGAACGGTGGGGTTATAATTTAGGCAATTCTGAAGTTATGGTGATATTCAATGAACAAAGGTTATTTTTAAAGCCGGGGGATTCTTTTTTGATTCAGTCAACTATTGCCCCCGCCTTTGTTCAGAAGGAAAAAGGCTTGGGGAGTATATTAATAGTTGAAATTAGTCCATACAAAGGAAATCCTTATACTGAACTTGCTTTGATAGAAAAGTATGCCGGTGAGGAGGGGTTAAAAAGAGTGCACACCGAGACTACTCGCTGGTATTAGATTTTTACAACCAAACACCACGGAGGAAAATCCGTGGTTTATTTTTTAAATAATGATTACTCCTGAAAAATTTTATAAAGCTTTAAATGAAAACAGTATTACTTTTTTTGCCGGTGTTCCCGACTCTTTGTTAAAGAGTTTTTGCGCTTATCTTAGTGACCACACTTCTCTTGAAAAAAATATTATAACCGCCAACGAAGGTGGGGCGGTGGCTTTGGCGGCCGGGCATTACTTGGCAACTGGCCAGCCCGGTTTGGTTTATATGCAAAACTCCGGTTTGGGAAATGCGGTTAATCCTTTGACTTCTTTGGCTGATGAGAAAGTTTATTCTATTCCCCTCCTTTTACTTATTGGCTGGAGAGCAGAACCGGGAGTTAAAGATGAGCCTCAACATGCCAAAATGGGAGAAATCACTCTTAAGATGCTGGAAACACTAAAAATTCCTTACAGAGTTTTAGGTGACAACTTTGAAAAAACTATCCGGGAAGCCAAAGATTATATGATTAAAAACAGTGCGCCCTTCGCCATCGTAGTGAAAAAAGACACTTTTGAAAGTTATCCACCTGCAAGGCTTAGCCTTGCAGTGGATAACTCAGGGTTGTTGAGCCGGGAAGAGGCGATTAAAACAATTGTTCCGTTGTTGGAAGATGATAATGTGATTGTCTCTACGACGGGCATGGCTTCAAGGGAGCTTTTTGAATTGCGGGAGAGAAATAAACAAGGCCATGAAAGAGATTTTTTGACCGTGGGCAGTATGGGGCATGCTTCTCAAATTGCCTTGGGTATTGCTTTGGAAAAGCCAAGTCAGCCGGTTTATTGTTTTGACGGAGATGGGGCAGTGATTATGCACATGGGGCATCTGGCTATTATCGGGCAAGTCAAACCGGAAAATTTTCGGCATATCGTTTTTAACAATTTGGTTCACGACTCGGTAGGCGGTCAGCCGACGGCGGCCAGCAGTATTTCTTTAGCTAAAATTGCCGAAGCTAATGGATACAAAAAAGCATTTTCCGTAAAGACTAAAAAAGAACTGGGTAAAGCAGTTAATCGGCTTAAAAATATCAAAGGCCCGGTTTTGGTAGAAGTAAAAATTAAATCAGGTGCCAGAGCGGACTTAGGGAGGCCGACCAGCACTCCCATAGAAAACAAGAAGACTTTTATGGATTTTTTGTTGGATGACAGTGCGGAGAAGTTAGCTAAAATCTTAACCGCTAACAAGGTTAAGAATATTTTTTTGGTGACGGGAAAAAGTTCTTATGTTCTGTCTGGCGCCGAAAAGAAATTTAAAAAAATATTATCTTCATGTAAAGTTACCCAGTTTTCCGACTTTGATGCCAATCCTAATTTAAAAGATTTAAAAAATGGCATTCAGGTTTTCAAAAAAGAGAAATACGATCTGGTTCTGGCTGTCGGCGGGGGAAGCGCGCTTGATATGGCTAAACTGATCAATATCTTGGCTGTCCAGAAAAAAGAGCCAGTTAATTACATAAGAGGAGAAAATAAGATAACTCAAAAGGGCAAACCCCTAATCGCTGTTCCGACTACTTCCGGGACAGGAAGCGAGACAACACATTTTGCTGTAGTTTATATCGATAAAGTAAAATATTCCATAGCGCATCAGTATATTTTGCCGGATTATTTTATTCTTGATTCCGGCTTTACTCTAAATCTTTCACCGTCTATTACCGCTTCAACGGGGATGGATGCTTTGTGCCAAGCCATTGAGGCATACTGGTCTGTAAATTCTACGGAGATTTCCAAAGCGTATTCTCGGGAAGCTATCAAGCTGGCTATCAATAATCTGGAAGAAGCGGTAAAAGTTTCAACACTTAAATCCAGAAAAGCCATGTTAAAAGCGGCTCACTTGGCAGGACAAGCGATCAATATCGCCAAAACGACCGCACCTCATGCCATTTCCTATATTTTGACTTCTCATTTTGGCATACCGCACGGTCAGGCAGTGGGATTAACGATGGGGAAAGTATTTGAGTATAACTGCCGACCTAAATCTGTTAAATTTAATAAGGCGGAGTTGTGCTCACTTTTGGGAGTAGCCAGCGCTTCGGTGGGCGGCAAAAGATTGAAAAAGTTAATGCAGTCAATTGGATTAGAAACAAGATTGAGCCGATTAGGCGTCAAAGAGGGTGACCTCGAAATGATTGCTAGCAGTGTTAATTTGGAAAGGTTGAAAAATAATCCGGTGGTTATCAAAAAAGATCAGTTAAAGAAAATTCTAAAATCAATTCTATGAGGGCGCTTTTTAAAGAAATCAGAGATTTTCATCGCTTTTTTAAACTGCCAAAAGAAAAAAAACAGGTTGTTTTTTATTCTGAACAGGGCAGTTATTATGCCTATTTTGAGGGACTGATTGAAGAGCTTCTAAATCACGGCCAAAATATATGTTATATCACCTCGGATTTGAATGATCCGATTTTCAAAAAGCCAAATGATAAAATCACCCCCCTTTACATTAAAAGTCTGCTTTCTTTTTTTATGCCCCTGGTGGATTGCCAAGTGATGATTATGACCTTAACCGATCTGGATAATTATCACCTCAAGCGCTCTAAAAATCCCGTACACTATGTTTATGTTTTTCATGCCTTGGTCAGTACGCATATGGTGTACAGCGAAAACGCTTTTGATAATTATGATTCTATTTTGTGCGCCGGTCCGCATCACGTCAATGAAATTAGAAGAAAAGAAGAATTAAAAAAGCTAAAACCAAAAAACTTAATTGAGGCCGGCTACTATCGTTTGGAAAGAATCCATGATCGTTTTAAAAAATATAAAAAAGATCAAGAAAAAAAAACAATTTTGGTCGCTCCTTCGTGGGGGAAAGACAATATTATCGAATCTTGCGGAGAAAAGTTAGTTGATCTATTATTGCAGGCAGGTTATCAGGTTATTCTTCGGCCGCATCCGGAAACTCTCAAACGTTCACCAGATTTAATCAAAAATATTGAGTTTGCCTTTGGTAATCGTCCGGATTTTAAACTGGAGAAGTCTGTGCTATCTGATGACTCTTTGCTTGAAGCCGATGCGTTGATTAGTGATTACTCTGGCATTGTCTTAGAATATGCTTTGGGAACAGGGCGCCCCGTTATCTTTATTGACGTTCCTCCCAAAGTGCACAATGCCAAATTCAACGAACTGAACTTGGAGCCTCTGGAACTGTCTTTACGTTCTCAGATCGGAAAAACGGTGTCTCCTGATAAAATAGACCTTATTCCTCGGTTAATTTCTATGTTAACGGAAGAGATGCAAACTTACCCGAAAAAGATGACCATTATAAGAGAACAAAATATCTATAATTTTGGGAGGTCCTCAGAAGTAGGAGCGAAACATATTTTGGAATTATTATGAAATATCTAAATAAATTTTATGTATTTTTGTTGGCGATTTATCCGGTCTTGTTTTTATATTCCCACAATTTGAATGAACTGGGCCACCAACCTTTCTGGTTAATTGTCATTATGATAGCGTCTCTGGCGTTGGCAGTCATTTTTTATTTTTTTATTAGCAAACTTGTCGTAGATAAAACAAAAGCGGGGATTTATTCCGCTGCTTTTTTGACCTTCTTCTTTTCTTATGAGTATTTCAGAAACATTTTAAATAAGGCTAACAAGACTCTGCAGATTGGATTTTTTGAGCATCAGTATTTAATGTTTTTAAGCGTTTGGGTCTTAATTTTCGTGGTCTTATTTTATTTTCTAAGAAAAAGTAAAACTTTTATTGATCTCGGCAAATTTTTGAATGTCTTTGCTCTAACTTTGATTATTTTGGCTTTAACGGGAGTTGTCAGATATACGGTAGCTGGACAAAAAAATATGCCGGACACTTTAACAATGGAAGAAAAAAAATTTGTTGAAGATTTTAAGAAAAAAAGTAATCAGCCGTTTCCGGACGTTTACTATATTGTTCCAGATGGTTATGGAAATTTTAACGCGCTTCAGGAATATTTTGGTTATAATAGCGCGGAATTTGTTAAGTTTTTAAACCAAAAAGAATTCCAAGTGGCCAAGCACAGCAGAAGCAATTATCCCAATACCCAGTTTTCTTTAGCCGCTTCTTTAAATATGAACTATGTGGACTCATCGGCGACTGAAGGCTCGGCCAAACTGATGGAAATGATTCGTTATAACAAGGTCTTAAGCTTGTTTAAAGCTTTGGGATATAAGTTTGTCACTTTTGACTCTGGCTATGCTATTACTAACTATAAAAAAAATGCCGATGTTCTGTTTGATGGGGGTTTTCTCGGTGAATTCCCGCTTTTGGTTTTGAGAAGCACAGCTCTTCAGCCGCTTTTTACCGGGTATTGGTCGATCGGATACAATTTTGATAATGAGATGAGGAAAAGGATTTTGTATACTTTTGATAAACTCGGCGAGGAAGTTCCTCAAATAGAAGGCCCCAAATTCGTTATTGCCCATGTGAACTTGCCGCACATGCCCTATTTGCTTGACCGAAATGGAAAGGCGGTTTATGTAGCCGGGTATGGAGAGTCTTTTAAACCGGAGGATATGTCTGCTTTTTTGGACTATTCAATTTTTGGCGCCAAAAAAATTCAGGAAGCAGTAGATAGAATTTTAAAAAATTCTAAAACCCCCCCGGTCATTATTGTTCAGTCAGATCATGGCTTTACTATCGGGGAAGACGAGGGAAAAACAGACACTTCCTATAGCGACAAGGGGGTTCGCATCCGGTTTAGCAACCTTAGCGCTTATCACTTGCCAGGAATAAGGAAGGGTTTACTCCCTCAAGACCTAACCCCAGTCAACACTTTTCGATTCATTTTTAATAATTATTTTGGAGCGAAATATCCGCTTTTAGCGAACAAGCACTACTTCAGAATTCCTGTTAGTGGCGGTGAATTTCCGGAAATTCCGGCTTATAAATTAAGGTAATAATTATGAAAAAACATTTAACCATTTTGTATCCGTTTTTGTTGGCGGTTTATCCGGTCTTGTTTTTGTTTTCCCACAATATTGGAGAAACGGCTTATCGGGAAATGTGGGTGCCGTTGTTTTTAGTGCTGGCCGGAGCGATTGTTTTATTTTTCTTATTAAAATTATTCATCAAGGACAAATTAAAAATTAGTTTAATTTTGTCTCTACTTCTTATTTTTTTCTTTTCCTATGGTTATGCTCACGAAATTATTAAAAAGTGGGAATTTTTCTCTCTTTTAGCCAGACACCGATATCTCTTGATTTTGTGGGCGGGTTCTTTCGGTTTAATTTCTTACGGCTTGACCAGGCTAAAAAATCTTAGCAATGTGGTTAAGTTTTTTTCCATCTTTGTTTCCGCACTGGTTTTGATGACGCTGATCAATATTGCTAGTTATGAAATTAAAAAGCCCGTTATCGATAAGAATAAATTATTTACCGAAAAAGATGCGGTGATGTTGAGCGGAAATTTAAAAAACAAAAATGATCTTCCCGATATCTATTACTTGATGCCGGATGGAATGGCCAATGTTAATGCCTTCAGGGAAGCTTTTGGTTTTGATGGAAGTAATTTTGTAAAAGAACTGAACAAAAAAGGTTTTCAAGTGGCTACTAACAGCCGAAGTAACTATCCAACCACGGGACGTTCTCTAAGCTCGGCTCTTAATATGGACTATGTAAATACTTTATCGGCTAGAGTTGGCGTGGATGTTGATAATCAGGGAGACATTCAGAAAAAGATGATCAACGATAATAAGGCTATGCGCCTACTTAAATCTCAAGGATATCAATTTATAACTTTTAGTTCCGGATGGTCGCTGACTAATTACAATGAAAATGCGGACATTCAGTTTAATGGAGGTTATTTTGATGAATTTCCGCGTGTCTTTGCCCAAACTACTTTGCTTAAACCGTTTTTCTCCGGAGGAAGGAGTTTCTTTGCCATTGATGCCGATAAAGAAATGAGAAAAAGAGTTTTGTATGCTTTTGACAAATTAAGCAACGAAGTACCAAAGATTGAAGGTCCTAAATTTGTTTTTGCTCATATACCGGAACCGCATCCGCCATTTTTGTTCGATGCCAACGGCAACGAAGTTATTAAGGAGTCTGGTGATTTTGGCGATTCTAGCGATGCCAGTACCATAAAAACTTTTGACCATCTTGGTTACGCGGCCGCTTATTGGGATCAATGGTTGTTTATCTCCAAAAAGCTGGACCAAACAGTCAAAGATATTATCGCGAATTCAAAAAATCCCCCCATTATTATTATTCAATCAGACCACGGAGCTTATATTCCTGAACCCAACAATCCAAAAAAACCGGACAACTATCCAGATGAGCGCGCTAGTGATAAAAGTTTGCGGGCAGCGGTTAAAAACTTTAGCGCTTATTATTTACCTGGAAAAAGTAAAGGTATTTTACCGGTTAACATGTCACCTGTTAACACTTTCAGGTTGGTTTTTGACCAATACTTTGGAACTACTTATGGGTTGTTGGAAAATAAGAGTCACTATCATCATCCCAATCAGAGTAGTATGGAGATTCCCGCGTCTAGAGTAAAATGATTAAGCAAGTTTTTTATCTCAGCTTTTCGAAATTGGAGTATTCTGTTAATGCTGTTTACCTTAAAGGTTTGGAACAAAACGGGGTTTTGGTACGCAAATTTCACGTTCGCAAAAGGAAAGGGGGAGACTACTTGCGGGTATTTAAGGAGTATTGGAAAAATCGAAAAGAAATTGACGCGGTGATGGTTGGTTATGATAGCGCACTTTTAACTGTTTTGATGCGCTTGGTTTCCAGAAAAAAGATTATTTATAACGCTTTGTGTTCGGCCTATGAGAGAATAATTGTTTCCCGAGCTCTGGCTTCGAAGTTTTCTTTTAAAAGTTTGTACTATTGGGGCAGTGATTTTTTAGCGGTGCATTTTTCGGATTTAATTATGCTTGAAACTAACGAACAGATTGCTTATTTTCATCGGCTTTTTGGAGTATCACCAAAAAAATGTTGCCGGGCTTGGACGGGAGTAGACGAGGATAAATTTTTTTATGATTCTCAAATCCAGAAACCAGATGTTTTCACGGTTATTTTTAGGGGGGGCTTACTTCCCGAATCAGGAGCGGAATACGCAGTGAGAGCGGCTAAATTGCTGGAGAAAGAAAATATAAAATTTCTCATGCATGCCAATGATCAGGAGTTGCTGAAAATTAAAAAACTGATTGGGGAACTGCGGCCGGCCAATTTCCAACTGATGACTGAATTTTTATCTGACGAAGAATTGAGAAATTTAATGCAGAAATCTAATTTAAGTTTGGGGCAATTATCAAGTCATCCGCGCTTAGCCAGAACTGTTCCGCACAAAGCTTATGAAAGTTTGGCTCTGCGTTTGCCTTACTTAACGGCCAATAATAAAGGCATTATGGAACTACTAAAACCAGGGGAGACATGCCTGGTTTGTCATCCGGCTGATCCAGAATCATTGGCGGAACAAATTTTGTGGGCAAAAAACCATTCGCAAGAATTAGAAACTATTGCCCAAAAAGGATATCAATTGTACCAAGAAAAACTAACCGCCAAAGTATTGGCGGTTGAGTTACTAAAACGGGTAGAGAATTAATTTAGGTGCAAAGCGAGCCGTATTCCGGAATGGTTTTTCTCATTTCAATGCCATTAGTCGCCAATGATTTTACCAGTTCATCATTAAAAGGTGATCTTTTCCAATGTTCGGCAAAGTCGCCGCGTTCTACGTAATATTTTATATATCTATCTAGTTCAGAACTGGGGGCGCCAAAGGTGATCATCAGAAAGATTCTTTCTTCCGGCGACTGAGCTTGCAGAAAGCCTGGTATTTTTCCTTCTATTTTTGGAGAGAAGCAAATATTGGGGAATAATTTTAATCTGACTGGGCTAACACTGTGAGCCAATCTTATAGACCAGAGTGTTAAATCACCTGATTCACTGGGAATATTATAGATTTTGCCTCGTCCTTGTTCCTGATTGTTGATGTTGGGATTGTTAGGATCGATAAAATCACTGGCCAGATGGGAGCTCTTTCTTATTTTTAATCCGCCGCTGAATCTTTTAAAGTCCTTTAAATAAATACCCATTTTTATGATTGGAAAGTTGAGTTCTTTCCAATCCGGAGCGTGCGGATCTTGACGATCCGGTTCGGCGTTATCTCGATGAAAACCTCGGCCGGCGGATACGCCGGCTAAAACCGTGCTTTCCCCGAAATAGACTAGTTGAGGGCCTAGAATTTGTTTAGCAATACTTAAAATTCTGCTATCCAAAGCTAAACTTCCGAAACCCTTGCTAAAAAGATCCCCAAGAAAATAAAATGAACCGGGCTTAACAACAGTGTCTTCCTTTGGTACGGTGGTCTTGAGTTTATCGACGCGGGCTCTAAAGTTAGAGTATTCATCTTTGTTGAACAGTTTTTTAACCAAAATAAAACTGTTTTTGTGATAACTTTCCAAATCTTTTGATGATAATAGATTATCCATGAGTTAATCTTACCTCCTCAGGATTTTATTGTAAAGTTGGAGATAATTATTAACCATAATATCCAGAGTAAAGTTATTTTTGACTTTATTTTGAGCGTTTAAGCTCATTTCTTTTAGTCTTCCCGATGGGCTATTGAGGGCTAAGCTTAACTTTGAGATAAGGTCAGCGCTGTTTTTGTATGCGGCTAAAAGTCCATTAGAACCATGATCAACCAGTTCAGGAATAGAGCCGGTGATAAAAGAAACTATGGGGAGGCCGCAAGCCATTCCTTCAGCAATGGTTAGGCCAAAAGTTTCAGCGATGGAAGGGTGAAGCAAGAGATCAGAGGCCGAATAATAAAGAGCTAGAAGGCGCTCGTCATCAATGAAGGGCACATTGATGACTCGCTGATCGGCAAAATCCCCCCCGATGCAGATGAAGATGACTTCTTTTTGGTTTTTTAAAGCACTGATGGCTTCGCCAATGTAATTTCCTCCTTTCCATGGGTTGCTTTGACCTTTTTTTACTACGGAAAGCACTATTTTTTTGTCTAAAGGAAGATTAAGTTTTTTTCTGGTTTCTTCTTTGGGATAAGGTTTAAAAATTTCCGTATCAATACCATTGTAGATTAAATTAATTTCTTTGCTTCCCAGCAGACTTTCCTCTACTTTATTTTTTAGCCACCGAGAGGGAACTGCTATTTGGAAAATGGATTGACTATAAATACCTCTTTTTATTTTCTCTAAATATTTTTCATTATGCCATTTCAGAGGAGGAAAAATTTCTAAACTGGGGCATTGCCAGAAACCATTTTTTAAAGGGCCGTCGAAAGAGTGGGCGCAATGCGGTGTAATCGGCCACATGTCGTGAAAGGTCCAAACAATCGGTTTAAGTTTGGAGATTTTTTTTAGGGTGTTGAGGTTAAAATAGTAACTGTGCAAGTTGTGGCAGTGAATAATATCGGCTTTTTTGAAGACTTCAGTTTTGATTATTTTGTCGGAATTGAAAAGGTCAATGTCGTTGGCCAGATAATAAGCCAATTTTTTTCTGACTCTTTGGCCAAAAGATTTTAAATCATTCAAAATAAAAATATTTTCATCATTAGTATATTTCCGGCCGACAAACATACTGGTTTCATGGCCTAGTTTTTTCAGCCCATTTTTTAAACGATAGGCCACTTTAGCGGCGCCACCTTTTTGGTCGGTGGTATTTATTTGTAAGATATTTAAACTCATATAAAGTTTTTCAATTGTTTTTTAAATTCTTCCAAATCCCAATTCCTGACCACATATCTTGGCATGGCGTAAATGTCAGACCGGCTGGTGACTCTTTCGTGAATGTTGGCGCAGGCGTAGTGGTAACCGGCTTTTTTTACTAAATTTATTGTATCTTTCGTAAAGCTTTTTTTGTCGCCAAAAGGATAGGCAAAGCTGTTCACAGATCGGTTAATTATGGATTGCAGCTTATTTTTACTTTCGGAAATTTCTTTTTCTTGTTTGGTGGTGGAGATTTTGGAGAGGCGGGGGTGATTTAAGGTGTGGCTGCCTATTTCAATCAATCCAAGCTCACTCAAAGTTCTAATTTCTTCGTTATTCAGCAGCTGGCCGTCTGTCGAACTATTTGAATTGATAGTGATAAAAATGGCGGCTGGCAGATTAAGTTCTTTTAGAGTCGGTGTGGCGTGGTGTAAATTGTCCGCATAACCATCATCAAAGGCGATAACGATAGTGCCGTTGACGATTTTTCGAGCTTTTATTTCATCGACCAGTTGGGCGAGCGGTATGATTCTAAAATTATCTTTTAAATATTTCAAATGTTCCCGAAAATTATCCGGTGAAACTGCGAGTTGATAGGGATCGTCTTTGATTTTAGCGATTCGATGATAGAGCAGTATTCTGGCGGTTGGGATTAAATTATTTCTTAGGCGGTGCTTAACCCGGCTGGAAAAATAATAGACTTTCTTTCCTAGATTATAGCCGGGTATTTGGTGTAAAAATTTTTTCATTTTATTTTATGACACGGGCAGTAATTAGGGCTGGAAACATTGGATCCTGATAATCTAGTTCTTTGGCCGAGAATTCTTCGGTCGCTTGGCCAACCCAAAAACCAAGACCGGTTAAAACATTGCCATAAACTTTTATATGGGTTTTTTCTTTGGCGAAGATTGGATCAAGAAGGCTGGCTAGGCCGTCGGCCGTAAAGCGCCAGTACTCTGGTGCTTTGGGATCAAGACGAGACATGGCCGGTACAGTGAGCAATAAAACCCCACCCGGTTTAAGAACCCGGTAGCATTCCTTTAAAGCAGACGATATGTCGTCTATATATTGAAGAACTTGGGTTAAAATAATACAGTCGTAAACATTATCGGGGATTTTATCTAATTTTCTTAAGTCCCCATAAAGGTTGGCTTCTTGATTACTGGTGTCGATATCTAAGATATCCAGTTTTTCTATGCGGCTGGCGTATTGCTGTCCGTAGCGACTATCCCGCACTTCCAGACAGCGGCCATGGATATCATTTTTATATTCTTCTAAAAATTTGTTTATATAATACCGGTCCACCGGAGTGCCGCGGTTCATGCCGTACTTCTTACTTATAGGCGCCAATTTTTTGCGCCAAAAATAAAACCAGCCAGGATAAATCAATCGTCTTAAAAGTTTTCGATTGAATTTTTTCATGGTTGGTTATTGTTTGGTTGATCTAAAAATATGCGGAGGTAATTGGCCGATTTGTCCCATAGAATGTTCATATCTTTTCGCGGGCGAAGCCTGGTTGAATGGTATTTTTAAATTTTCCCTCACCTCTTTTTCTATCAAGTTTCTAAGTTCGACCAGTTCCTCTGGGGTGAGATAATCGGTGTAAACAAATGACCGGTAACCGCCTTCCGGATTACCTTTATAATAGTCGGCTATTTCTGTGTAGTCAATTTCTATACTGTATAATTTGTCTCCGGTTTTTTCATAGGTATAGACCCAAATGCCGGACTTTTCCGGGTCGGGCAGGGCATAATCATAGTAAGGTGTTCCCGGATAAGTCGTAATGATAGTAATATCAAAGTCGTCCGGCTTAACGTGCATTAGCCAGTCCCTGGTTTCCATTACGGTTTTATGGGATTCTCCGGGGTGACCGATGGACATCAGTGCCTTTACTTTTAAATTATGGCGGCGAGCAATTTCCAAACAGCGTGTATTGTCATCTTGGCTGGCTTTCTTATTTATATTTTCAAGTATTCTGAGAGAACCGGATTCAAATCCTACCAGGATCCAGCGGAATCCTGCTTGATACATGGCTTCCGCTTGTTCTTCCGTGAAAAGTTCAGCTTTTACAAAGCCCCTCAATCGAAACTCTGTTTTTAAAGTTTTCTGGAGGGCCCCTATTAGATTCATTAATTCCACCACTTTCTTATTGACATTCAATTCATCGTCGTACATCATGAAACCTTTGATGCCATAAGTTTGGTAAATGTGGAGCATCTCGGCGATAATATTTTCGCTGGTGCGAGTTCTGATTTGTCTGAGAAATGGGGAGGCACGGCCGCCACAGAAACCGCATTCAAAAGGACAGCCCAGTTGTGCGATCATACTTAAGGACTGAACACCATCTATGTGGTAGTGGTAGCTTTCCACGTCAACTAAATGGCGGGCGGGGAAAGGAAGATTGGTCAGTTTCTTATTATCAAGCCATAGCGCTGATTTAGGTATGTCGGCGTCGATCAGCTTGGGTGCATTTTTTTCCAGAGCTTTAAAGATTGCTTCTTCACCATCTCCGGCGACCAGTACATCAAAATTTTCTTCCAATTTTCTAAAAGCAGTCGTGGCCCGGCCGACGACCCCGAGTTTATTTTCTCTTTTATGGGCGGCGTTGACCAAGGTAAGATGGGGACCACCCAAAATAACTTTTGCTTCTGGTTTGAGGAGTTTAATTTTATTTCGGATCTTCATGGTGGCTGGTAATTGG
>Ga0209542_10013140_pt1 | contig 14346 bp, 14 predicted proteins | sample RifCSPhighO2_01_FD_184028 | JGI IMG/M metagenome (GOLD analysis project Ga0209542, IMG submission 184028) | Soil microbial communities from Rifle, Colorado - Rifle CSP2_plank highO2_0.1 (SPAdes) (version 2) | ecosystem: Environmental > Terrestrial > Deep subsurface > Rock core/Sediment ...
GGACGAACATGTCTACGCAAAAAACAAAAAAGCATTTTTTGACTACGAGATCATTGAAGCATATGAAGCGGGGATAAAGTTAAAGGGATATGAGGTCAAATCTGTTAAAAAAGGACTTGCGGACCTGCATGGAAGCTTCGCCATTATACGAGGCGGGGAAGCATATTTGACAAATATGTCCATACCGCCTTATCAAAAAGCAAACATACCGGAATCCTATGATGAACAACGCCCAAAACAGCTTCTTTTGCACAAAAAACAGATACAAGAACTGGAAGAGAGGTTAAAACAGGGTGGCTTGACTTTGATACCCCTAAAATTGTATAATAAGAAAGGTTTGATAAAGATTGAACTGGGAATCGCCCGTGGAAAGCGAAAATACGATAAAAGGGAGGCGATTAAAAAACGGGAGGATGAAAGAAAGATGCGAAGATCATTGAAAAGATAAGGGGATGTATAGATTCGACAGGAAATATGTTAATGGCTTGCAAGCCGAGCACGCTACGATCTCGTTAAACTTGTGGCAAAAAGATAAGTGCAAACTTATTTGGCAAGGTAAGAAGCTTTGCTTCGACCCCTGCATTAGCTTACGCTTAAATACCGTAAGCCATCGCAATAAGCAACTCCTGATAGCTTAAAGCGGTGTAAAAATTATCAGGATAGCCGGCAGAATTGCCCGCCCCGCCGGTAAACTTAGGGCTCGGATACATGGTGTTTTGGATATTTTTTAGCCATTTATCTTAAACCAAACAAATAACCTAAGCTTGTAGATTAACTTTTGGCATTTCTTCTGCACGGGAGTTCAATTCTCCCCATCTCCACATCATTAGAAATTAAAATTACAATTTGATACAAAACAGAAGATTCCAGACAAACACTCCTCATATCCGTAAAAACGAACAGATTAGCGCGCCCGAGGTACGTCTCCTAGATGAGAAAGGAAATAACTTAGGAATCGTTAAAACAGCAGAAGCCATAAAAAAAGCCCGCGAAGCCGGGCTTGATTTGATTGAGATATCTGGCAAGGCGGTTCCACCGGTAGCGCGCATTATGGATCATGGAAAATACTTATATCAGCAGGAAAAGAAAGATAAGGATGCTAAAAAGAAACAAGAAACCGGAAGCGTGATGAAGGGTGTGCGCATAGGCATGCAAACTTCCGAACATGATACCGGCATAAAGGCCGGCCTAGTAGACAAGTTTTTAAAAAAAGGTTATAAAGTCAGGGTTGAGCTGATAATGAAAGGACGAGAAAAAGCTCTTCAGGATATGGGGAATAAAAAAGTGGAGGATTTTTTGTCCGCGCTTAGCGAAGAACACGAAGTTGAGCAAGGGCCCAAAAAAAGTCCCCGCGGAATATACTTTATAATAAGGAAAAGATAAGCGTAGCTTGTAATATGGCAACAAAAACTAAACAAAAACTTAAAACGAAAAAGGCGGTATCAAAGCGCTTTAAAGTGACGGCTAGCGGAAAAGTCATGCGTAGGCAAGCCGGCATAAGCCACCTGAATGCTAAACAATCGGGCAAACAGAAAAGAGAAAAGAGGAAATGGGTCCGCGTATCTAAAGCTGAAGAAAACAAGCTGAAGCGTTTTTTACCGTATAAATAGAATTATAAATTATATAAATTGCGACGCTCGGAAAAGAAAATAAATTTTCTTTTCACTTGCTATCCTCATTTATAAATTATGCCAAGAGTAAAAAGAGGAAAATTAAGAACCCAAAAAAGAAGAAAGGTATTAGAACATACCAAAGGTTTTAAGTGGCGAAGAAAAAATGTTTTTAAAATTGCCAAAGACGCGATGCGCCATGCCATGGCAAATTCTTTTGTGGGTAGAAAACAGAAAAAAAGGAACATGCGCCAGTTGTGGCAAATAAAAATAAACGCGGCGGCACGAAAAAACGGAACGACATATAGCAAATTCATGCACGGCCTTAAACAACAAAGTATAGAATTGGATAGAAAAGTTTTAGCAGATATAGCCGAAAATGAACCCGAAGTATTTGGAAAAATAGTAGAAAAAGTCAAATAAACAAAACGTAGGCAATATTAAACCCCTCTTATAGGAGGGGTTTTTAGTAGAATTTTCTACTAAATGAAAGGGCTATTAAGGACAACCAAAGCGGAAAGAACAATATCCATGACAAATCAGTTGTGCGCAAGACCTCTTGCGGCTCAATTATCTCGTAATCCAAGGATAGCGTGGAGTTTATATATGAAATTATTTCTTCTGATTGGGTGTAATTGAAATATCGGCCTTCAGTTTGTTCAGATATTCTCTTCAAGAGGCCTTCCCCAAGCCGGGAAATATAATCTCCCGCGCCCTTTATCCTGGCATACTCTCCCGTGAATCTTCCTTGTTCATCCAACAGAGGGATTTTCCATCCACTGACAGAACCTATGCCGACAGATATAACAGAAAGCCCGGCTTCGCGAAGCAAGCCCATTGCTTCACTAAAGTTCTGATCCGATCCTTGTCCGTCAGTGAGCAGGATAATATGGGAGACATTTTCCAGTTCCGGATTGGCCATCCTTTCCCTTGCAACCACGGCCAGGGCATTGACCAAGCTGGAACCCTCATTTGATATTATGCCGACGTGCAAACTGTTCTTAATCGCGCTCTTCAGGTCGTCATGACCAGAAGTCAGATTGGTAAGAGAAAAGGTCAATCCTGAAAACCCGTAGATCTGGAACCTCGCGGTTCCCGAATCTTCAACTATCTTTTGTGCTAATTGTCTGGCAAGTCCCATTTGGCTTTCGCCATCCGGAGACGGACTTGCATCCATGCTCCGGGAAACATCAACCATGATTATGTAATCGCCGCGGGGCGTAGTTTCAGGCGGTCCATACTCGACAATTCGAGGACTAGAAATAATTGCGCCCAAACTTCCGAGAAGAATTCCCCAAACAAGCGCCAGGGAGGCATATGTCTTCCACGAACCGGCCTTTGCCTTCAGGGCTTTAAGAACGGTTGTATCGCCCTTGCGAGAGTAAAAAAATATCAGCACTGCCACAACTGGAATAGCAAGAAACAGAAAAACATATTCTGGGCGGGCAAATTCTATCTGCCCGCCCCGCCAAAGAGCTCTAATAACTTCGTTCATTACCATCACCACGTCCCGGTTTCTCGCCATCGGAAGGATATTGTGGAGCGAATTCGTCCATCATTTTCTCGGCATCCGCAGGATCCTTGCCCATTTGGGCCAGTTCTTCCTCTAGCGTCTGGCGCAAAAGATTTTGAATCAGCTCCAGATTTTTTCTTATATCCGTGTCTGACGGATCAGATCTCAGAGCATCCTCCAGCAACCCTTTGACTTGGAAGAGCACGTCGGAATTCAGGTCCGGTAAGGCAAGCATCGCTAGTGCAAGATTGTACTTTGCACTGACGCTAAGATCAGGACTCTTATCAGAGGCGACTATTGCCTCCTCGAACTTTTCCTGCGCTTTTTCTATGTCTCCGTTTTTCAGGAGAACTACGCCCTCATTGTACGCAGAGTACGCCGCGGAGAGACCCTCCTGGGGTGCCGGTAAAAGAGGCGAAAAAGCCGAAACTACAAATATAAGTCCTGAAACGAGGAGTAGAACGATAGCCGTTTCTCTCCACAAAAGCTTGAACCAGTGTACGACCGAGCTGACCATTCTATCCACCTCCTCTCGCTCGTCTGAAGAAAACTTCTCCCGTTATAGCAAAGGTAAACAAAAAAATAAAAACGATCAGCGCTGCCTGCGCCCTTAAACTGTATTTCTCTGAAGGAACTATCTCCTCTATTTCCATAAGGGATGATTCCAATTCAGAAATGCGTTCATACGCATCTGCCATATCGGACTCTAATCGGGCATTGAATACCCAAACTATTGGATTCTTTGCCATTCTCTGTTTAAACTCATCTATAGTTTTTTGGTTTCGCGAATTGGCAAGAATATAAACGCTTATTCCGTTTTTGGTTAACGCGTTAATTGACTCTTCAACCTCATCCAAGCGGTCCTGAAGGTCTGTCAAGAGTATGACTGCTCCATCCTTTAGGCCCTCTTCTATATACAGATCCCGGAATATATTTCCTGCAGCATATAAAGCCCTGGGCGTGTGAGTACCGGACGAAAAGACAGGCAACTGAGGAGCACCCAACAATCCATATGTTTGCCCCTTAGGGTAACTTACGTTCATATTGGCAAGTTCCTTTGCCAAAACCTTGGTTTCAATAGTAGGACGCCTCCATACTATTGGCCATTCACTATAGAATATGAACCCGGCCCTAATATTGTCTTGGGACTCCAGGAAATCAATTGCTTGGTTGCGGGACATTTCAAAAATGGTCCCTTCTCCCGAAGGGTTCCTGGATTTCATACTGCCTGAAGTATCTAGAGCTATCATTACTGTACGGACATGTTCAATTGTTCGTGTCCGGGCAACTTCTCCGGAATTCTCACTATACGGGCCGGCTGTTATCAGTCCCGCTCCGGCAATCGCCAGAGCCAGTAAGAATACCCTGAGACGACCAGCAATCTTCGCGCGCCAGATCTGTTCTTTGTACAGATCGTTGAGCTCGGCAAGGCCTATGTTCCCCTTTTTCTGTCTTGCCATGCGGTGCAACTTCACCGCTATTAGCAAAATAGCCAATAAAGCACCCAGCATTAAGAAAATGGGGGAGGTAAATTGCAGGTCTTTCAACTGAAGCAAAAGATCCATCTTTACCTCCCCTCCTTCTTATGAACATGGTCGAGAACTTGCTTAAAACTCTTAACCGCCGAATCGATGCTTTCAGCATGGGGGCCATCCTTGTTATAGGATAGCTTCAAAAGGTTCACCAGTTTTTCCCACACGGGATCTCTGTTCATCCAGAAATCACGGGGGGATTCAATACCGAACTCATCAGTGGCAAGCCGGAGAGCTAGCGCTTCCAACTCGCGCATCCGCGCTCTAAGCTCTTTAAGATCAAGATTATCCCAGCCCTTTCTTTCAAAATGGGCAAGCATGCTGGCTATGCTTTCGGAAGGAACCCTTTCCCGAATGATCTTCGGCTTGGGAGCTTCCTTCCAAACGCGGAGCAGTAATACCAGGGACACAAAGGCCAAGAGCGCGCTTACCGCAAAGAGTATGCTCTTTGCAATAAGGTTTGACGAGAACATTGTTTTCGCCGGCCTCAAGAAGGCACCGTTCAAATTATCCCCGTAATAACTCCCTATCTGAAGGGGCATTGTGGGCGCAATATCGGCAGCTTCGATCTTTCCAGTGGATATAACCTCGTATTTGAGGATGACCGGATTCAATACATACTCCTTGCCCGTGATCGCATTAATTGCCACCAATTCAACCCTGTATATGTATTCGTAAACGCCGTCTTCCACCTTGCGGTGATAAATGACGGTATCCAGCAGGTCAAACGGCTCAAACGAGGCGCTACCCAGAGATTCGATGTCGGGTTTTATCCTGGCATCGTCATACTGGATAACAAATGTGATGTTGAACTTTTCTCCGAGCATGTGCGCGGAATCCCAGTCCCTATAGCGGACAGTCATTACCTTGTCCTGCCCAAGAAATACCTCTTCGCGCTCTCCCGGTGCTTCTCTATCGCCAAATACAGGCAAAAGAAAAGCGGAAAGCGCAAAAGCGGCAACCAATACAACTGCCGTTATGGCAATTGCTCTTTCGCTCGGCATCCTACCGGCCATTGCGCTCTCCTTTCTTTTGCTTTTAGCGTTTGCTTATCCTGTGCAAAGCTCTTCTAAGGATGCCCGTCATCTCCTCCAGATCCGGAGAAGATATATGGGCCCAAAGAAGCCGGCTACGAAAAAAAGTGTCCTTAAGTTCAGAAAATCTCTTTTCATGTTCTTGTTTTATACGCTGTGCTTGAGAACGGCTTATGGATATCGAAACGACATCCTGCGTCTCAACGCCCAAAACTCCGACAGATACGCCTCCTCGTGGGATATCTGTTGGAAAAGAATATTCTAATTCATCCTGTATAACAACGGGAACTACTTTGTACCCGTAAAGGCGTTCTTCCAGGAGAGAAACTAGGTTCTCATCGCTGTTTCCAAGAAAGTCAGAGATAACGAACACGCACGATCCTTTGGGCAACGCTTTGCGCCACGCTCTCAGGGCCAGATTACCCGAACGATTTCTCTTGAGACCGCTGACGGAAGCAATTCCATCACAAATTGATGTTTCCAATGCTTCCTTTACACGATAAAGCTGTTTTTTTCCCAATCTTGGCAAAAATTCCGCCGTTTGAGATGTATCAGCGATAAACATGCCACAGGGTATGCGTTGCCGCAAGGCGCTTATAAATACCATTGCAGCTGCAGAGTATGCGGCCGCCATTTTGTCCCTCAAGAACATGGAAGGTGAAATGTCTAGAACGACAAGCACCCTATCTTCTCTCTGCTCTTTTCTTTTAACAACGATAGTTTTCCCCGCTCTCATACTTGCGTCTATGTTTATTCTTCTGGGGTTATCCCCTGGAACATATTCGCTCATCTCTTCAAAATCAAATCCTTCTCCGGCATAGATACTATCCCAGTCGCCAAACAAATGGCTTTTCGCCGAACGCGGCTTCAGGGCCAAGTGAGAAAAACGAACAGCATCAAAAAGTTTATTAACCTCTGTTCTGTCCATCATTTCCCCTTCGCCCAAAGACCTGGCGGAGAATATCTTCCATGGCCTCGCCAAATTCAGAATCGTACTCATCAGGAGTGAACCTGTCCTCAAACACGACTCTGTGGCAAAGCACAGAACTGGAAAGTTCAATCAGATCCTGAGGCAGGACATAATCCCTACCACGCAAAACCGCCATTGCTTTTGCACTTCGTACAAGAGCCATGGGGGCGCGTGTAGATGCACCTGTAGAAAACTTCTCCTTGGCGAGCTTGGAATTTTCGGGACGCGTAAGCTCCGCCATGGTAACGCAGTTTTCAACGAGAACCGGGTCTATCCTGACCTCTTTCTCGATAAGCTGCTGAACAGAAAGAATATCCTCCCCGCTCATAACTTTTTCTACCGGATCGGGCTTGGATGATAGAGTGGCAATTATGACCGACTCTTCGTGGCTGGGATAACCGGTAAATATCTTCATCAGAAACCGGTCCTTCTGAGCCTCCGAGAGCGGATAAGTCCCCTCTTCCTCAATCGGGTTTTCCGTTGCAAAAACCAAGAACGGCCTGGGAAGAGATGTCGTTTCTGTCCCGGTTGTGACCTGTCTTTCCTGCATGGCCTCCAGAAGCGCGCTTTGCACCTTGGAGCTTGCGCGGTTCAGCTCGTCTGTAAGCAGAAAATTCGTGTAAATTGGGCCCGGAAGAAACTTCATCTTTTCAGAATTCGTAATGTCCGGAACCGACCAAAGATCCCTTGGATAAAGGTCGGGGGTCATCTGGACCCTGCTAAATTTCACGCTCGTGGCTTCGGCAATCGTGTTGATGAGATAAGTTTTTCCTATGCCGGGCACGCCCTCAAGAAGAACATGGCCATCGGCAAAAATCGCGACAAGAACATGTCCGATAACATCGTCCATGCCCACAATTCGCTTGTGAACCTCATCCCTGACAGTGCTCATCAGGAGATGGGCCTTCCGCAGGTCCTTGTTCATTTTTTTCTCCTTTGGTTGTCAAGGTACTTAGGCCCAACTATACCTAAAATTAAAAGAGGAGTCAATACTTTTGCTCCTCTTTTTTAGTTGTTATCCGATTTTTTTATCCTCGGTGATTATGAACCTTTTATACAGGTTCTCAATGTGTTCTTTGCGTTCGGCGACATCGGAAAAATTACGCCTTATGCGGGTTTTTTCTCTGCGTATATGTTTCCTGACGCTATAGGACAATTTCATTTTCATACCACAAACATTAGAAATATAATTTGGAGAATTCTTCCCTAACAATATCTCTGTCGTCCCACGGAATAGGCCCCTGCGCGGTCATCATCAGCGGTTCTGCTCCTTTTCCAGTTATAACTATGTTATCGCCATTTTTGGCTTTTTTCAATGCCTCACGGATTGCCTCGCGGCGATCTAAAATTTTCGTAGTACGTAATCCGGAATTCGTAATTCCAGATTCTATCTCCGCTAGGATCTGGCTTGGGTTTTCGCTGTACGGATCTTCATCCGTAAGAATAATTTCATTACAGTACTCCGCGGCAATGCGTCCTAACTCAGGCCTTTTCCATTTATCCCTGCCGCCTCCCGCGGCCCCAAGGACGCATATCATCCGGCCCGGATTTTTGCCGCTCAGCTGTTCCGATACGGTTTTATAAACTTTTTCCAAGGCATCGGGAGTATGGGCATAATCAACAACAACACTGAATGGCTCACCTATGACAATTTCCACCCTGCCGGGAACACCTGGGAAACTGGCCAGTATACTAGATATCTTGCCCATAGGAATGCCCTGAGCTACTCCCACGCCTATCGCGGCCAAAGCATTGTAAACATTGAATCTGCCAAATATCGGCAGGTTAAATTCTTGCCCGCCAGCAACAAATTTTATTCCAGCCGAATCCAGTTTCACATTTTCTGCCTCCAGCCCCAGACACCTGATATTTTTTATTTTTTGAGGATTTAAAGAGTATCCTATTTTTTCATTAGCCGGAAAGTTTAGAAAATAATTGGCGTTTGCGTCATCCAAATTTATAACAGACGCTCTGTGCGGCATAGAAAAAAAAGTCCCTTTAGCGCTTTTATAATTTTCAAAAGAACCATGGCTTTCAATATGTTCGGGTGTAAGATTTGTAAATACGGCGGTATCAAATTCAATAAATTTATGGCGATTTTGCCTGACGCCTTCGCTTGTAACTTCTATGACGGCGTATTTGCACCCGGCGTCTACGGCCTTGCGCAAAAACAGATGCAATTTCATCCGGCCGGGCATTGTCATTTTCAATTTATTCGGCCATTCCTTATTGCCTATTTTAAAACGCAAAGAAGATATGGAAGCAGTTTTATGACCCGCATTTTCCAACAAATAAGAGCAAAGGTGCGCGACGGATGTTTTACCGTTTGTACCCGTAATTCCGATAACTTTTATTCGCCCCGATGGATGCCTGTACAAAAAATCTCCCAGGGCGGGCCAGGCAGAATGATAAGCATTTAAAATCGGACTTGGAATAAACTTTTTAATGCGGTCTTTCATAGCGCGTTTTTGGCTTTATATAAAATATACCAGAATTTATTTAAAGGCAGATCAAAACTTCCCGGATATTTTATTTCCTCTCCTCCGAATCCTTTTTTAAACCGGGTTACACCCGGCCATTTTTTCTCATCTATCCCCCAAAGGTCATAGTGGCCGAGCCCTTCTTTTTTGGCATCCTGCATTATTTTCCAATGCATAAGATAGGGAGCCATGTGTTTTCTTAATAAGTAGTCGGAAGCGCCGTGCAAATATGTCGCCGTGTGGTTATCAAAAATTATAATTGCCAAAGAGGCGATATCGTTATCCTTGCGGGTTATATACAATCGGGCCATATCCATATCCAAAAGTTTTTCGTAGTAATCCCTGGAGTGCAGATTAAATTTGTCCCGGCGGGATGTATCCGTAAAAATCTTCCACAATTTTTTAAAGTCCTCTTTTTTGTTGTCAGATAAAAAAACTTTAACTCCCCGTTTTTGAGCAAGACGTAAATTGTACCTTGTTTTTTGTTCCATCTGCCTTAGCAATTCTTCCTCGCTTTTTTTTAGATCTAAAACTATCGTTTCCTGCGGCTGCAATTCTTTCGTACTTAGAATAAAACCTGCTTTTTGTAATTGTTTGATAATTAGGATTTGGGATTTGTTTGGAAATTGGGATTTGGAAATTGGGATTTCCCGCTGTAAGCGGGTCATGGGTTCCCACTTAAAAAATATCGCGCCCTCGGCGCGCCCTATTTCTTTTATTTCATCCAGGTATTTGAGCGCATGCGGAGAATTTGAATACAGATAACTTTTGCCAAAGGGTATATCCAGTTTGACCAGATACCCATCGTCAAAAATAAAAGAAATAGGGCCCACGCTTTTTTGAAATTTTCTCCATTGTAGAGAATTTAAAAAAATCATTTTGGAAATTGAAAAATTGATAATTGAAAATTTAACTTTTAGGAGTTTGCCCCAAAAGTTTTAATGCTTCTTTTACTTTATCTGCTGTGCTTTCTGTGCCTTCAGGAATATCCTTTAAAACATTTTGCGCCTGCTGTCTTGAGTAGCCCAAACTCTCAAGCGCTTCCACGATATCGCTTTCTCCTCTTATGTCCCCGCCGAGCATACTCCACTTTTTACCGAACTTATCTTTCAATTCAAGTATTATCTTTTGAGCTATCTTATTTCCTATGCCCGAAACCCTGGTTAACACCGTGGTGTCCCCCTCGGCAATAGCGCGCTGTAAAATATTTATAGAAGCGGCATTCAAAACATTCAAAGCTCCTCTGGGCCCGACACCCGAAATTTTAATAAGGATCTCAAACATATCGCGCTCTTCCTTTTCCAAAAAACCGTAGAGCTCGGCGGCATTTTCTCTTAAATAGTAATGCGTAAAAATTTCCGCCTCCTGCCCCACTTTTTTGGCCAAGCTCGCGCTCGTTCTTGCCATGCACTGCACCTCATATCCAATACCGCCCACTCCTATAAGGGCCGAGTTTCCATTTACCTCTATAATCGTACCTTTTAATAAAGCTATCATACGCTCATTTTAACATTTGTAAGAACTTATTGAGAGGCAAAGTATTTATTATATCGCCTTTCGTTGCCCAGCCGCGGCGCGCTTGCGCTATGCCGTATTCCATAAACCTCAAATGTTCTTTGGCGTGCGCGTCCGTATTAATACACATTTTAACCCCCGCCTTAACAGCCATTCGTATGTATTCATCCCGCAAATCAAGACGTTCGGGATTTCCATTTATTTCCAGTATCGTGCCTGTTTTTTTTGCCTCCTTGATTATGGCCTCCATGTCTACATCGTAGGGAGGCCTTTTGTTTGTTCATTGCTTTTATTATCCGTTCGGTCTGCTCCTTTCTGGACAAATTAAAATGCGTATGCACAGATATACCCACCACATCCAGCTTTCCTAAAACTTTGTTATCTATGTCCAAAGAACCGTCCTTTAAAATATCGCACTCAGTACCGCTTAAAATAGTAATGCCTTTTATTTTTTTGTTTATTTTGGATATTTCTGCTTTTTGCTTGAGTATCTTATCCTCATTTAACCCTCCGGTCATCGCGAGATTTTTGGTATGATCCGTTATCGCTATATATCCGAGGCCGAGCTTTTTTGCCTCTTTTGCCATTTCTTCTATACTATCCTTGCCATCCGTCCACTTTGTCTGTATCTGCAAATCCCCTCTTGCGGAACCGTATTCAATAACTTTGGGCAATCTTTTTTTCTGCGCCAGTTCTATTTCACCCGAGTCAGAGCGCATTTCGGGAGGCATGCATTCCATTCCAAGTTTTTTATATATAAGACATTCGTCAGTCCCGGGTGTTAGATTCTTTTTTCCCTTGAATAACCCATATTCGTTAAGCTTATATTTTTTTGATATGGCGATTTTCCTTAGTTTTACATTGTGATCTTTGCTCCCTGTAAAATACTGCAGAGCCGCTCCATAGCTTTCTCTGGATACAACGCGTACATCAACATCAAATCCCCGTTTTAAATGTACGGATATTTTTGTATCCCCCCTGCCCCATACCTTAACAACGCTCGGCAGGTTGGAAACATAGTCCAGAACCTTTTTGTTATCTTTTGCCGTTACAAGTATATCCACATCACCTATGGTTTCCTGTCTGCGCCGGAGCGAACCTGCTTCCGACACTTCCGATACTCCTTCAATTTCTTTGATTTCCTCCACCAGTTCCCGCGCGTAGGGCAAAACATCTCCCAAAAGCATTCTGCCGCCTGAGCTTTTTACAAATTCTATGCCCTGGGCTATATTTTGTTCCGTTTTTTTACCAAAACCTTCAAGTTAGCGCAGTTTTCCTTTTTTCACGGCACTTTCCAGATCCTTTAGGTTCTTTATTTTGAGCTTTTCGTAAAGTTGTTTAACCATTTTGGGGCCAAGGCCCTCCACGGCGGTAAGTTCCTCTAAATTGACGGGCATGCTCTTTTTCATTTTTTCGTATTCGGCCACATGTCCCGTCTTTATATACTCCTCTATTTTTTCCGACATTCCCTTTCCGATTCCCGGCAGTTTATCCAACCCTTTAGATCCGTCTTTTTCGTAAATATTTTTTACATCCTGAGATAGCTCGTTCAAAGTTTGCGCCCCCCTATGCAAAGCCCGCTGGCGAAACATGTCGCTCTTTACCTCGTACATCAAGGCCATTTCCTCAAATATATGTGCGATCTCTTTGTTTATTTCAGATGGCATACACCTTAAGTATAAATCAAAAGCCCCCCCCTTTGTAGGTGGGGGCCGGCCTTATCTACTTATTCTTGTTAAGCCACAGATATATATCTTCAAGCGCTTTTACTCCGTCGCCCATGGAAATATTGTTTTGTTTGTAGGGTACGTCGGAAACATCTCCGGCGGCCCAAATTCCCTCTTTGGAAGTACGCGCGTACTTGTGGTCTATAACAACTTCGCCGTAGTCGTTCAAATCAACCAGATCCTTCAAAAATCCACTGTTGGGTATGGAACCTATCTCTACAAACACGCCGCCAAGTTCCAATTCATGCTCTTCTCCTTTTTCGTCCTTGTAAACAAGTCCGCTTACCAGTTTATCTCCCTTTATTTCGGCGACTTCAACATTTTTAAGCGCTTTGAATTTGTCGCTTTTGGAAACATTCTCAACCGTTATCGGATCGGCTTTAAATTCATTACCCCTTTCCAAGAGGGTTACTTGGGATGCGTATTCTAAAAGCTGTTGCGCGGATTCAAAACCGGCATTTCCCCCGCCAATGACAGCTACTTTCATATCGTTAAAAAGAGGTGCGTCGCACGAAGCGCAATATGATATTCCCTTATTATCCAAACGCTCGGCACCTTCAACTTTCAGCTTTCTTCTACTGCTTCCGGAGCCAACCATTACCGCTTTTGCCTGGTATTTATTGCCCTTATCGCTTTGGGCTTCATATCCGCCTTCAGTTGGCTTTAAGGAGATAATTTTTTCTCCCTCAATAATTTCCAAAACATCGCCTGCGTAAGCCCGCAGATGTTCTTTAAAACGCTTAGTTATATCCGTTCCGGACAAAGAAGTTATACCAATAAAGTTCTGTACATCCGGCGATACAACCGACTGCCCGCCAAAATCATACGTTACTAAAACGGTTTTTATTTTTTTTCTGGCCGCGTACACTCCCGCCGCAACGCCCGCGGGCCCGCCCCCTATTATCAATAAATCATTCATAATTTAAATTTGTTTATTATTATTTTCCTTTTCGCCATTATTCTGGCTTGTATTAATCATATACAAGGCGCCCGATGCCATCAAGCTGATTCCCTGCCTCAACAATATCAAAGCGCCCAGAGAAACCACCACTATATCAAATGTCCTTATAATCAAACTAAGCGCCAGGCCTTGTTGCCCGCCCCATCCCAAAGATGAAAATATTATGCTTTGTATTCCCTCCTGCACTCCAATGGCCCCCGGGATGGGGGTTATAAATCCCATGTAGAGCGCGCCCAAAGACATTAGAGACGCGGAAACCTGTATCCCTCTGCCCAACAAGTAAATAAGCAATATATGCCTAGATAAAAAAGCGACTTGCGTAAACATGCTTGAAGCAAAACTTTGCCACATGAACTTGGAACGCATGTTAAAAAAATCTATAACATCACCCTCTGTCTTTTGAATAAAATAACCGAGACGGGTTTTGTCTAAAAATAAAATTTTCAAAATACGGCTCATGAATTTCTTGTTTTGAAAAACAAGAACATAAAACGAGGCAAATATCAGAAACACCATACCCATAACTGAAACGCTCCAAGCCACCGATCTGGTAAGATGCGAGGGCCCTATATAATAAACAAAAACGGCCGCCCCCATTATTATCATGAAAAGAAAAGAAGTTAGGTCCACTATTTTATCTATCACGATGAATGAAGCGGTTTTGTTTATCGGAACACCAAATTTTTTGTTAAGAAGGTATCCTTTTATTCCCTCTCCGCCCAAATAAACCAGCGGTGTCATATAACTAAGCACGTTCGCTGCCAGCCATACGCCCAAAAGCCGCCAAAACGGAAGTTCCGCTCCCTGGGAACGCAAAATAACCTGTCCGCGCAAGTTGGTCGCCAGAACCCCTGCGAAAGTAAGAAGAAGAAGCGCCAAAAAACCAAAAGGATTTATACCAAAAACAGCAGACAAAACCTGATTAAAATCAATTTTTATTGCAAGAACAACCGTAAACACGGCTCCCGTAATAAACAAGATTGTTCCTATGGTAAATTTTCTCA
>Ga0209542_10013141_pt1 | contig 14345 bp, 11 predicted proteins | sample RifCSPhighO2_01_FD_184028 | JGI IMG/M metagenome (GOLD analysis project Ga0209542, IMG submission 184028) | Soil microbial communities from Rifle, Colorado - Rifle CSP2_plank highO2_0.1 (SPAdes) (version 2) | ecosystem: Environmental > Terrestrial > Deep subsurface > Rock core/Sediment ...
TGCGGACCTCCTGGAGTACTACCGCAACCGGGCTAGTATACGCTAGACATCAACCGTACGACCGGGCAGCGCCCTCAAAAGCGCTGCCCGTTTTCTTTTGTCCGGATTTGACTAATTCCCTTGCCCCGTTTTAAAGTATTGAAAGCTGTGTTATAATAGCTCTTTGAAGTTAAAACTTAAGCCTTAACAAAAAAGCAATGACCAAGTCCGAGACCCTCAATGCCTTGGCCGAGAAGACCGGCAAAACCCGCAAGGAAGCCGGCGAATTCCTCGATGCCATAGCTGAACTTGCATACAAAGAGTGCAAGAGTTCCGGTGAGTTCGTTCTCCCGGGATTAGGCAAGCTAGTGAAGAAGGACCGCCTGGCTCGCATGGGCCGCAATCCGGCGACCGGTGAGTCCATCAAAATCCCGGCCAAGACCGTACTCAAGTTCCGGGTGGCCAAAGCGGCCAAAGAAGCGATTCTCTAAAGTAGTCGCAAAAAAACACCCCCACCGGGGTGTTTTTGTTTGCGCCAGATTTCGTGTCTTTGCGAGCGGAGCGAAGCAATCCCGCGCAAGAGGGGAGATTGCCGCGGCCTTCCGGCCTCGCAATGACGAGACTATTATTTCTTTGCTGGTTCGTGTTCGTGCGCTCGCTCCAGGATGATCTCTTCCTTTTTTGCATCAATCTCGATGACTTCGTTTTTTTCGAGTTCGCCTTTGATCATCAGCAGTGCGAGCCGGTCGAGGATTTCTTTTTGCAAGACTCGTTTCAGAGGCCGCGCGCCAAAGACCGGGTCGTAGCCTTTCTCGGAGAGCAATTTTTTCGCTCCTGGTTTGACCTTGAGCGTGATATCGCGGGTGAGAAGGCGAGCGGCGATGATGTTTATCTGGAGTTCGACAATTTTTTCGATGTGCTTCCGGAGGAGCGGGTGGAAGATGATGACCTCCTCGATGCGGTTGAGAAATTCCGGGCGGAAATGTTTGTGCAGAACCTCGAGCACGTGTTCGCGCATTTCTTTTTCCTCGACCTGCGGCTTGGCGCCGCCGTCAGCGAAACCAATGGCCTGCGTGCGGATCATTTCCGATCCCAAGTTCGACGTCATTATGATGATGGTGTTTTTGAAATTCACCGAGCGGCCCTTGGCGTCAGTGAGCTGCCCCTCGTCGAGGATCTGCAGGAGGATGTTGAAAATTTCGGGATGGGCTTTTTCGATCTCATCAAAGAGGATGACGCTGTACGGCCGGCGACGAATGATCTCCGTGAGTTGCCCCCCCTCTTCATAGCCCACATAGCCGGGAGGGGAGCCGATAAATTTGGCGACCGAGTGTTTCTCGCTGTATTCGGACATGTCGATCTGGACGAGCGCTTTTTCGTCGTTGAATAGAAATTCCGCCAGCGCTTTGGCCGTTTCTGTTTTGCCAACTCCTGTGGGCCCCAAGAAAATGAAAGAGCCGATAGGGCGGCGTTCCTCGGCGATGCCGGCGCGGGAGCGGCGGATGGCGTTGCTGATCGCCTCGATGGCCTCTTCTTGCCCGACGATCCGTTTCTTCAGCTCGGTCTCCATGTGTGAGAGCTTGGTACTTTCAGATTCGAGCATTTTGAAAACCGGGATACCGGTCCAGCGGGCAACCACGTGCGCGATGTCTTCCTCGGTGACTTTTTCACGGAGGATCTTGTGCTTGCTTTGGAGTTTGATGAGTCGTTGTTCACGCTCCGCGATTTCCTTGGTCAATTTCGGCAATTCGCCATAGCGGATTTCCGCGACTTTATTGAGGTCGCCTTCGCGTTCGGCAGTCTCGGCCTGCATTTTCAGTTCATCAATGCGCGATTTTGCCTCGCGGATTTTAGTGATGACTTCTTTCTCGGCTTCCCACTGCAGGCGCAAAGTGCGGGCCTCTTCCTGAATTTCGGCGAGTTCTTTTTCTATCTTCGGCAGTGCCTCGCTGTTCTCGGCGGTTTCGTCTTTCTTGAGGGCTTCCCGCTCGATCTCCAATTTGCGGATTTTTCGTGAAAGCATGTCAAGTCCTTCGGGCATGCTGTCGATCTCCAGCCGGAGATTGGAGCCAGACTCGTCAATGAGGTCAATGGCCTTGTCCGGCAAAAATCTATCAGTTATGTAACGGGAAGAAAGCTGCGCGGCCGCGACCACTGCTTCGTCAGTGATTTTTACTCCATGGTGGACTTCGTACTTTTCTTTGATGCCCCGGAGGATCGCGATCGTATCTTCGACCGAAGGCTCGAAAACCATGATCGGTTGGAAACGCCGCTCGAGCGCTGCGTCCTTTTCGATGTACCTTTGATATTCTTTGAGGGTCGTGGCGCCAATGGCGTGCAGGAGGCCGCGGGCAAGCATCGGCTTCAGCATGTTCGAAGCATCGAGACCGCCCTCGGCGGCACCCGCGCCGACCACGGTGTGCAGCTCGTCGATGAACAAAATGATTTTGCCGGCGGACCGTTCGATCTCGCGAAGCACGCTCTTCAGGCGCTGCTCAAATTCGCCGCGGAATTTAGCGCCGGCAAGGATCGAGCCGAGGTCGAGGGCGAGTAGGGATTTATTTTTTAGGCTTTCCGGAACGTCGCCGGCGACGATGCGCTGGGCGAGCCCCTCGGCGATAGCGGTCTTGCCCACGCCGGGTTCGCCGATAAGTACTGGGTTGTTTTTGGTACGCCGCGAGAGCACCTGCATCACCCGCCTGATTTCTTGATCGCGCCCGATGACCGGGTCGAGCTTGTTTTTGCGCGCGAGGTCGGTGAGGTTGAGAGTATATTTATCCAAGGACTGGTAGGTTTGTTCCGGTTCAGGGCTGGTGACACGCTCGGCGCCGCGGATATCTTTGAGACTCTCCATAACGTCGGCGGTCGAAAGGCCGAACTGTTCGAGGAGTTTCTTCGTCTGTCCGCCCCGCTCGAGTATCGCGAGGAACAAATGTTCCGTGGAGACGTATTCGTCTTTGAGCTTGAGGGCTTCTTTCATGGACTGGGAGAGGACTTCGTTCAGGTTGCGGGTGACATAAATTTGTCCGAAAGCGCCCGGGAAAGGAGAGACCTGGGGGAGGACTTCGAGGATTTTTTCGATCTGCCCCTCCAAAAGTTTGGTGTCGAGCTTGAGCTTCTCGAGGAGCGAGCCGACTACGCCGCCTTCCTGGCGGACCAAAGCCAAAAGCAAATGGATAGTGTCCACTTGCTGGTGAGTGTAGTCAGAAGCGATGGTCTGCGAAGATGCGATTGCCTCTTGAGCTTTTTGGGTAAATTTATCGAGAGGAATCATATATTAGCTTTTTAGCTAATTAGTTTCTTAAGTTTTAGATATTAGCACTCTAGCACGCAAAGTGCCAATTTGTCAACCTCGTTAGAAATCCGCCTTCGCGAGCGACGGCGGCAGCCGCCTTGGGGCGGCTTATTTCTAACGGGGTCAACCACCCACGTGGGCCTTTTGTCATTCCGTACTTGATACGGAATCCAGGACCCGCTTGATTTATAAAGATTTCTGCCCATGGCCTGCAATGGCATACTGATTAGTTCTTTCCGAATTTCCCATGGAATTTTTTGTGGATCTCTTTGAGGTGGCGGTTGGTGATATGCGTGTAAACCTGCGTCGTGGTTATCGACGAATGCCCCAAAATTTCCTGTACGGAGCGAAGGTCCGCGCCGGCCGTGAGCAAATCGGTTGCCATGGTGTGGCGCAGAGTGTGCGGTGTGATATCGGGAGAAACTCCGGCGAGGAGCGCGTATTTTTTGATGACGCGCTGGATCGTGCGCGGGGTGAGCGGCGCGGTGTCGGTGATGTCGGTTTTTTCGCGGTTGTGCCGCACGAACAGAGCAGGCGAATTGTCGTTTCGCGCGTTGAGATATCGTCTGAGCGCCTCGCGAGCCCGTTCGGACATAAACACGATGCGGATCTTGTCGCCCTTGCCGCGCACGGGGAATTCTTCTTTCTTCGGATTCACTAGGTCGCGTTTTAGGGAAGACAGCTCCGCGACGCGGAGTCCAGTAGAGAAGAGGACCTCGAGAATGGCTTGGCCGCGTAGCCTCAAAATTTCCGTTTCTTCTTTGGCCGGAGCCGAGAGCAGTTTTTGCAGATCCTCTCCCTCCAGAAACACGACCTGCCGCGAGGGGGTTTTGGGAAGCTCGAGTTTTTCCGCCGCCAGAGTTTTGATGTCACGCTTAGCGAGGTATTTGAGAAACGACCGCAAGGCGATGATGTAGTAGTTTTGGGTGATGAGCTTGAGCTCGTGGCCCCGCTTGTCTTTGTAGCGGTTGAGGTAAAGGCGAAAGTTGCGCACCAGGTCGAGATCGAGGTCCTTAGGGTCGCCAACCCCTCTCTTTTTTGCAAAATCTAAAAAACGCGAGATATAGAGGTCATAGTTTCGGATAGTGAGCCTCGAGCGGTTCTTCTCGATCTCCAGGTGTTCGAGGAATTGGGTTTTGAGTTTTAGGAGGTCCATTTTGTTTCAGCAGTTATGTCGCACAATAAAATTGTAGCAAATATTTAAAAAAAATACCAAAGATATATAGACACGCAGAAAAAAATATGATATAATATATGTGTATGAGTTATTCTCTGACGGAAACAAAAAACAAGATTGTATTGCTCGCGACGGTTCTCGCCATCGCGCTCGGCTACTTCGCGACGGCAGATGGAGCATATTTCCAAGGCGCGATCAATAACGTCCCGACAGTGTTGACTATCAGCGGGCCGCAAGCAACGCTTCTAGGGAGCACGAAGACTTATGACGTCTACACCTCGGACGCTGATGGGGATTGGCTCATCCTCACCATATATTGGGGAGACGGTACCATCGAGAAATTTGTTCGTCCGTCCAATTTTATTTTCCCCTTCACTCATACCTGGACAAAAAAAGGGATTTACACTATTACCATCATGATCGACGACGGGAAGAACGGAGTTCTCCAGTCCAGCCGGGTAATGTTTGTTAAGTAAAAAAAGCCTACAAATCGCGCGGTCAGCAGAGCCTTGCGATTTTTTTTGCGCTATGTTAGAATTTCGGCATGCTGACGACCAAAGAAAAAGATGCCATCATAAAGAAATTTCAGACACACAAGGGTGACACTGGCTCACCGGAAGTGCAGATAGCTATCTTGAGCGAGGAGATCGAGCGAGTTTCCGAACACCTGCAGGAACATAAAAAGGACAACCACTCCCGCCGCGGCCTTCTCAAAATGGTCGGTAATCGCCGCCGGTTGCTCCGCTACCTCAAGGATGAGGATAAGAAGCGTCACGAGAAGCTCGCCGAGAGGCTGAAGCTCAAGCACTAAACATTTTTAAGGCTTTTAAAATTAAATAATATAATTTCTCCGGGAAGCTTCGTTGTTGAGAGGTAAAAGCGATGCAAAAAAGAATCGCTCCTATTTCTCAGGAACGTCTTGCCGCCAGAAATAAAACGGCACAATGGGTACAAATGAATATTCGGTAACCGCCGATATCGGGGGCAAGTCTTGGATTTTGTCTTCGGGCAAATTCGCCCCGCAATCCTCCGGTTCGGTAGTCATCCGCGTCGGTGACACGATGGTGATGGCTACAGTGGTGATGGGCGACAAGCCCCGGGAAGGTATAGATTACCTTCCGCTTTTGGTTGATTACGAAGAAAAACTCTATGCCGCCGGCAAGATCAAAGGCAGCCGGTGGGTCAAAAGAGAAGGACGTCCCACTGACGAAGCCATTCTTTCGGGTCGCGTCATAGATCGTAGTCTGCGTCCGATGTTCGATAGCCGGATCCGTCTCGATATTCAAGTCGTAGTTACGGTACTTTCCGTCGACGGGGAGAACGACCCAGACGTTTTGGGTCTCACTGCGGCATCCGCCGCCGTAGCTGTTTCGGATATTCCATGGGACGGTCCGATTGCCGGCGTGCGCGTCGGTCGAGTTGAGGGTAAGTTTGTTTTAAATCCCTCCTTTGCCTCAATTGAGAACGGCAGCAGCGACATTGACCTCATCGTTTCCGGGACCGGTGACCACATTATCATGGTGGAAGCCGGAGCGAAGGAAGTGAGCGAGGAGGATATCATCGCCGGTTGCGCATTTGCTCAAGTGGAAATAGCGAAAGTTCTAGAAGTCATAAAGTCGCTGGCGGCTAAAACAGGAAGCAAGCCGAAGCGGGAGATCTCGCTTTTTGCCCCGAACGAGGAAGTTGTCTCCAAAATCGCCGCATACGATGGTGAATATAGCGCTTGTTTGTTCGTCCCGAACTTGGCTGAACGTGATGCGAAACTGTCTGCGTTCCGGGAAAAAGTGGTCACGGAAGTCTCTGGCGGAAACGACGAGCTCAAACGCGACGCTTACTATGTTCTCGACCTGACCATGAAGAAACTTGTGCAGAAGGCCGTATTGGAGAAAGGGCAGCGCGTCGACGGTCGCGGTCTAGATGAAATTCGCACTATCACCTGCGAAGTCGGTTTGTTACCGCGAGTGCATGGCAGCGGTCTTTTTCGCCGCGGGGAGACGCAGGTGCTCACCACCGTTACCTTGGGCGGCCCTGGGGACGAACAACTTCTCGAGGACCTCGACACCGAAGAAGAGCGGAAGAAACGATATATGCATCATTACAACATGCCCGGATTTGCCTCCGGGGAAGTCAAACCGCTTCGTTCTCCCGGTCGTCGGGAGATCGGCCACGGCGCACTCGCGGAGCGCGCTCTCCTGCCAATGATCCCGCCCAGAGAAATATTTCCCTACACGCTACGTCTTGTTTCCGAGGTGCTGTCCTCCAATGGCTCGACTTCCATGGCCTCAACTTGCGGCTCGACACTGGCCCTCATGGATGCCGGCATACCCATCGAGTCCCCGGTGGCCGGGATAGCCATGGGTTTGGTGCTGGATAAAGAGAGCGGGAAATACAAAGTCCTCACCGATATCCTTGGGCTGGAAGACGGGAATGGACACATGGATTTCAAAGTTGCGGGCACAAAAAAAGGCATCACTGCTCTCCAGCTCGACATCAAGGTCAAAGGTCTGACGAGAGAGATCCTCAGCGACGCCCTTGCGACCGCAAAAAACGGACGCCTTACCATATTGGATAAAATGCTGCAGGCAATCGCCGCGCCGCGCGCGGAGATGTCCCCCTATGCCCCGCGTATCGTGTCTTTCAAAATCAATCCTGATAAAATTCGCGAGGTCATTGGCCCTGGGGGGAAGGTTATCAACGGTATCATTGCAGAAACAGGAGTGAAGATCGATATCGAGGATGACGGCACGGTGATGGTCACTTCGATAAACGCCGAGGCCTCTGCCAAGGCCGTTGACTGGATAAAGAATCTTATCCGCGAGGTGCAGACGGGCGAAGTATTTCAGGGTACGATAACTCGCATTCTCGATTTCGGAGCTTTCGCCGAGATCCTCCCTGGACAGGAGGGGCTCATCCACATTTCCGAGTTGGAGCCGCATCACGTCGAGCAAGTGACCGATGTCGTGAAAATCGGTGATGTAGTTCCGGTCAAAGTCATCAACATCGACGAACTCGGACGTATCAATCTTTCCAGGAAGGCCTTGCTGCCCGGCGCGGAGAACCAACCGCAAGAGTTTCGTCCTCGTCCTCCGCGACCCGGAGGACCGGGGCATAGGCCCGGCGGGCGTCCGCACGGCGGGCCGCACCGAGGCTTCGGTGGACCGCGTCATTGATGCAGTGATCTGGCATAAGAAAACCCCGGTACCATTCCGCTCTGTATACAGACGGATTATACCGGGGTTTTCGGCTCCTTGTTCACTAGATTGGTGTTAATTGAGAACCGTTGCCAGGCCAATGCCTCGCTTCTACGCGGCTTATGACTCGCTACGAACACTCTTTTTCATCAATCTCGACTTTTGCTGCCGAATTTCGCATGCCGATGCATTCAGGTCGGTGGGTAGTTGTTCGCACTTACGAGTGTTTGTAAAGAACCGCTTTTATTTTCTCTCTTGGCCCGTACTCCCGACTCGTTTTCGGCAGGAGCGCGTCAGCCTTTGCGCCTAGGCTACTTTCAGACTAGACCCGGGGGCAATAAAGTCAAGGCCCATTTGACACTTGGACAAGATTTCAGTGGATATCTATACTACTAGACGCCTCTTCGCGGTGTTTAAGTCCGTTTACCTCCCTATGATTTTTTTTGAGGTTAAAAAGAAAGATGAAAAGAGCCGCGCCCGTCTCGGTTTGATGCAAACCGCGCATGGGCAAGTTCATACCCCGGCGTATTTGCCCATCGGTACTAAGGGCAGCGTTAAATCAGTCACCGCCGAGGAGCTCAAGTTTTGGGGAGCGGAGATGATTTTGGCGAATACCTATCATCTATGGCTCAGGCCGGGAGACGCTCTCATCCACAGAGCCGGGGGACTTCACAAGTTTATCGGCTGGGACGGGCCGATTTTTACCGACTCCGGAGGTTTTCAGGTTTTTTCTTTAGGAGAGAAAAGGAAAGAGGGGGAGCATAATTTGGTTTCCGCCGATCCAGTGCCTGTGCTAAAGGAAATTTCAGAGGCCGGCGTGGAATTCCGGAATGAACTGGACGGGTCATCCCATATCTTGAGTCCGGAAGTCTCCATACAAATCCAGTCAAATTTGGGTTCAGACATTGCGCTGGTGCTCGACGATGTTCCCGGTCTACCTGCCGGAAAAAACAGAATAAAGAAATCTTTGGAGTTGACTTTGCGTTGGGCCGCACGGGCAAAAACCCATTTTGAGAAGATCAAAGACAATAGTATAAATCCGAACCAGCATCTCTTCGGTATCGTTCAGGGCGGGGATTCGGAAGAACTGCGCCAGAAGTCAGCTAGAGAACTTCAGAAAATCGGTTTTGAGGGGTATGCCATCGGCGGTCTGGCGGTCGGGGAGGACGCGGAGACTATGTACAAAGTTTTGGGCTTCACGATTCCGGATTTGGAGGAGGAGAAGCCGCGACACCTGCTCGGGGTTGGATATCCGGAGCAGATCCTCAGGGCCGTGAGTCTCGGCGTTGATACTTTCGATTGCGTCCTGCCAACCCGCAATGGCCGCCATGGCCAGTTTTTCATCAATCGCAAAAGCGGCGGGTACGAAGTGATCGATATCACGAAGAAGCAATTCGAAGAGGATTTCACCCCTGCCGACAATACGTGCTCCTGTTACGGCTGCACGCATCATAACCGCGCTTACATCCGGCACCTGTTCCAGGCCAAGGAGCCGCTTGGGATCCGCCTGGCCACGATGCACAATCTGCGGTTTTATCTCGACTTCATGGAAAAAATCCGCCGGGCCATAGAATTTGATAGTTTGGCAGAATTGATGGAAAATTATAAAATATAGAACATGAGTATCTCATTGGAGAAAATCGTCAACTTAGCGAAGCGCCGTGGGTTTATTTTCCCCGGTTCTGAAATTTACGGCGGGCTCGCGAACTCTTATGATTTCGGCCCGCTTGGCGTGGAACTCAAGAACAACATCAAAAAACTTTGGTGGAAGATGTTCGTCCAGGAGCGCGAGGACATGGTTGGTCTCGACGCGAATATCATCATGAATACAAAGGTTTGGGAAGCGAGCGGGCATCTGCAGAATTTCAGCGATCCTCTCGTAGAATGCAAAAAATGTCACCAGCGGCTTCGAGCTGATGAGATAAGTAAAATTTGTCCTAATTGCGGCGGCAAAGAATTTGCCGAGCAGAAGCAGTTCAATCTGATGTTCAAAACCAACCTCGGTCCAGTTGAGACCGGGGAAAATGCTGTTTATTTGCGTCCCGAGACCGCGCAAGCGATTTTTGTGGATTTCAAACAAATCTTGGAAACTTCCCGCATGAAAATTCCGTTCGGAGTTGCCCAGATTGGCAAAGCTTTCCGCAACGAGATTACCCCCGGCAACTTTATTTTTCGGACCCGCGAGTTCGAGCAGATGGAGATTGAATACTTCATCCGTGAAAAAGACTGGAAGAAATCGTTCGATCAATGGCTTGCGGAGATGAAGCGCTGGATAAAAGCAGTCGGGATTGACGAAAAAAAAGTGAAATATGTCGATGTCCCCGATAATGAGCGCGCGCACTACAGCAAGCGAACGGTGGACGTAGAATTTGAATACCCGTTCGGTCAGAAGGAACTCTACGGGCTCGCGTATCGAACCGATTTTGATTTGTCGGCGCATCAAAAACACTCGGGCAAGGATCTGGAGTACCGTGATCCGGAAACGAATGATAAATATGTTCCTCACGTGATAGAACCTTCGCTCGGCGTAGAGCGGACCGCGCTGGCTGTTTTATTGTCGTGTTACGAGGAAGTAGAGGGCGGACGGTCCACTACCACCGAAAGCGTCAAAGAGGAAGAGGTTGTACTGAGACTGCCCAAAGCCATCGCTCCGATCAAAGCGGCGATCTTGCCCCTTTCTCGCAAGGACGAGCTGACGCGGCCGACCCGCGATATTTATCATGAGTTGCAGAAAGAATTCATGTGTCAGTACGATGAAACAGCATCGATCGGCAAGCGTTATCGGCGGCAGGACGAAACCGGCACGCCTTTTTGTGTCACTTTTGATTTTGATTCTCTTGAGGACAAAAAAGTCACGGTCCGCGACCGCGACACTATGAAGCAGGAGAGAGTCGCGATCAGCGAGCTAAAAGATTACTTAAAGGACCAACTTGGGTGAATCTCTAATTAACCTAATTGACCTAATTTCTAAGTTTGGGAATTAGGGTTTGGAAATTGTTTAGGAATTAGAAATTAGGATTTAGAAATTTGACTGGTTGCACATGGCGAAGAGTTCACGCATCAAAGTTTTGCGGAAACGGATGAAAGAAGATCGATTGGGGGCTTTTTTAGTTTTGACCAAGATTAACCGCCAATATCTATCCGGTTTTACCGGATCACACGGTGTTCTGCTGATTGCAAGAAATAAATCAGTTGTGTTCGTTGACGAGCGTTACACGATCCGTGCGCGGCGCGAAACAACCCTGCCAGTGAGAAATTTAAAAACTCTCAAGCCGGTCCTCTCTAAGTTTCGCAAAATTGCTGTGGAGGATGCGATCACTCTTCGTGAACTTGGGTGGCTGAAAAAACTTGGGAGCGGATATTTACCGACGCGTGACATCGTTGAGAATATTCGCGCTGTTAAATCCCCAGAAGAGTTAGCAAACATCCGCAAGGGGCAGGAGATAGTTGATCGGATTTTCCGGCACTTGCTGAAATTTATCAAACCAGGAAAAACCGAAGCCCAGGTTGCACAGGAGATTGAAAGGATGGCAAAGAAGTTGGGCGCCGATGGCTCGGCTTTTGATTCTATAGTGGCATTTGGAGCGAACGCGGCCGCTCCCCATCATCTTTCCGGCAACCAGAGGATTGGCAGAAACAATTTTTTGCTCCTGGACTTCGGCGTACTGGTTAGAGGGTATCACTCGGACTTCTCGAGGACATTGTTCATCGGCAAGCCCAATAAAAAACAGGCAGAAGTTTACAATACGGTCATGGAAGCTCAGGCACTGGCGATCGCCGCGATCCGTGCCGGAGTAAAAGCCCATTCGGTGGATGCGGCGGCAAGGGGATACATCACAGCAGAAGGGTACGGGAAGCAATTTACCCACAATACCGGACACGGGGTGGGGCTGCAGATACACGAATTGCCGAATTTTTCCAAAGACTCGGAGGATACACTCCGCTTTGGCATGATTGTCACGGTAGAGCCGGGGATATATATTGAGGGATGGGGCGGCGTACGGATCGAGGATATGGTGCGGGTAGGGGAGGGGCCTCAGATTTTTTCCAAGATCCCCAAAGATCTAAAAAGTATGATCATCTAAGTGTACAAAAAAGAAACTCTCAAAAACGGGCTGACGGTCCTCAAAGTCCCTATCCCGAGCGCGCAGTCGGTGCTCGTTGACATATTTGTAAAAGTCGGCTCGCGGAGCGAGGACAAACGCGTGAACGGGATCTCGCATTTCCTCGAGCATTTGTTTTTCAAAGGTTCGCGGGCGTATCCTACTGCCCAGAAATTGAGCCACGCCCTCGATGCCATTGGCGCGGAGTACAATGCCAACACGGGCAAGGAGCACACACAGTATTACATCAAGGCCGCCAAGAAACACCAGAAATTTATTTTCGAAGTCTTAAGCGACATGCTCAAAAATCCGATTTTCGCGGCAGAGGAGATCGAGCGGGAGAAGGGCGTCATCATCGAGGAGATCAACATGTACGAGGATACGCCCATGCGCCATGTCGAGGATGTTTTGGAAGAGGTGATGTGGCCGCGCCACCCGCTGGGGCGGAACATCGCCGGAACGCGTGACGTCATCCGAAAGATAAGCCGGCAGGACATCCTCGACTATGTCGGCACGTATTACAAGCCGAAGAACCTGATCATCGCGGTCACTGGAGCTTATGATGAAAAACTTTTGGACAAAATGGTCCGGGAATATTGGGACGCACTCCCGGACGGAAACTTTCCGGCCTGGGAACGCGCTAAGTACCGGCAGACCCAAACGGCGGTGAAAGTCGAGCCGAAAAAAACCGAACAATATCATCTTGCTTTGGGTTTCCGCTCTTACGACCACAACGATCCGCGCGACATCCCCCAAATGATCCTGGCAACCATTCTCGGCGGAGGCATGAGCTCGAGGCTCTTCACCGAGATCCGCGAGCGGCAGGGCTGGGCTTACTATGTCCGGGCGACGCCAGGGAGCTATCAGGATACCGGTAATTTTGTCATTCAGGCGGGAGTTCGGGTTGATAAGCTTGAGGACGTAGTGAAGACGCTCACCCGGGAGCTTCGCAAAATAAAGAACGAGCCGATCCCGCCGCGGGAACTCAACAAGGCCAAAGAGTATCTCAAAGGAACGCTGACTTTGTCACTCGAGGCCCACGAGGCGAAACTTGGATGGTATTTGGAACAGGTAGCATTTCGGAAAGAGATCCTCGAGCCCCAGATCTTGATGAAGCGTATTGACGCGGTTTCTGCCGCGTCCGTCAGGAAGGTCGCGCAGGACGTGTTCCAAAACAAGAAGATGAATCTCTCCGTCATCGGCCCTAAATTTCCAGAGGCGAAACTTCTGAAACTGCTTTTGATGTGAAGCGGTCTGAGCGGTGGCCTCCTATTGGCTTTAACAATTACGGATAACTAGTATATAATTCGGGTATGGCCCGGTAGTGAAAGTTTACTTGGCCGCAAAGCGGCCCATCGACATTTTCTCCCGCGCAACTCGAATAACGAGCATATTATCCAAATAATTAGTTCCAAATTTAACTAGCAAACTTCTACAACCGGGTATGGCGGAACCGCAAAAAATCACCGTAAATATCTCAACGATGGCTCTCATCAAGATTGTGCTTTTCGCGTTGCTCGTCCTCGCTTTGTATGTTGTCCGCGATATTCTGCTCGTGATGCTCATCTCCATCGTTCTCGCCTCGGCCATGGACCCGCTTGTGGACTGGCTCTACCGGAAAGCGAAGTTCCCTCGGGGACTGTCCGTCATCTTGGTATATCTGATTTTCGTTTCACTGTTCGTTTCGGTAATTTATTTCCTCATCCCACCCATTGTTCAGCAGTTCGCTCAGCTGGGAGGCCGACTCGAGGGACTCCGCGAAGAGCTCCAGGACCAAACGTCCAACCTGAGCCGGGTCATGGATCAACTCGGGATCATCGAAGGGCTGTCTTCTCTCGGCCGGAATTTTGCCAATGTGACAGCAAATTTTTTCCAGACCACGATCGGGGTTTTCTCCGGGATCATTCAAGTCGTCTCGGTCCTCGCAATTTCTTTTTACCTAATCTCTTCAGAGTCGGGGCTGAAGAACTTCATCAAGTCTCTGGTCCCCTTCAAGCACCAGGCCTACAGCACCGCGCTCACGGATAAGATCCAGAACAAGATTGCCCGCTGGCTACTCGGACAGCTCATACTCTCCGGTTTCATATTCCTCTTCACTTATATCGGGCTTTCTGTGCTGGGCGTGCGTTCTGCGCTCGCCCTCGCGCTGCTCGCGGGACTCCTGGAGATCGTTCCTTACCTCGGGCCGATTCTTTCAGCCATCCCGGCGGTCTTCGTGGCTTTCGTCCAAGCCCCGCCTTTGGCTCTTTTCACCGGTCTGTTATACCTAGTGGTCCAGCAAGTCGAGAACTACGTTTTGGTGCCGAAGATCATGGGCCGGACGATTGGCGCGAATCCAGTGGTCATTTTGGTCGCCGTATTGGTGGGTTTCAAACTCGCCGGAATAGTTGGGATGCTCCTCGCGGTCCCCGTGGTTTCCGCGATCCAGGTTTTTCTCGATGACTTCAGAGAAATGAGGGATCACAAGAGCTAAAACTCGGTTGGTCAAAAAGGGCAAAAACTGCTATAATCAAGGGCCAAAGGGCTCTTATTTTATTACCCGCCAAAATTTCGACAGGAAATGTAGGCGGGTAAATGGAAATCAACAATATGGAAAAATT
>Ga0209542_10013142_pt1 | contig 14345 bp, 18 predicted proteins | sample RifCSPhighO2_01_FD_184028 | JGI IMG/M metagenome (GOLD analysis project Ga0209542, IMG submission 184028) | Soil microbial communities from Rifle, Colorado - Rifle CSP2_plank highO2_0.1 (SPAdes) (version 2) | ecosystem: Environmental > Terrestrial > Deep subsurface > Rock core/Sediment ...
TTCCTTCTTCCATTCTTTGCTGTGCTTCAGCAGCTCGTGAAAGAGGAAATGTTGTATCGATAACAGGCTTTAATTTTCTTGTATTGATCAATTCCAACACTTGTTCAAACTCTTCTTTAGTTCCCATCCTAGCTCCAAGTATTGAGAATTGCTTGGGATAAAATTCTGACAGTTTAAATGAAACTTTCTCCCCACTCGTCACACCAACAACAACCACTCTGCCATAAGGCTTTAACATGCCAATGCTCTGAGAAAACGTTTTTTCACCAACACTTTCAAAAACAACATCAACACCTTTCCCATGAGTAAGCTCCAGTACTCGTTCCATAACATTTTCTTGCGGATAAATAATGATCTCATCAGCTCCCCACAAACGGACTATAGTTCCAACATCTTCTGAACGAACTGCAGCAATGACCTTAGCGCCAAACAGTTTAGATATTTGGATAACAGCAGGACCTAAGCTGCCAGATGCGCCCCAGACAAAGATCGTCTCTCCCTTTTCAAGAGCCGCTCTCGTACGAAGTGCATGCCAAGCTGTCAAAAAAGTCAAGGGAAACGCTGCTGCTTCCACAAACGATAAGTGTTTTGGCTTCCGATAAAGCTGCTCCAGAGAAACAGAAACATATTCAGCGTAGCCCCCATTAGTTTGCCGAGCAAGTAAGGTCACCATCCCACAAGATTTTCCTTGCTGGCAGCGCTCGCAAGATCCACAAGCTCGTTCAGGATTAATGACCACTTCATCTCCTACTTTCAATGAGGTATCTCCATGAATCTCTGCAATAACTCCAGAAACATCTGATCCTACGATATGAGGAAGTGAAACTTTTTGCATACCTTTTCTCAGCCAGATATCTAAACGATTTAAGGCACAAGCACGGACACGTACCAGCGCTTCTCCACTTTTCGGTTGAGGCATAGGAAATTCCCCATACTTCAGAACTTCTAATCCTCCTGGCTGATTGAAGAAGACTGATTTCATATCTCAACACAAGAAAAAGCTTCTTTAAATATATTTGGAAAGCTAGTTTCTCAACTACTTACCAACAACAGAAAGATTTATATATTAACTTATAGTTAACAACTATTAACAAAATGGTAACAAGAGATATGACTGTTAAAAGAGTGCTGCTTCACCTGCTGAAGGATTTTTCTAGTACGCACACGATAACGGAATTAGCGAGTGAACTGCGTTTAACCCGTGTAGGGATTTGGAAGATTCTTAAAAAGTTGGAAGAGGAGAAGTTTATTCTTTTAAAAGCCATAGGGAGAGGAAAAACTAGCACGTTTCTGATATCGTTAAACTGGGAAAATTCCCTGACAGAGAAAACACTATCGCTGTACTTAACTGAAGAGGCCTTAACGCAGAGACGGTGGCAGATAAATTTTGCTGATTTGGAGAAATGTGTTCAATTCACTATCCTTTATGGAAGCATACTCCATCATCCTCAGGAAGCTAGAGATATCGATATTTTAGGGATAACAAACAAGAAGAAATTTGCGAACATCCAAGTCATTATCGATAACGTTCAGAAAACACAATCTAGAGATATTCATCCTATTCATTTTACAGAAGGCGAATTTAAAGCAGAGTTGCAGAAGCTAAACAAAGCTTTTATAGAAGCAATAAAAAAAGGAGTCATCTTGTTTGGCCAGGAACAGTTTGTTAAGTTCATGAGAGGCATATCAAAATGACCAGCAACCTTCAACAACTAAACATTTTTAAAAGCATTCCTCTTTCTTTATGTTATGGATTATAAAAAGCTCGGCTTGAAATGCGGCATCGAGATCCACCAGCAGCTGGAAGGCAAAAAACTGTTCTGTTCCTGTCCAACTCAATTACGAGAAGACGATCCCCATTTTGTCGTTACAAGAAAATTGATGGCTTCCGTGGGAGAATCAGGTGAAGTAGATGTTGCAGCCAAAGAAGAGCAAGCCCGAGATAAATCATTTGTCTATCAAGGATATTATGACAGCACTTGTTTAGTAGAGCTTGATGAAGAGCCACCTCATCCGGTAGACGAGCAAGCTTTGCATGCCTCTTTGCAGTTCTGTGCCCTTGTTAAAGCAGAAGTTTCACCGATCATCCAAGTGATGAGAAAAACGGTCGTTGACGGTTCAAACACGTCGGGCTTTCAACGAACGGCATTAGTTGGCAGAAAAGGAAGCATCGAAACTTCTGAAGGAGTGGTGAGATTAGCAAATGTCACGCTAGAAGAAGATTCCAGCAAGATCATTTCTGATTCTGATAAAGAAAAAGTATATCGTGTAGACCGCTTAGGCATACCTTTAATAGAAATAGGGACTATGCCAGATATCACATCACCAACCCAATGCCAAGAAGCTGCCAAAAAAATAGGGATGATCCTCCGTTCTTTGCCGCAAGTAAAACGAGGTCTTGGCACTATACGGCAAGACGTTAATGTTTCCATTGCTGAAGGAACAAGAATAGAAATAAAAGGTGCGCAGGATTTACGGCAACTGCCTTTGCTGGTAGAATTGGAAGCCAAACGGCAATGGGAATTGCTAAAGCTAAAACAGGAGCTGAAAGGCCATCGGTTGATTCCTATGGAGATTATTGATGTTACGTTATTGTTAAAAGATAGCGAATCAAACATGATGCAAAAGACCATCCAGAATGATGGACGTGTTTTAGGAATCCGCTTAAATAGTTTTTCGGGAAAGGTTGGTCGAGAACTGCAGCCAAATTATCGGGTTGGAACTGAATTTTCTGGACGAGCAAAAGCCAAGGCAGGAGTGCATGGCATCATTCATTCTGATGAATTGCCTCATTATGGGATAACAGAGCAAGATATCGGGAGAATACGAAAAAAACTGAAATGCGAAACTGATGATGCCTTTATCCTTGTAGCAGCAGAAGAACAACGAGCAAAAAAGGCCTTGCAAGCAGTATACGAACGAGCTCAAGAATTGTTTACCGGCATCCCGAAAGAGGTGCGAAAAGCAAATCCTGATGGCACCACTTCTTATATGAGGCCTATGCCTGGAGCAGCACGGATGTATCCGGAGACAGACATTCCCTACATCAAGCCAGACCTTCAAGCCCTGGATCTGCCGGAATTATTGGAAGAGAAGATACAGCGATATCAGGAACAGCTGAAACTCAGCGCTGATCTGGCCATATTTATCGCAAAATCTGATCAAGCAGCAATGTTTGAGCAGTTTGTAAAACGATATCCTTCTATAAAACCAGCGTTCATCGCTGACACACTCACTGCTATACCTTTAGAGATAAAACGAAAATACGGTCTTGATCCAGAAACATTGACGGAAGAGAATTTTAATGATGTCTTCCACTATCTTACGGAAGAGAAGATCCATAAGGATATTGTTCTTGATGTCTTGATTGACATGATCAAAGGAAGTTTTGACATCAAACGATATGCTTCATTGGGAACAGAAGATATCCATAAAGTCTTAGCAGATATTGTTGCTAAAAACAAAGACGCTCCTTTCCCTGCCTTGATGGGCTTAGCTATGAAAGCCCTTGCCGGGAAAGCATCCGGAAAGTTTATTTCGGAAGAATTGAGGAAGATGGGAAAATGAAGGGTTTCGTGCAAAATACTTTTCATTTTACCGTTACAGTTCCTTTTTATCTTTTATAACAAGTAGCGCTCTTTTTGCAATACCTGAAGAGCGATGGCTGCTTCCTCACTATAATACCCACCTTCAAGAGGTTCATACAGTTCTTGATCTTGCCAACTAAGACCATACTCCTGAAAGAGAAAACGAACCGCAGCTTCATGAGCTGGACTAAAAATACGGACACTTCCTCCTTCCACTATCTTCGTCAAATTATCCAATGCCACAGCAACTATCCTTCTCAAGATAACCTGTTCGGTCAAACAGAGCTCCAGACCAACACAGGAGCGTAGGCGTGCTCGAGCGAATTCAAATTCCTGCTGAAGAGGATACAATATCTTTATTCTAGTAGGGTCCATGGTTAAGAAGGAGATATTACCCATTACTTATTTATAAATCTTTCTCTAATTGTCACTTTATAGTAATAAAAACAAAAGGTTTATATACTCTCCAGGCTAAAAAGGGATATGATGATACGAGATGTTAGCGGAGCGAGCAGAAGTGTGCAGATGCAGCACCGAAAGAAAGACCGCTCTTTATGGGGGGAGATCGCTAAATGGACGCTGATAGCAGGAACTGTAGCTGCCGCATACATAGCGGTACAGCCTTCTCAGATTCTTCGAGAGCATCTACCTAAGCAAACTCAGGAAGAGCAAGGAAATGTTGTTGATTCGTTTATTAGACAATATCAAGATGTTATTTTAGCAGCAGCCAAAGAACATGACTTACCTCCAGAACTCTTAGAAGCAAGGCTTGAAACAGAAAATATGGGAGACATCTATTTCCATGATCTTCGTGACAAAGTCAAAACGGCAGTGGGAGGCAATGCTTCCGTAGGAGTGATGCAAGTCCGGGCAGATACGGCACGAGCGATAGACAGAAAAAAAGGAGAAGTGAAAGGAACGATTGCCGATTATGTCCAGCTATTACAGGACCCAGTACAGAATATCAGATATGCTGCAGAGATCTATGCAGACATTCGAGACTCTTCACCATTGACACAAGGCTTATCGGCAGAACAACTACTTCTTGAACCACGATTGCTGGGATATGTTGATTCAAAATATCAAGCGGGCAGAAAAGCAGCTATTTTCAGACAGCAGCCAGACCAACCGGTCGTTATCTGTGAAGCTCATCTTACCTTGGCAAATATTGTTCTTGGCTTGCCTTTAGAAGTTACCAGCACAGAACAATTCCGAAGAGAAGCAAAGCGAAATATTGCAGAATATCTAGAGCGTGAAGGGATAGGCTTAGTAGAGCGTGTCTGTGAACAAGATTTCTTGACCGTAGATAGCAGTTATTTGAGAGAAGCAGTACGCACAGCAAAGAGTTTATAAGGTATTTTTATTTTAAGAAATGAATGGATAAAAAAGTCATCAGAACAGTATTCTCTCTCTTTCTTGTTATTTTCCTTCTTTTATTCTCGTATACGACAACGGTATTCTTTATAGAAAAAACACCTTCACAGCAGCAGACCATCGATTATCTTTACGGCAGAGGAGAACTTCCATCAGATTATACCGCTTTGGAAAAGTCTCATCTTGAAGATGTAAAAAACGTCATGAAATATACAGACTATCTGTTCTATATCTCTTTAGCCATCATCACCTTACTGCTGACGTATTTTCGAAAAGATAAACAAGAACTGCATCATCTTCTCTGGATAGGCAGCATGTCAACGATGGTCAGCGTAGCATTGATACTGCTCCTGGCTCTTCTCTTCTTCGATCAGCTCTTTACTGCCTTCCACCTTCTCTTTTTCCCACAAGGTAATTGGACCTTCCCTTACAACTCCTTATTGATCAGAACATTTCCTCTCCAATTTTTCATGAAGATTGGAAGGATGATCTTTATGGAAGCTTTAGGGATAGGAGTGATAGTATTCTTGATATCAAGAAGGATGAAACAACTAAAATCTTAGTACCCCATTCAAACAGAAGAATTTTTATACTTTAGGAATTTCATAAAACTATGTTTTTTGCAACGCGAGGATTAAAAGCATTGATTGCCCTGCTCTTTGTATTAGTCATTGTTATTGTAGCATTGATCCTTTTTTTCCAATTCCTCATCTTTATCCTGCCCTTAGTCCTCATCGTCATCTTGTTAGGCTATTTTTTCCGGATGCTCAATCGATTCAAGAAGAAACCGAAAGATGATGTTCTTGAGGTAAAGTATAAGGTTAAAAAATGAGCTTTCAGAGCAAAAAAAGAAAACCGCTGGTTTTGATTAACCTTAAAACATATCCTCAAACTATCGCCAGCAGCGGCCTTTCAGTAGTAAAGCAACTTGCTCAACTAAAACTAAAGAACTATTCACTCGCTATTGCTCCCTCATTATTGACAGTGAAGGAAACAGCAGAAAGCATTTCCCAAAAGCAGATAAGCATCTTTGCACAGCATGCGGATACATTTCCAGGAGCTTTTACCGGTTCTATTCCCGTCAAAGAATTGCAGCAGATCGGCGTTCAAGGCGTCATCGTAAACCATTCTGAAAAAAAAGTCCCTTTCAAACAATTACAGGAAACGATCGCTCTTTGCCGAACATGGAGATTGCAAACAGTTGTCTGCGCATCTCGGTTGTCAGAAGTAAAAAAGATAGCGAAACTTCACCCAGATTATATTGCCTATGAGCCAAAAAAGCTGATTGGGGGAAATATCTCGGTAACTACAGCAAAACCAAAGATCATCATCAAAGCTTTGACGGTCATCCAAAAATATAGCCCAAAAACACAATTATTGGTCGGCGCTGGCGTCCATAATAACCAAGATTTGACTCAAGCCTTGCTGTTAGGCGCATCCGGTGTTCTCATTGGCCATGCTATTGCCACGGCAAGAAATCCTGGAAGAGCGTTGCAGAAATTGCTGGATTAGCTCTTAACCTTTGTTAACAGAACGAGAGGGTTTCGGCTTAATAATGTTAATACTTAGAAGGGGTGACTAATAGGAATATTTAAATACCATCCATTGTAACTATTAAATTATGTCATTAAAAGAAAAGTTAATTTCAGGATTATATGTAGGGGCAGCTGTCATAGCTAGTAGACTTTCTAAGCATCCAGAACTCCCTTATAGAGAGCTGATGAACGGATATGGTCATGATGTCGCCCTACCATTTGGCCTATATTTCATAAATAAACTAATGAACCACCCATTTGCAAAAAATCCCTATGTCAATGCTGGAACTATCTTTTTAGCAGCATCTGCTCTAGAGATTGGCCAGAAATTCGATTTACCAATTGGATCTTACGCCGGAACATATGATCCGTGGGATTTTGTAGCTTATGCAGTAGGAACCGGTTTAGCAATAGGAATGGACAAACTAACATTTAAAAAGAAAAATTTAGAAAAGATAGTAGAAGAATAAATTTAAGAAGCTTCATACTCATACTCTATTTCGCTGACTTTTAGGGGAGTATCATTAGCGATATTCACTAAAAAGATCAAATCACATTCACAATCATCTTCTGTGTGTTTCCATAAAGAGTTCCATCACTATCACGCAGGACTTGAACATTAAAGAGATATTTCCCTTTCGGTGCATTCCCTGGAACATCAACACCGATCGGCTCCGTATGATGCCGGCCTTGCTCAATCTTTAAAGGAGTGGGTAAATACAATAGCCAGGTTTTTACTTCAACATCTGAACTGATATCCTCACCTTGCAGATTGACCGCCTTATCTAGCGTAATTTCCAGCCGGAAGTGGTCATTCTCTGCCTCAACATTTAAAATGCCTATGCCAAAAATATGGCTTTCTCCCGCAATGATGTCTGCAATGTGAAAGGGCAAAGCCACTCTCTTCCCCTCATCTATCAATAATCTCTGCAGTTCCTGCTCTGTCCGCGCATCGAGTTCTGCTTTCTTATCTAATGACCCATCAACAATCTTATAGAGAATCGTTACCCCCATCCCAAAAACGACTAAAGAAATCATGATAATAACTAAGAAATTGACGGAGAGACTGATATCCCCCCGCTTTGATGAAGATAAAAAAAAAGACTTATTGCCAGACTTCATATTCTTTCACAATGAGGACCAAGAACAGCAATAAGAGCACAGCTCCAGAGATCATGTACCATAAGCCGGGAAGGACTGCCTCATCGTTGATGGAAATATACATCCCCCAACCCATGACGATAAACCCTAGCCATAAAAACTTGTCTAAAACGAGCTTCATAATCTGAAATTCCTGCTCAACTGTCATCCGTTTCTTTTTTGTAGCTGCCATCTTATGCGATCACCCGTAGGAAGAATTGTTTATTCTCATAAGGCTGGTCTGCACCTGCACAAGCAGTAGTACTACATACCGCCATGGTACAAATATACTGACCAGCTGTTAAGCCATTCTCTGTTAAAACAATGCTGTATCCAGCTGAACCACTAGGATCCACATTTTGAGGTTCTGAAGCAACTGATGGAACAAGAGTTGAATCCACCCGACTGCCCGTTTTTGGATCTAAACAGCTGGTTATGGTAAATATGGCACCGACTGCTGTATTTTCTTTTCTGTTATAATATCCTATCGTCTTTGTTATTACATCTTCCCGACCGATATCAACTGTTTGAGAGAGAGTAATTGGATTTTCTGACGTTGGCTCTGCCTCTAATTGAGTTACGGCAAATGCTTCAGGTAGCTTTCCTTCAGCCTGCTTAAAGATCGTTCTCGTTAACGTCAATCCTAATCCCAGAACAACAAATGCTATAACAATAACAACTATAGCATTGATAGAAAGTGATAGGGACCCTTTTTTGTTCATGATAACACCTCTTTTTTTAAATGGAATACCCTTAAGCAATATTTAGTGGTATAAAAATCTATCGGTTAGGCAGGGATAATGTAGCCTTCCATCAAAACAAATACCCTAAAATACTCTCACTCCAGACATCCATCAGCAAGAGCAGGATATACGCTAATAAAAAGCTGGGGGCAAAGGGGATGCCATCTTTCACCAGAACTTTCTGCAGCTTATTTCCCGCTGCTAATCTCCGCAACTGGCTGATATCTTCCTTGCTTAATGTCCTTTTTTCCATGACCAAACGGCCATTCACACCAACATCTTCCGCTAACCAGTCACCTTCCGTCAATTTCGCCGGATGAACTTGCCTGAAAAATTCATGCTTTTCTACCACACTAATCAGAATGAAGGTATAAAATGCCAAAAGAGGAAAGATGATCAACGGCCAAAATAAGGTATTAAAGAAGGTTAAGACCACCAGCAATAAAGTAAGAAATACCATAGTGATATGAAAGAGATGATATTCCTGTAAAGCATCCTGCAGCTTGGGAAAGACTTCTTTTCTGCTCCTGATAGCTAAAACAGCAATCCAGATAACACCATAGATAGATCCGATAAATAAAAGAAGCAAAAAATACCAAAGGATGGCCAAACTGGAAGCGCTCCAGGGGATAGCTATTCCCACAACAGCACCCATCCCCATCAATAATTTTGCATCTCCCCCACCCCATTGGCTCACTAAATAAAAAACATAGCCTATGAAGAATAACACCAAAAAGCCAAGCAAACCGCTCCAGAACGTGTTCCAGCCAGAAGATGTAGCAAAAATCAGCCGAATTCCTAATGCCGAGAATAATAAGCCATAACTCAGCCAATCGGGAATCTCCCTGCTCTTGATATCCGAATAAGAAGCGATGAGCAATGAAAGAACAGTTAGCACGGGCAGAATCACATCTATCATCCTAAAACTAAAAAGAGCAGAGTATATTAATTTTTGGTTGGGTTGAAAGAAATAAAATGCTCAAACCCATTATACTTCTCTCAAACTTTCCGCAAGCTTTAAATAATCAGATTTATTAACAGAACTGTAATTATTAGCATTTACAAAAAGAAGGTGATCCCATGGCCGAAGAAGATTATGAAATTCTCCCTCATCAGCTGCTGCAAGATTTGAAATTTGAAGTAGAATCCTTAAAAAAGAAGCTGACTCAGCCCGACAGCAAGTCTAATGAGCTCATTCTAGAAATAGAAAGCATGAAAGATGCTATCCATGAGCTGAATTCTGTCTTTCAAAAAGCTTTGGCAGAAACAAAAGGTGAAGATGTCGGCAAGACGATCAAAACATTAAAAGACAAGACAGAGATGGTCGTTTCCCAAAATGAGACGATCGCCAAAGCATTGATTGCCATTTCTGATAAGCTCGACCGCTTTATGCAGGAAAATAAGGCAGTAAAACAGCCTCAAAGAATGCCGCAAGTGCAGCACACGATGGGTATGCCCAGCATACCTGGTCCGGGAAGAATGGCGCCTCCGCCAGAGATGTTCAGCTCACCTATGGGGATGCCACAGATGCCCAGTATGGCTATGCCTTCTGCTATGAGCGGAATGCCTCCGCCACCTCCATCTCCATCAAGAAGGAAAGGATTGTTTCAATGACACTGGAAGCACTGGCACTTTTAGAGAAATTAGCTGATGCTAGCCAAAGAGATCGAGAAATAATTTCTAAAGAAGAGATTAAGAAGAAGATTAATGAGATAAAATATCTTTCTACACAAAAGAAAGTTCCTAAATTAACCTTAAGAAAAGAAATCATCCATCTTGAAAATGAATTCAAGAAGATGGATGTGCTGGAACAAAAGATAGGGCGCTTACAGAAGAGCCATCATGCTAAAGTAGCTTCATTAAAGAAAGAAAATGCTGCATTGCGGCAACGTCTTGCTGCAACAGGAGATGGTGATATTTCCAACAAAGTTAACAAGCTGTCTCATCTTATCGGAGAATCGTTAGCAAAAAAAGAAGTGCATGATGATGTCCTGTTGTCGGAGAAGATTGCCCAAGATATTAAGGATGCACCTGAAGCAGCGCAACGTGCTACGATGATGAAACAGCGTTTAGACATGCTAAAGCAGGAGCTAGAAAACTCAAAAGCAAAAGAAGCAGAAAACCCGGAGAAGATCGGAATTATCGAACAGATGATCGCTAACGTTGAACAATCCCTAGCCCAGTTTGCTCCGTCAGAACAGGAAGAGCCTCCGGGATGGTACAGTCAAGAATCGCTGGAAAAGCAACCATTGGAGCCAGAAATAAAACACGACTTGATTTTCCACCCGCCTCCGCCAAAGAAAAGGTTTGTGAACACGGGAGTTCTGCCGTTGCCTCCGCCACCCAGTGAATTGCCTTGAAATGGTGATGATAACCAAAACATTCTGCTACCTATTTTAACTAAACATCCTTTCCCATAACTGTCTTTCTGCCGTTATCTTTCGCTCGTTGTAAGGCCTCAAGAACTAATTGCTTCACTTTAGCATCTAACTTTTCCATAAAATCCCCGGAGATATTTTCTATCCCCAACTTAGAATCAACCATGATCTCTTTGATCTGCGTTCTTACTGTTAACATAGCTTAAAATAAGCTCATAAAGTTTATAAAACTTCCTTTATTTCAACGATTATGGAAAACTGTATCTTCTGCAAGATCATTCAGGGGAAAATCCCCTGCCAGAAAGTCTATGAAGACGACACATTTCTTTCATTCTTGGACATCCGGCCAACAAACAAAGGCCATTGCTTAGTCATCCCAAAAAAACATTATCGCTGGGTCTGGGATGTTCCCAACAACTATGCTCAGCCTTGTAATACGGTGGCAGCAGCGTTGAAGAAGGCATTTGATACAGATTATGTTATTTCTTTTGTCATGGGAGAAGAAGTCCATCATGCTCATATCCATTTGGTTCCAAGATTTCCGGATGACGGGCACGGCGCATTGATCGATCTGAAAAATATCAAGTCTATTTCTACTGAGGAGATGCAAAAGATTGCAGAGAAGATCAGGAAAAACATATGAAAATAGAAAAGAAAGTCTGGACCTATTATTTTCAGAAGATCCTGGATGGGAAAAAGAATTTTGAATTACTATTAGCAAATTTCCAATGCCGAGAAGGAGATATTCTTGTGTTAAAGGAGTGGGATCCGGAGGAAGGAGTTTATACCGGACGGCAGATAGAGAAAGAGATAACCTACGTCACAACGTTGAAAGATATCCCTTTCTGGAGCCCCAGCCAGATCGAAGAGCATGGCTTTCAGATCATTAGCTTTAGGAGCGATTAAGGATTGTTTCTTCTTATTCAGAGAAAACTTTAATAAATGAAGGTAGAAACGTCTCCTAAACTAATGGCGAAGTAGCTTAACCTGGTTATAGCGCCACATGATAACTTTAACATAAGTTATGAGGCGAGGCTCATATGAGTTGAGCAATGAGGCTGAACAGCCGATGACAAACTCTTATATAACTGGGTTACGTGGAGATTGGGGGTTCAAATCCCCCCTTCGCCAGTTTTTATTTCTTTTTATGATAGCATTCCGGAGTTATCATCCCATTTCAGGTAAACATTTATAAAAAAATAGGGATAACTTCCCTCTAAAGCCAGTGTGGCACAACCTGGTACTGCGCAAGCCTGGAACTCTTGTTTTAGGCAAGTGAAGTAAGCTTGTTCCCGCAAGGGTATCCCGGTTCAAATCCGGGCACTGGCGCTTTTTTATTATTAACACCATTTCTTCCTTCAACTGCATTTCTATAGAAAAGCTGATAAATATCCTTATCAAAAAAGAGTACATACATCATGGCAGAGCAAAAAGAGCAGAAGAAAAAGAATCCTTTTGAGGAGATCATAGAAGTGGTAGAATCTTATGATCACGGCTGTAATCCTCTTTCCTTGCTGGATTCGGGGGAATAGATGGATATTACATCACCAGAGATAACACCAAAAGAGATCAAGACAACCTGCTGCAAATCTTACCTGACGAAGAAAGGAAGATGTTTTGACTGCGTGGAAGATTGGCAAGGAGAAGTAGACATTCCTGATCACGATTCATCCAGAGAAATGGAGGAAGAATGATTCTCAAAGCAATTCTGTTTAGCATTATGGGCATGATCGTTATCAGCTCATTGAGTTTAGTCTATCTTCATGGTCCCAGAAGCATCTATTTTGGAGGAGGATGGAACCTTGTTTATTCCTTTTACCCGCCATTCCTCAGAGTATTGGAAAAAGTAGGCATCCATAGCGGTCGGCAGGATTTTCTGATAGGAAGAATTGATCCACAGCAAATAACAACAATCAGAACAAACCTCCAAGCACAAGGCTTTGAGAACTGCATCCTCTCCTGGAAAGATACTGATGAGATTCTTAATGTCAGGAAGGTAGACTCTTCAAATTACCAATACCATCTTCGTGTCTATGACGATGGAGAAGTGAGAGCGCATTATGAATATTCCTCTGAAGGAAGTCCTTTAGGGCATATCTTCAATGCCCAGTTCATCGACCAAAGAGAATACTTCCAAGAGCTCCTTCATGATTATCTTCTGCCCAGTTACAGCAAATCTTTATAACTTTCAAAAGAATGCTTCTTGCTAAGGGGTGGTTTTGATTAAGCTGTCAAAGCATGACCAATACGTTGAAAATTTAAGAAAACAGCTTTCTGGAGTTTACGATTCTATTGATACCAATGTGCGTTTATACCGCGGCAAAAAGAGGGTAAGAGTTGTTGCAGAGATTGACTTGCTGGCAAAACAAGGTAATGTCTATGATATCTATGAAGTGAAATGCAGCCATCGGATAACAAAAGCAAAATTACAGTTAAGAAAGATCCGCAAAAAACTGTCGCCAAAATATCACATAAGAGACACCTTCTTTTATTGTGGGAATAGCTCCTTGTTATTAAAATCGGAAGGTATTTAGTTCGGTCAAAAATAGTGGCTTGGTCAAGATGGAAAATTCATTAAGGACTTTGTAAGATAAGTCTAGTTGCGAGGCTTTAAGCTTAAACAGATTGTTATCATATTGTTCTTATTGAAAGCCTCGCTGAATTTTCCGACCTGCCACTATTTTTGTTGTCGAAATAAATACGTACTTAAAATCGGAAGGTATTTAAATGAAGAATAAGAAACAAGGTGAATCATGAAACTTCTTTCTTGGAATGTCAATGGAATCCGTGCTATCCTTGGTAAAGGCTTTGCCGAAGTGATCCAAAAAGAAAATCCCGATATCCTTTGCCTACAGGAAACAAAAGCGCATCCCGAACAGGTTGATTGCAAACTACACCAATATGAGCATCACTTCTGGAATTCTGCAGAAAAAAAAGGATATGCTGGAACGGCCATCTTCAGCAAGATCAAGCCGTTATCGGTGAAATATGGTCTAGGAATAGAAAAGCATGACCATGAAGGAAGAATCATCTCCTTAGAATTCGAGCAGTTTTTTCTGATAACCGTCTACACCCCAAATTCCGGACAAGAATTATTGAGATTAGGATACCGGGAAACGTGGGATAAAGATTTTCTGAAATTCTTACAGGAATTGGAAAAAAAGAAGCCCGTCATCTTCTGTGGAGACTTAAATGCCGCTCATAAAGAGATAGATCTGGCACATCCCAAAGAAAATTACAATAAGACAGCAGGATATACTCAGATAGAGATTGACGGTATTCAAAAATATGTTGACCATGGCTTCATCGACACTTTCCGTGAATTTCATAAAGAGCCCGGGCAATATTCGTATTGGAGCTATCGCATGGGGGCTAGAAACAGGAACGTCGGCTGGAGAATAGATTATTTCTTTGTTTCCTCAGCATTAAAGAAAAAGCTGCATGAAGCTTTTATTCTACCAAAGATTATGGGTTCCGACCATTGCCCGGTGGGCATAGAGATAAAGGTCTGAGTAGAGAATACTATTTCCAAAAAACAAGTTCTAGCGATGAAGAATTTTTAAATAATCATTACAACTGAACTTCCAT
>Ga0209542_10013143_pt1 | contig 14344 bp, 19 predicted proteins | sample RifCSPhighO2_01_FD_184028 | JGI IMG/M metagenome (GOLD analysis project Ga0209542, IMG submission 184028) | Soil microbial communities from Rifle, Colorado - Rifle CSP2_plank highO2_0.1 (SPAdes) (version 2) | ecosystem: Environmental > Terrestrial > Deep subsurface > Rock core/Sediment ...
TTTCTGAAGGTTCGATTTTGAAGTATATGCAGCCGGCTTTGAATTTGGCGAAGGAGTATGGGGTTAGTCCCTATCTTCTTGAGTCGTTGGAACTGACGCAGATGTATATTGAAAGTATTTTTGGGAAAGAAAGGGAGAAGCAAGTTGGGTTGAAGGAATTTTTTTAGCTTTCATTCGCTCGCCGAACCATGGCCAAGCGAAAGCAGGAAAAGATTGGGGGGGGTTCTAAGAAAGGGCATTTGCCCTTGGTCACATTCCGTTTAGGGGAGAAAGGTTTAAGCGATAACTCTTTATAGTATTTATTTATTGTTTTCTTATGGGCAAGGAAATACTAAACAAAATAGAATCTTTTGGAAATGTTTTTAAAAGAGAATATGGAAGTCAATGGAGTAAAAAACAACTACAAGCAGATTGGAGATATTCTATAAAATTTTTCTTTAACCACTCGTTTATGAGGGGTAGAAGAGATTCTCTCTCGATAAGATTTAAAGATAAATCAATTGAAGTTTTAGAGAGAACTTTCTTTAGAGACCAAAATTTTTCTTTTGATAATCTTAAGGAAGAATTAAAACAAAACGGTGTTAATAACAAAGCAGATAGATTAATGGTGTTAGACGCATTAAAATTTATAAAAACTTTAGAGGGTTACAATATAACAAATTATACAATCAAAAGATTAAAAGAAAATGAGCAAGAAATTTATGACGAATTAAAAGATATAAAATATGTTGGGGACAAAATAGCCACCCTATATCTCCGCGAAATCTGCTGGATGTTTGAGATTAGAATTAAGAATCCTGCACTTATTTTTCCTGTTGATACATGGGTAAAGCAAATTATTAACCGATTGAAACTATTAGACGAAGGGGTTTTATCCCCCAACGAATTGAAAAAGATTAAAGATTCTAAAGTTAAAGAAAAAGCCATAGAAGCATGCTTAAACAATAATATCGATCCAATTAAGTTTAATGCGGGAGTATGGTATATCGGAACACATTCGCTTGAAATAGTTTTAAAAAATTTAGACAGAATAAATTGATTTTGGTGTATAAATTCTTTTAGTTCAAAGCCTCTAGAGGGATTCGAACCCCCGACCTTTAGTTTACAAAACTACTGCTCTACCCCTGAGCTATAGAGGCGTTGATATTATTAACAAAATTTAGTCCGTTAAAAACCTTTTGCATAAGAAACTTCCTGGAGATTAAGGAAACCTAATTATCTTGGTAAAATCATATGTCGTCTGGTTGAGGATTATTTTTTGGATATTTATTGTTCGTAAATTAATTTTCATCGACGAAAGTGGCTTTTTCCCCCTGGACGAGAATTTGCGCGACGTCAGTGTTGAGGTTTGCCAAGTCGCCTGACTTGAACGGGCCTATTGTTTTTCCTTCGTGGTTTACAAATTGTTCGGTGTCCTCGACAAAGAGAATCATTTTGTTTTTTCTGGCTTCTTCGTGCGGCTGAGAGTTCAGCATTTTTGCCAGTTTTTTTTCGCCATGCTCAAATGTTTTTGCCAAAGAGTCAAAGGTTTCTTTTTCAATTGGCAAGAGGTTTTCGTAGTCTCGTTTCATTATGCCTGTTTCTGTCGCGACAAATACGAGGCTGAGGATTTTCTTTTTGCGGCGGAGCATTAGTTCTTTGAACAAAGAGACGGCATTTTCCAACTGCTTTTTTGATTTTGCGTCTTGGGAAAAGGGGTCGTTTGGTTTTTGAGAAGCGGTTTTGTCGTTGATATATTCTGAGAATTCCTGGATGAAGTTTTGCTGGAGGGGCTGGAGAGTTTCGGAGTATTTTTCTTTTCTGAGGATTTCGTAGAGGTCGTTGTAGGTTATCATATAAGTTTAGAATTATGAGTTATTTAAGAATTTGTGTAATGATTGGGGCGTGATTAAAGGAAGTTTAGGAATTTTATAAGAAGGTAATTGTACGAGGGAAAATTGGACTCACTTCGTTCGTCTTGTATATAAAATAGGATTGTACGGGCGCAATTTGTACTTCGCTTCGCGAAGTCTATTTAATTGCAAATTTGCTTCGCAAATTTGCGTTTGGTATCTGGGTAAAATCATGTTTGGTTAGCGATTGACGATTTGGGGAGAGGAATTTGGTATCTGGGTAAAATCATGTTTGGTTAATCTGTGAATTATTTGGTGAGCGTGATTGGATTTTGTGATAATTATTTTTTGGGGGCGAGCAGGGAAAAAGCGAATAGGAAATTCTCATTCCTAGCGTTCGTGAACGCTTCGGAGCGAACGGAGTGAGTGGCTGCTCGCAGGAGGGTTTTTGATTTTGGGGTTTGGGGGCTGACTGTCTGGTTTTGCTTTAAAAGAAATTTTCTTTGAGGAGACTCCTGCCGAGAATTTTCCTGCCTTCTAAGCCGAATTTTTCTGTGAAGCGCTGTTCGTTTGAAGGGGATTTTGACGAGGGGTTTGGGTAGGTAAGAACGGGCACGGGGTCGGCTGAGTGGGACTTTAACTTGCACGGCGTTGAATGGTCTGAAGTGATTATGACATTGTTGCCGTTGAGGTATTTTTTTAAGTATGAAAAGAAATAATAATCAATTAGTTCAATCATCTTGACTTTTTCCAACGGCTTGTTGTCGTGCCCAGGGATGTCGGTTTCTTTGAAATGGATATAGAAGTAGTCGTATTTTTTGTGGTTTCTTCTAATCATTTTTACTGCGGCTTTTGAGGCGTGTTTTAGCGAGGAGTGGAGCGAGGAGTAGACGTCGATGCCTCGTATTTTTGGGATGACTGCTCTGTCATAGTAGAGTGACATTCCGACTGCTTTTGCGATTCCGTTTTCTAACGGTCTTATGGCAAGGGCGAGCCACTTTCCTTTTATTTTTTTTAGTTTTATCGGCGAGTTTCCCGGCTCTCGGCAGTTTAGAAAGTTTGCTGCGAACAAACCTTTTTTTGCTCTCGCGATGTTTATCGGATGATTGTTTAAAACTTCGTGCGATTTTCTCATGAAAGCATTTACCAAATCTGCGGAGAGTTTGGAGTCGTCTTCGTCGTCCATCGGACGGGAGAATTGGATTTTCGCTTCCTCTTTTTGGTAGGCGACGCCTTTTCCGTAGAACGGGTCTGCGTTTGTGATGTTGTCTGAGAAGCCTCCGCGGAAAATCAGGATTCCTCGGTGCTGGACTGTTGAGTGGAATTCAAACGGGTAAGGAAGTTTTACGTTTTCGTTTATTGCTCTTGCGAGAATTTTTGTTTCTTTTTTTGTGAAGATTCTTCCGGCTCTTTTGTCGAGGATGTTTCCGTCTTTGATGCTGTCGATTGTGCAGAAGTTTGTTCTGAGGACTAAATCTCCTTTTCTTATTTTGATTCCTGCGCCTTGAGCTTCTAACGGGCCTCTTGGGATTGTGCTTGAGTCGTAGCCCAACAGAGATAGCACTGCGGTGTGAGATTGGGGAGCTATGCCTTCTTTAACAGGAAAACAGTAGTCAAGTTTTGATTTTTTTGCTATTTCGTCGAGGTTTGGGGTTTTTGCGGCTTCTAACGGTGTTTGGTTATTTAACGCAGATGTTGGAAGGTCTGCTACTCCGTCAAGAATTATAAATACACCTCTCATCAGGGTTTTAGGAAGGGAGATTTTTTAAAGTTATTTGATGTTGAGAGGGGGGATTGGTTCGTTAAAACTTGAAGGTTAGACTCTGATTAAAATAGAATCTATGATTTTCTCTTTTATTCTTTTTCTTAATTTGTGCGTGTTTGCCCAACTTGCGTGAGCTTGCCAGCCTTGATAAATCTCTTTGAGAAATCCAAAATCGTAGATATTTTGTTCAAATAATCTTATTTTGTTCTTCATTGTTCCGATGTTTCTTTTTCTTAGACGCTTGTGACTGATGAAATTTCTGAAACCGACGAAGTCAATTCCCTTGTAGAGATTGATTATCTTTGATTTTTGTGGGTGCAGTTCTAACTTTAAACTCTTTTTTAGGAATGTGTCTATTTGTTCTTTCCAGATTTCCAGCTGTTTTTCTGATTTGTGCAAGACGATAAAATCATCAACGTATCTGATGTAATATTTCGCCTTTAGCGAGTGTTTTACGAGATGGTCGAACTTGTGCAAGTAGAGGTTTGCGAAAAACTGCGAGGTGTAGTTGCCGAGAGGCATTCCTCTGTGTCGTTCGCCCTCCCTCGAATTATTGGAAAGAATCCGTCGAATGAGCCAGATTATCTCTTTATCTTGAATTTTTTCTTTAATAATTTCTAAAAGGATTTCGTGAGAAACTTCATCGAAGTAATGTTTGATGTCGGCTTTCAAACAAAATCCGGGCGCGGTGAAATTGTGGGTTGCTTTTCTGGCAAATATGTCAAATCTTTTTATTGCAAAGAGCGTTCCCTTTCCAATTTGGTTGGCGCAGGAGTCATAGAAAAATGAACTTTCAAAAGCTGGTCTGATGACGTTTAACAAAGCATGATGAATAACTCTGTCTCTAAAGTCTGATTTTGAAATAACTCTTGTTTTTGGGTCTCTTAAAACAAAAGTCGTTAAGGGTTTTGGTTTGTATGTCTGCGATTTTAACTCAAACTGCAAGTCTAATAAATTTCTCTCCAAGTCTTTTTCAAATTCTATAACGTCTTTGTGGAGAGTTTTGTTTTCGCGTGCTTTTTTCCAGGCGAGAGTCAGGTTTTCTATTGAGTAAACTTCTGAATAAGTTGGCTGCATAGTATAAACCTCGTGAAGCCATTGCGAAAGCCCTGTTGTGGTTGTTCAAGTTCCTGTTCCTGAGGTTGAGGTTGGAGTCGTCCTGAGGGTGGTTGAACCACGGACTTATTAGCCATTATTGCCTTCATGCCACCACTGCTTCACGAGTGAAGCAGTTGAATTTTATGACTTAAAATCAACTCAAATATGTCTTAGCAAAATGGCGTGTGGCCTCTTGCGAGGCATGGTAGAAAGTAAATGCTTGTTTAAAATTATTTGGATGCTCGTAATTCGTCTAATTGAACTGTCTCGAGTTCTTCTAATATTCCTGCTAAACCAACCATACTTCTTTGCTCAAGAAATCTTGTTTTGCCTCTAAGGTTCGCATTTCTGACTTCGGTTAAGTTGTACTCAGAACTTTGCGAACCGCCTTCGGCGGTTTTTCTCAACACCGCGAAAGCCCTGTTGTGGCTGTTCAAGTCCCCGTACCTGAGGCTGAGGTTGGAGTCGACCTGAGGGCGGCTGAACCACGTGTAATCAACAGTTGCTTCTTTCGTTGAATCAGAAGCGAGATTATACACTTGAATTGGCTTGTTGTTTCTTTTTCTTTCAAAATATTCTTTATTGGCTTTTCTAAGGATAAACTTGGATTCATTTCTATCGGGGGTGATAGTGAAGTCTTGGTCTCCCGGAAGAATGATTGCCTTTCTATCTTCTGGCTCAATGGTTTCTTGCGCTTTTGCTTCATCTCGTGCGATTTCATAAACCCAACTTGGAAGTTTTACATACCTTCCGCTTGCATTTTCAGTTACTGCCTGTCTTGCCATAATTGGATTAAACAAGAGTGGAACTCTTGTTAGAACAGTTGGTTCGCCTTTCAGTGCGATTGAAGTCATGCTTGTTCTTGAATAATCATCAGAAAGTCCAGCCAATCTAATTAAAGCGACTTCGTCGGGAGTTACGTATGCGGCACCGATTTCATTGAATGCTTCTAATTGTTCCGGCAGAGGCGCGGCTAGTTGGTAAACTTCTCCCAGTCCTTTCACTTCGCCTATTCTTTGTGCTTTTGCCATGGTTATTTTCGGATTTTGGGGTATATAAACTTTTTGTTTTGTTACTACTCTGGGATTTATAATTGTGAATTTAATATTCTCTCAACGAAAAGCTAATTGCGGGTTTTCTTGGTTTAATTTGAGATTAAAAACACGAAAGATTTATAAGTAAGAAAATTCTTACAAAGAAATGGAAATTAAAACTGTTAGGGTTTCAGAGAAGGGGCAAATAGCAATACCTGTTTCAATGAGAGAAAACATTGGAATTGAGCAAGGCGATGAGCTATTGCTTGTAGAAACAGAAGGTAAAATCTTAATAGAAAAATCGAAGAGAGTTTCCCAATCTATGATAGACGACTTTGAAGATATATTAAAATACAACGAAGAATCACTAAAAGAGGTTTGGGATAACAAAGAAGATAGTATCTGGGCTTCTTATTTAAGAAAATAAAATGATATTCCAACAAAAAGAGATAGTTTTATTGCCTTATCCATTCAGCAATCAAGGAGGAACTAAAGTTAGACCGGCGATTATCGTTTCAAACGACAATTTTAATAAAAGATGCGAGGATTGCGTTATGATTCCTTTAACTACCGTAATAAAAGACGAACCTTTTTCTATATTAATAAATCAAGATTGTTTAGAATCTGGAAAATTACTAAAACCAAGCAGAATTAGAATTGATAAAATTTTCACAATTAAGAAAAGTCTTATTATGATGAAAATAGGGAGAGTCAATGATGAGATGCTTGCTAAGATTAAATCAGAGATTAGCAGAGTTTTTTAGAAAAAGAGTTTTTACTAACTCAATAATTTGTCGGCATATCTTTACCATCTCCTGCTCTAAAAATAGCCGCTTACTATAGATATGTTTTTATTTTCGGTTATATTCCGTTTTAAATGGCAGATCACGAAACTTATACTTTACCGATACCAAAATCAAGACTCCTCAAGGTACTTGCTTCTTATCATCAAAGATTTTGCTGTTTAATGCCTGATTTTTTTGAACTTCCTAGAGATTCTATACTTCCTGTAGAAGTATGTTTAAATGAACATGAAGATTGCCACTCGGGTCTTTTTGAAATAAACCCCTACTTAATATCTATTAATCCACGTAAATCTCCTGATTTTCAGGAAGCAAGGTTTACAGTTGCTCATGAAAGCGGGCATTATCTTCATTGCTTGAAACAACCGGAATTCTATCAACTTCCAAACTTGTTAACAACCGAGGGACCTGGGCGTCTCGCTTCTCTTTTTTTAATTATTTCATTTAGAGAGTTAGTTGCAGATATGGCTTCTTTTGAATTTCTTCGTTTAGAGAACTTGTTGGCTGGCTTTTTAGACAAAAAGAAAAGAGAGGTTTTAGACGACTGGGAACGAATTGACAGGACGGGGGATTATCGAAGGGAATCATTTGGCACACTTACCCATTACCATGTTTACAAAGAGTCTCGCGATAATGGAAAATCTTCGAGGATAATGACGGCGAGTTGTTTCGACTTAAATTTGCTTGGGGAAATTCGTTTGGAGATAGATGAGGGAAGAAAATATCTAAGTTCTTCTTCTTGTAAAGTTGAAAGGCTAAATGCGGTGTGCGGACCACCTGAACCAATGTTGTTTGATTAGTTGATACATGTTTCTTTTTTGTAGCAGTATCTTTATAATATGTTGCTATAAAAATAGCACTATACTAAACTCATCTATTCTTTTTTGAAATAAGGAAGTATAGAGCCATGGGAGTAAAAGAGATTAATAACTGTAATATTATAAAAACATTGTGATTGTCATAGAATAAATTAGCATATTCTCTTGGAACCACTAAACCTAAGAACTTACAAATCGGAGGTAAAGATTCCAGACATCCAGTCGACATAAATGTAAGATATAATAAAACCAATGATAACAATAAGGATGTAACAAGTAAAATTATTTTCTTATTCATCTGCTCAAATAAGGTTTATACTTTATAAACTATTCTTTAACTTCTAATTTATTTGAACTGAATGTAGTATAGTGCTACAAACGTAGCAGTATGTTTATAAATTTGTGATTTTTAGCTCAAGTATGTTTGATTCGCTTAAGAAAAAATTCAGCGGTTGGTTCAAGAAAGAAGAAGAGCCGAAGGCAGTTGAAACTGAGAAAAAATCGAAAAAGGAAAAGAGCAAGAAGAAAGTAAAAGGGGCTAAGAAGGAAAAGGCAGAGAAGAAGAAAGTTGAGAGTGTTGAAGAATTAAAGGAAGAAATCAGGGAAGAGGTTAAAGAGGTTCAAGCAGAGGAGGCAAAGGAAGAGGAACCAAAGGCGGAAGAGGGAGAGAAGAAGGGATTTTTTAAAAGATTATTTGGGGGCGAGGAAAAAGAAGAAGCTAAGGAAAGAAATCTTGGCGGACTGAAAGAGAAAGAACTTACAGATTTAATTAGAAGAATACAGTCGTTATCTAAAAAAGATATTGATAAGTTATTTGCTGATTGCGGGTGGAATGATACTGGGGGGGAAGGTAATTTATCTTTGCCTGACTGGAGACTGGAAAAAATAAAAGAAGACGAGTCTTTTGCCAGAAATATTCTCGAGAGTTTTGTTCAGGAATGTTCTGTTGATGAGATATTTTCTTCTTTGGATAAACTTGAAAAATTAAATGAAGAGGAAGAAGCCGAGAAGGAAGTTGAGGAGCTTGCGGAGAAAGAAGAGTCTGGGGGATTTTTCTCGAAGATTGCTAAGAAGATGGGGAATTCTGTTTTGAAAGAGGAAGAGTTTGATTCTGATTTTGACGAGTTTGAGATGGAACTGGTTGAGAATAATGTTGCTTTGGAAGTTGTTGACGAAATAAGGAAAGGGCTGAAGAATTCTTTGGTTGGGAAAGAGTTTGCAAAGGGAGAGGTTGAAAGCGGGATTTTGTCGGCTTTGCGAAAATCTATTGAACTGGTTTTGGTTGAGAGTGATGATTTGATTAAGAGAGTTAAGAATTTTGACGAGGACAGGCCGTTTGTGATTTTATTTTTTGGGATTAATGGTTCGGGGAAGACAACTTCTGTTGCAAAGATGGCTTGGAAATTAAAAGAAGAGGGAATTGACTGCGTGATGGCTGCGGCTGACACTTTCAGGGCGGCTTCGATTGAACAATTAGAAAAACACGGGAAGAAAATTGGTGTTGAAGTTGTGAAGCAGGCTTATGGCTCAGATCCCGCGGCTGTTGCGTTTGATGCGATTTCTTTCGCGAAGGCGCACAAGAAGAAAGTTGTTTTGATTGACACTGCTGGGAGGATGTATACAAAGGCGAATCTGATGAAAGAGATGGCGAAGATTGTGCGTGTTTCTCAGCCGGATTTGAAAATTTTTGTTGGGGAGTCGATTACCGGGAATGACGCGACTTCGCAGGCGAGAATGTTTGCTGAGAGTGCGGGGATTGACGGCTCGATTTTGACGAAGGCGGATGTCGATGATAAAGCCGGAGCGATTTTATCTGTGGGGTTTGTGACTAGCAAGCCGATTTTTTATTTGGGGGTGGGGCAGGAGTATAAAGATTTGGAGAGGTTTGATAAGGGGAGGGTTATGACGGGGTTGGGGTTGGCGGGGTGACGGGGGTTGGGAGATTGAGAGTTTGGTTAAAATACCAAGTGAAAAATAAAATAATTTGTTAAACAAATATTTATTATCCCTTAATCAATCCAATTTAATTTAGAATGCATTCGGTAATATAACTAACATTTCGAGTTTGCGTTAATTATGATTTTATGCTGTGTAATTATTTATTCTGTATTGGTAGACGAGAATTTCTCTGAAATGGTAACAGATTTTTAGAAAAAGTTAAATATCTGAAGGGTTATAGAATGTGATGTTTATCGTAAGAGAAGTTATGATTGCGAAGCCGGGAAGCGCGGGAAAGTTAGCGAAGATGATGAAGGAGATGTCTGAGATGTGGGGTGGGAAGACAAAGGTTATGCTGGATTTTGTTACTGACTTTAATAAAATAGTTTTTGAGCATGAGGTTGAGAGTTTGGCTGATTTTGAGAAAGAGATGGATGAGTGGAAGAAGAATGCGAGTCCGGAGATGAAGGAGAAGATGAAGGGTTATACTGATTTGTATCAGTCGGGGAAGAGGGAGATTTATAGGGTTGTTGAGTGAACTAGTTTTGAATTAATGTAAATTAAAATGAGGGTCATAATGAAAATAGTTAACTTGGTAAAATCTTTTTTGATTGGGCAGAATTCTATTTTTCTGTTTGGAATAGGTTATTTAGATTAAAGATTGACAGCGTATAGACTGGTATATGCAGAAAGCCCCATTGGTTGATTAACAGTATTTACTGAACGAATGCTCTTCTTTGTTTTTTTGGGGTTTTACTGATGGGGATTTTAGTTTGCTTAATTCTTCCAGTAGGAAGTTTTCTATTTTCTTTGACATGCTTAAGCCGTTGTCTTTGCAGTGCTTTGAGAATTTGGAATAGATTTCTTCATCTAGGTTGAATGTCTTGAGCCTCTTTTTTGACATTTTATTTAAAGTTATTTAATGTTAATAAAGTTATTTGTTTGTCGGGTGGTTATTTAAAGTTATTTAATGTTTAATAAATACTTCAGGAGAAATAAATTTTTAAACTTGGCTGACTGAAGTTATTGATGATTAGTTTGAGTTCGTATCCGAAGTGTTCGTGCGGCGGGGAGTTTGTTCCTCTAACGCATCGGAAAAGGTTCAAGGAGCCGGAGGTTTATGACGAGGAGAAGCTGGCTGAAGAAGAGGTTTTGATTTGGAGATGCGTAAAGTGCGAGAAAGTTGTTGAGATGCCTTGATGTTAAGTAAATCCAAAATGGTAACATCTTAGAACAAAAGACTTAACCAGCGTTTTTATTTATGCCAGCCAATTCAGATTTATTGAAAATACCATTGGTAATAAGCAATCGTATCGAGTTTAAGTTAATTTGATTTTGTATGGGCAAACATTGCGTCTTATTGGCAGTACAATTTACCAGTCTATATATGTATGAACCTGACTTAACACTTGAGTTAGATTTAATAGTGCTTGAGTTTTAGTTATAAGATGGATTTGCAGAGTAAAGTTGGTTTGGGGGTGAGTCTGCTTTCAGCGGTTGCGTTTGTTTATTCCGCTGTTGGAGGAGTTGAGAGTTATTTTGAGAGGCGTGGGGCTTACAACGAGTTGTTTAATAGTGAAGTGAGGATGACAAGATTTGAGAACGCTGACGAAAGAATGGGGAGGTTAGGGTTTTTTGCTTTGGTGAGTTCTGTAGTTGGTTTCTCCGGGACTGCGATGATTCGGAGTGATGAAGAGGAGGCGGTGGAAGAATGAAAATAATTTATGGGGTTTGTGGCGGGAGGATTGGTGGTTTTGGGAGGGAATTGGGGAGAATTGCAAGTGAAGAAAACCCAAACTTTATTAACTTTATCTCTTTGTAAGCTTATGGGCAAAAAAGAATTAACTGTTGTCGGAATTTATTTTATTGCCTTGGTAATTTTGAAGTTAATTTTTTTCAACAGCGGTTTATTTAATTTTGTTGGGGCTTTAATTACCGGTATTTTGATGATACTTTTTCCCGGTTTTATTTCTCGCGGCATTTTCCATTTGTCTTCTCGGGGAATAACCTTTGAGAAGTTCTTTGGAAAATGGTTTGCCGAAAGGTTTATCTTTTTTGCCGGGGTTGCTTTAGTGATTTTCTCCTTATTTTTTACGTAAACCCAAACTTTATTAACCTTATTTCTGCTTTGTAAATTATGGTTTTGGAGAAATTGGGAAACGTGCTGAGGAAGGCGACTGACAAGATAGCGAATGCTGTTTTTCTTGATAAGAATTTAGTTGAAGGCATCGTTAGGGATTTACAGAGGGCGCTGATTGAGGCGGATGTTAATGTTTCTTTAGTTAAAGAGATAAGCGAGAAGATAAAGAAGGAGGCGTTTGACGAGAGGATTAAGGGAGTTGAGAAGAAAGAGCATATTATTAAATTGCTGCATGACGAGTTGGTTCGGATTTTAGGAGAGAAGAAAGAGGTTGTGCTGGGGAAGAAAAATGTCTGGCTGTTTGTCGGGCTTTATGGTTCGGGGAAGACGACGACGATTGGGAAACTTGCGGCTTATTATGCCAAGCGAGGGAAGAAGGTTTGCGCTGTGGGGCTTGATGTGCATCGTCCGGCTGCGCCCGAACAGCTGAAGCAGGTTTGCGACAAAATTAATGTTCCGTGTTTTGTTGACTTGGAAGAAAAGAATGCTTTGAAAATTTGGGAGAAGTTTTCAAAGGAGATTGGGAAGTATGAACTTGTTTTGGTTGACAGCGCGGGAAGAGATGCTCTGGAAAAAAGTTTGATTGAAGAAATTAAGAAAGTTTCGGATAAGGTAAAGGCAACAGAGAGTTTTTTGGTTATGTCTGCAGATATCGGGCAGACGGCGAAAAAGCAGGCACAGGCGTTTAAGGAATCGGCTGGGATTACCGGAGTTATTATCACGAAGATGGATTCGACGGCAAAGGGCGGTGGGGCTTTGACTGCTTGCCATGAAGTCGGGGTGCCAGTTGTGTTTATTGGGGTTGGAGAAAAGATGAACGAGATTGAAATATTTGAGCCGGAGGGATTTCTCTCCAGATTATTGGGGATGGGAGACTTGAAGGCATTGATGGAAAAGATTCATTCGGTTATGGATTCAAAGGAACTTGAGAGGCAGCAGAAAAGATTGGAGGAGGGGAAATTTACTTTGAGAGATTTGCAGACGCAGTTGGATTCAATGGGGCAGCTTGGAAGCATGGATAAAATTATGGGGATGATTCCAGGGTTCGGAAAGGTAAAAGAGAAAGTTGGAGAGGAGAAACTTGAGGAGCAGCAGGCGAAGGTTCAAAAATGGAAGCACGCGATTAATTCTATGACTCCTGAGGAGATTGAGAATCCTTCGTTGTTTGAAAAGCAGACTTCGCGGATTCAGCGAGTTGCTCATGGGGCTGGCTGTTCCACGTCGGATGTTCGCGCTTTACTTAAACAATATAAAATGCTGAAGGAGATGATTGCGGGCGGGGTTGGGGAGGGGGGGATGGATCAGAAGACGATGATGAAACTTGCTAAAAAATTTGGAAAGAAGATGCGGTTTTAAGAACGGCTGGTTTGTTGGCAAGAACAAAATTTTAAAACTGTAAGTGATTTAATAGTTGATGGAAAAAGCAAGATTGGAAAAAATAAAGAGGATATTTTATGTTCCTTTTATTGAGATTAATGGATTGAATGACTTGTTGGAGTTGGGACAGAATTTATTCTTTCATAATAAGGATAATGAAATGGAGCAGATAGGCAAAGTGTTTAACCTTGTAAAACGTAATTTTCCATCAGATTTACATAATATATTACTTTATCTTCTTGGTGAATTGTTTGATAATATAAGCCAGCATTCTAATTATTCAAATTGTCTTTTTATTTTAAGTTATAATAACGAGTTAGGTATCGGGAGAATTGCTATCATGGATGATGGCATATCCATTCCCAAGGCATTTGAAAAGAAAGGTATAAATTTCAAAGATGATGATGAAGCTATTGAAATGGCTCTAAGAGGAATATCAACCAAAATAGAATCTGGCCGGGGATTCGGACTTTCTTCAACAAAGAAGCTGGTAGAAAAAGCGCTGAAGGGAATGTTTGTTATTATATCAAGGAAGGGCATTTATTCTTCTGGCAAGAAATCTTCCCGACAATTAAATCTGTTTAATGGAACGGCCATCTATCTTGAGTTCAGGGATTCGGGAAAATCAGGCAAAAACTTAAATATCTATAAATATCTTGAATGATATGAAGATAATTAAATTGAATAAGACCTTTGGGAATCTGATTGTCACAAGAAATTCAGTTATTGATTTTTTTTCCAGTCTTGCTGACTTTTCAACTGAGGATTTTGTTTTGGATTTTGAAGGGATTGAGTTTATTTCTCGGTCTGGGGCGCATGAGTATCTGAATCAGAAGTCTATTTGCGGTTTGAATTTAAGAGAGATAAATCTAACCAGCAACGTCAAGGCGATGTTCTTGCTTGTAGCCAAGCAAATGAAGAAGGCTGTTTCAGTTTAGTGAAATTTTGGAATTATAAGACGATGATGAAACTTGCGAGGAAATTTGGGAAAAAGATGCGGTTTTAAGTCAAAGTGTTTTTTTGAGGTTAAATATCCCTCGGAGGCATTAATCTCCAGAGATAAAATGCTAGTTAAGAGAGATTTTTCTTAAGGAAACTATCTTTTTTATTTAACTCGTGCTCATAAAGGTCTGTATTGAACGACTCCTGAAAACTCTCAATGGAACTTTCTTCTTCTAAATTATCTCTTATTATTTTAGAGGCCTGATTGGTAACACAGTAAAAGCACATAAGGTGCATTTCTTTTTTGCATTTAATACATTTCATCATTGAGGCACTTTTCTTGTTTCGAGAAGGCAAGAACACCAAATCAAGCGATTCTATTTGACCGAGTAGATGTTTGAGTTCTTTATCTATCTTTTTGATAATCTCTTTTTTTATTGGTTTTTCATGAAGCCAAATTTTAATTGACTCCGCAAGAAATCTACCTGCTTTAGCTCGTGGATGAATTGCGGTAATGTTTTTCTACTAATAATGAATATAAAACAGTGAGCTAAGCCTAGCTCACTGCAAGTATCAGTTAGCTATAGCTTGGCTTCT
>Ga0209542_10013146_pt1 | contig 14343 bp, 20 predicted proteins | sample RifCSPhighO2_01_FD_184028 | JGI IMG/M metagenome (GOLD analysis project Ga0209542, IMG submission 184028) | Soil microbial communities from Rifle, Colorado - Rifle CSP2_plank highO2_0.1 (SPAdes) (version 2) | ecosystem: Environmental > Terrestrial > Deep subsurface > Rock core/Sediment ...
ATTCGATCACTATTAGCGACATTCACCCGGCTTTGGTCTACCCAGGCATAGCCCATGGGAGCGACGTATATGCCTCTATCTCTTTGGCTTTGGCTAGGGTTATGGCTTTCGCTATGTTGAACAACATCATCGATGCTCTGTCTCCGCTGATAGAATGCTAGGACATTTCCTTCCATAGTATTGAAGCTAGGTCTGAACTATTTAAAATTTGTTGAAGAAACTAGTGATGTCCGCCGCCGTGCGCGTCGTGACTAGCTTGAGCCTCGTGCCCACCACCGTGAGCATCATGACCACCGTGTCCTCCACCATGGGCATCGTTATCATCTTTATGCTTCATCTTATACGCACCAACGATCTGACGCAAGTTGCTGTCGGTAACTTCCCCTTCCTGTGTATGTACCTGTAATAACTGTAAGGCTTCCTGCAAGCTGAGCATCTTATCTTTAACCTTATCTTTGATGCCAACATGGGCAACGATATCTTCAATATGCTCATTGCTTAAGTGCCCACCAGCAACCCCATACATTCTTTGTTCAAACTGCCTCTGCAATGTTCTCTGCTTCAATTCTTCAAAGGCAGTAGGAGTCAATTTCTTACCTTGATTATAGATCATATCTTCTAAAGCGCTGTCCGTAACCCCTATGTAGGCCTGCATCATCATATCTTTCTCAAACTCATTGAGATCTCCTTTTGCTGATTTAAAGTAATCTTTTGCTTTCTGCACATAGAAATCAGACATCGTCTTCTTAAACTCTCTCTGGACACTTTCCTTATCCAGCTTATCAAACTGAACTTCACCCTTGTCGTTCCTTAAATGGGTGTTGACTGCTTTAAGATAGGCTTCCGTATGGGTAACATTAGCCGTATCGACCAGCAGTTTAGCATGAGAATGTAATCGCTTATACTTGTCAAGAACCTGTTCTTCGTGTTTTGCCCCATGTCCCTGCTCATAATGAGCATTGCCATGTCCATGGCCTGTATCATGCAATAGCAAAGAAAATATCAGCCGTAGTACACCTATCATATGCTTAGGGATTAGTTTTATAGTTAAATACTTTTCTATAATTGGATACAGTCATCTTAGCGAATGATGGCTTTTCTGAGCTCTCTTTTTGATGAGATTCAGTAATCTATTCCTTCCTAACTTCCAATCAATTTCCGCTGCCTCTGCAGGTGTCCTTTCTCCCAAACTCAAATGGGGATTAACAAAATTATGAATTATGCGTTTGAGATTCAAGAAAGCTTCTGCTTTCTCAAAATCTCTAAATTCTCCCCGCATAATTTTAATCCTATCTTTGATATCCCCATTGTATCGCTCAATGGGGTTATTATTATGCTTCAACCCCGCAACTTTTGCTTTGATTGGAACACCAAAATGAAGTTTGGCAACGTGGAGAAATAATTTGTTAAATGACCCTTTGTAATTACCAAACTTATCGCTGACAAAAATTATTTTTCTCTTTTGTTCGTATCGCTGCAAGAGTTGATCATAGCAAGTAATTTTTATCTGTTTAAGAAATTCTACGCACTTTGGCAAAGTGCGTTTCTCGACGAAGAGATGGGCAGTTATATATTTTGTTTTATGATCAATACAGTTAAGATCATAATGGTCTTTTCCATTTACTTTGATGTATTTTTCATCATAGTGCTATCGCCCTTTAAGCTTTGGCTTTACTTCCAAATTTATCTGATTTTAAAAAAAGAGAATATTTGCTTGTCCATTGGCTGATTGTCCAACGAGTGATTTTAACTCCATCATGTTGCCAAAGATGATTTTTCGTTTTTCCTAAAGAAAAACCGTCTTCGTGCATATGAACTGCACGAACAATATCTTCTGGTTTATGGCGCATTCGTTCAAAACCATCTGGTTCGACAAACTGGCGGTCACATGATTTACAAAGAAAACTCATTTTTATTCTTACTTTTCGTTTTCTTGTGCCATTCTTGACAACATGTTTTGATGAGCAATAAATACATTTTTGGGACATCATTTCACCTCAAAAGAGGAGAAAGATGTCATTGTATTTATATCATTCGTTAAATAGACAGTATCCTATAATTGAAGATAGTTTAGAAAACGTATTCCTAAGAAAAAAAGTTAAAAAAAAGAAGAAAAAAAGGTTTTAAAAACCTTAGTGGTGTTGGTGTTCGTCATGGGGGGGCTTAACTTTCCAGCCTCTGCCACTTAGGAACTCGTCATCCACTCCGCCGAACCAGTGTTGTCTTAACAAGGCAGCTAAGTCATCAGGTTGTTTACCGACTAAGCCATAGTCAATCTTGTCTTCCTGGCCAACTTCCTTCCTCACTTCGTCAGCATGCTCTGGAGTAATTGCTTTGTCGGCAAGCCCTTCATATCTGCTTTGCCTGAATCTGAAGCCTTGATCCCTGGTAATTGCGCCATAAATATCCTCGGCAGTTAAATCAGCGCCTTTCTGTTCCTTCAATTTATCAAAGACTTCAACGCCTAAACCATATTTACCAAATAAGAGCTGGTCTTCTCTGAAGACATCAGCAGGCTGCGCTTTAATACTCAAATCTTTCATCGCCTGATCGATAAGGAATTTCTGAGTGGCTAGCATCGCTGCTTTTGCAGTTTCATCATCTTCTAATTGCTTATAATCTACCCATCCATTGTCATTTCTTAAAGCATCTGCGAAAGCGTATGATGCCCCTAAGGCATCTACTGAAGACGTATCCGTCAACTGCTTTGCCTTATAAAATGCTTCCTTTACGTCATGTAATCCATGCCCATGACTTCCATGTCCTTCACTCATTTTTCATTCACCTTTTGTTTGTTTTTTATTCTTTATCTTAAATGTTTACCATATCTTTCACATGTTGTTGATATGTAACCACTATATAATGACACTTCTATATAAATGTTTTGTTGATTTTTGGGCTTTTGGGAGGGGTTTATAAAGGTGGGAAATAAGGGACAGGAGTTGGTTGAAACTTCGGGGTTTGTCCATGCATTATTCCTATACCCATTCTCCAAAGGTCTAGAAATTCACCTAAAAAACATGACCAAAACGTCTCAGCAGAGATAAGAAGATATATATAGTATAAAGGTAGTGTTTCCACAAGAAGATGATGATTGTCGCATGATTACTATAAGGGATTAGGGTTATAAATGGAGGAAGACCATGAGCAAAAAAAATAAGACGTTAAAGCCAAAGAGCATCACTGTTAAAAATGATAAAAGTGTCGAGCAGGCTCTGCCGCCATCACCAAAATTGCCCCCAGAATTGGAGAAGAAATTACAATCATTGAAAGATACTCTTGATAAGTTCAAAGCTAAAGTTCTGGAAAAGTTTGGAGATTATATCGTAGGGATAACTTTATTGCCACCGGAAAAGATGCCTCCACATGGGGCTGTAGGCGATGGTGCTGATAAGAAGTCGGGAGATGGCACTGATAAGAAGGCTGCTGAAGTTCCAGAAGAGCAGAAGATTCAGCTGTTAATAGTTGTTGATGACACCACCTCTCAGAAGATGACCAAGGATGAGCTGCACCAGAAGTTTTCTACGATCATCAAAAAGATAGGTGAAGAAGTGGATAAGACTATCATCCCCCAGAGCATTCTTTTAACAGACTTATGGTTAAATTGCTATGATGCCAAGTATGAGTTAAACAAGCTTATTTCTCTTGGAGCCCCTATCCATGACACGGGTATGTTAGCAGCGATCAAGATTGCAGAAATCCATAAGAGTATGGTCATCAAGAAGTTTGAAAAATACATCTTAAGCTATGTTTTAGCTGGATCATTAGTCCAAGGGAAAGCCACTCCTACTTCAGATATTGACGTATGGATCGTCATCGATGACACGGATGTCAAGAAGATGTCTCGGGCAGAGCTTAAAGATAAGCTGAGAGCCATCATCATCGGCATGGGTGCGGAAGCTGGGGAGATTACCGGGATCAGAAATAAAATAAATATCCAGGTGTATATCTTAACGGACTTCTGGGATAGCTTAAAGGAAGCAAACCCCATCATCTTTACCTTACTTCGTGACGGTGTGCCGTTCTATGACCGAGGGATATTCATGCCCTGGAAGCAATTGCTGAGGATGGGAAGGATCAAGCCCAGCAGGGAAGCGATCGATCTCTTTATGTCCACAGGAGAACAGAGCATTAAACGGGTACAGGCAACATTGAAGACGATGGGCATGGAAGATACGTTTTATGCCATCTTAACTCCATCTCAAGCTGCTATCATGCTCTATGGCCTTCCACCGCCAACACCGAAAGAGACTCCTGATGTCATGGAAGAGATCTTTGTCAAGAAAGAGAAGATGCTGGAACTAGAGTACGTCAAGATCCTTAAAGCTAATGTTGATCTGCGAAAAGATATCGAGCATGGGACGAAGAAAGAGCTTACCGGTACAGAATTAGATAAATATGTCAAGAATGCAGAAAAATATCTCCAGAGAATCCGAAAATTGTTTAAAGAGATCGAGATGAAATACGATGAACGTGGGGTTCTTGCCTTATATGATGAAGTGATGACCATCATCCGAGATGTCTTGCTTCAGGAAGGCATTGAAAAAGCACAGGACAGCGATATCATCAAGCTCTTTGAAGATGAGCTGATAACAACGGGCAAAGTTCCGGCACGATACTTAAGAGACCTCAATGAGATTGTCGCAGCGAAGCGCAAGCATGATGCCAAGAAGCTGGATAAGACGGACATCGAGACAGCACGAAGAGGGTCAGGAAGCTTGATCAGATTCTTGATAGAGTACCTGCAGAGGAAGAGAAGCAAAGAGCTGGATAAAGTGAAGATAAGGGTCAAGCATGGCGAAAAGAAATACGGCGAAGTGATTTTGCTGGATAAAGTAGCCTTTGTCATCAAGGATATCGATGCTAAGGAACGGCAAGTGGAGAAAGCTATGATCAATCCGGACGGAAGTTTAGGCACGTTGAAGGATTCCAGCTTTGAAGAATATGAGAAGGAACTTGCCCAACTGAAAGTTGCCCAGAAGATCTTTATCAAGGAACCAATCTTTGAAGACCTTAAACGGATCTTTGGTAGAGATGTTGAAGTGATGATGGGATATTGAGGTTGTTTTTTAGCTTATTATTTTTCTTTTTTAGTTGTCTAATGGGTCTGTCGTTCTGATGATGCCGTTGTTTTCTTTATCACATAAAATATCTCATTGATATATGTCATAGGGGTAAAGGTATAGCCGAGACGTTTGCACATCAATTCTATCCATGTTCTTCGGGGAAAATTCATGCGCTTGCCGCTCATCGTGGTTATGGGGAAGGAAACAACAATATATTTTGAGGGGATGCTTTTGATGATACGTTCACTAGCCTTATGGCCTTTTCCTTGGTCTAAGACATCCGTCATCTTGAACAGGAGGCAAAGGTCAATAGTGTCATGCTGGAGAAGGTCTTGCCAATGTAGAGCATCGGTAATCTCCGCATGGCCCTCGAAGGAAGGATTTTGTTTATGGAGCAGAGAAAAGTAGGCTTGGAGCAAAGTTATCTCATCTTCACTAAGGTCATAAGCATAATAGTTTAGCCTCTGAAGGCCCATGAAGGAAATGGAAAAAGGGTTCACGCCACACCCTAAATCAATGATGGAAGAAGGTTTTCCGGTGATGGCAAAAATCTTTTGATATAATTGTTGATAGAAGGGCAGCCGTTCTTTGGTTGAGGAATGGGAGGAGAGAATCTTGGTGATAAGAGAGAGATGTTCTTTTTCTGACAAGTGGTGAGCAGCAGATAATTCTTTAACAAACTTTTCCCGGTGCTTCAGTTCTTGCTCTACTCTAAAGAGGCTGTAGACTCTTCTGAGGTGATTGCGGACTTCTTTCAGAACTTTCTTGTAGACAGCAGATCTTTGGTGGAAATTGCCTCGGAGATCCTTAACCAGTTTTTGAGGGACTTTCAAAAAGTATTGTCGCAGCTGTTCTTGGACAAAATCATCACTCATATCTCGGAGGGACCTTCGCTTCTTGATATCTGCAATCAAAGAAATGACCTTATCTTCATCCAAGAGAATGTTTCCTATGAGCATTTTTTGAAGATGTTGAAGAAGTTTAAAAACCTAACTTTTTTAAAGGCTGAAAAAATCATCCTCAACAGATGAAAGAAAAACTCAAGGAAAATGGCAGGAGAGCTTGGAAATTCTTCTGGCAGGATGATTCTGCTGCCAGCTGGATAGCAAATATCATCGTAGCGTTTATCGTGATACGGTTTGTTGTCTATCCTTTGCTTGGTGCGGTACTTGGCACGAATTTTCCTATCGTCGCTGTTGTCAGCGAAAGCATGGAACATGGCTTAGGGCCAAATGGGGATATCTGCGGGAATGTATTTTATGAATTCCGGCAATCATTTGACAATTACTGGGAAGCTTGCGGTTCTTGGTATGAGAAAGAAGGAATTACGACAGAGGTGTTTTCTGCTTTTCCTTTCCAGAATGGTTTTGATAAGGGGGATGTCATCATCCTCTGGCGGGCAAATAAAGAAAATATTGAGTTGGGGGATATTTTAGTATTTCAGGCAGATAAGCCACAGCCGATCATCCATCGTGTGGTGAAAGTCTGGCAAGAAGATGATGCTTATTTCTATCAGACCAAAGGAGATCATAACAGTGACAGCATCACCAACGGCATGGGAGAGACAAAGATCTCGGAATCAAGAATTTATGGGAAAGGGCTTATCCGAGTGCCCTATCTGGGCTGGCTAAAGATCCTCTTTGTTGATGCCGTTAAGCCTTTAGGATTGACGATTGTGCGATAATTATTTAAACAAAACCCGCTTACCCCTGCAAAACAGGGAAGGAAGGTGGTCATTATGTTTTGTTCGGATTGCGGCTCCATTTTAAGGCCTAAGGAGAAAGGCGGAAAGAAGATTCTGTATTGCAGCTGTGGATTCACCAAAGAGATGGAATCTGAAAGCAAGACGGAAATTAAGGAACAGGTCAAATCAGTCAAGAAGATCGAAGTCATTGAGAATGTAGAAACTCATCCTAAGATCAAGATCAAGTGTGAGAAATGCAACAATAATGTAGCTTATTACTGGACTTCTCAAACGCGAGGTGCCGATGAACCGGAAACACGGTTCTTTAAGTGCGCAAAATGCAGCTATACCTGGAGGGAATATGCATAATCTCCTTAAGCCTTATTTGAGGTAGATGCATGAATCCAAAGGATATGTATCAGGAATTATCTCAAGATCAATTATTTAAAGATTGGCAGAAGCAGAATAAGAACAGCTATCTCTCCCATTTTTTTGTGCAGATGACGGCAGCTATGGATGAATTATCTTCCTGGCAAGTGGGCTTTTTTGATAAGGATAGCCAAAAGATAACTATTTTTGAGCAAGGAAATAAGGGGTTTATCATCCAGCCAGCTGCAGATGTTTTTAAGAAAGATGAAGATGTCGTGGAAGCTCTGTCCATGAAGCAAGTGAAAATTAGCCTTGAAGAAGCGAAGACGAAAGGCAAAGAAGAATTGGCCCAGGTATTTCCCAATGAACAGATGGGCGATGGATTTCTGATCTTACAAGTATTTAATCATCAGCCGGTCTGGAATTTTACATTTATCACCAAGACGATCAAGTTTGCCAATGTCAAGATCTCGGCCAGTTCTGGAAAAGCAGTTGATACGCAGACCGTTGATCTGGTGCAGAAGTAGACGGGTTCTTATTTTCATCTGATCAATGTACGTATTTAGTTCGGTTGAAAATTATGGCAAGGTCAAGAGGTAAAATCCATTAAGGACTTCGTAAGATAAGTCTAGTTGCCTGACTTTTAGCTTAAAATCGATAGTAAATCATTGCTTTACACATAAAGTCAGGATGGATTTTACGACCTGCCATTATTTTCTTTTATCGAACTAAATACGTACTGATCAATGAGAGGATGATAGATAGTGACAGATGCTTCTAGATAGATATAGATGACTAAAAACCATCCATCATAAAGCAATAAATTGAATAGTAGTTAAATGAAATGTTTTTTGCAGAGTAGTATCGGCTTCAAGAATATATGTTCGATGGTACAAGAATTTATATAGGTCGTGCGTTTCTTTTCTTTGTTGATAGATGTTTGTGTGATTCCCGGGATTACACATTCTTTTTAAAAAGAGGTGATTTTTTTCCCATGAGCAATAAAGTATCGTATAAAGCGCAGCAGCAGTGCAAGAAGCTAGATTCTTTTTTTCCAGCAGAACTACCAGTGGAAGAAGAAAAACCACCGGTGGTATAATTTAGGTATCTTTGAGAGGATGTGTAGGGAGTATTTTTTGGTTATATGAAGTATTTTTGGTTACAGTAAATCCTTCTTGATCAGCTTATAGATCTCCTCATGGATCTCTTTGATCGGCTTCGGTTTGCTATCTTCAAAACAGATCAGCTTCACCCATTTCTCTACAAAATCATGATCTAAGCAGAATAAGTAAGCTCTCTCCGCATTCTGCAGATGGAGGAGGTCATCTTCATGGATGTCTCTTTTTTTTCCACCGATATACGCACGAGTGCCTTTCTTATCAACAAGCTGCTGAGAGATATTCGCAGGCATATGTAAAAAAATAGTTAAATCTGGTTTAGGAATGCCAAGGATGGTGTATTCAAGATCATTGATCCAATCTAAAAAATCTTTCATCTCCTGCTTTTCCTGTAACTTTCCAAGCTGATGACCTTTATTGGCAGAGACGTAACGGTTGGAGATGACGATATTTCCTTCATCAAGCCATGTTTTTATCTTCTCTTTGGCAGCATATCTATCTAAAGCATAAAATAACGATGCCTGTTTTGGCTTCACTTGCTGTGATGTGCCAAATTCACCCCGAAGATATTTTTCTACAAAGACCGCAGACCATTGGCCATATTGAGGAAAATCAGCTACCTTTACTTGATATCCTTCTTTAGTAAGCCTTTCAGCAAGAAGCCTGGTTTGTGTTGCTTTCCCTGATCCATCCGTACCTTCTACAACGATAAATTTTCCTGACATTGTATTTCTTGTCCTTTATATGGTTTCTTGTTTTTTTATTTCTTGCCTTTTGTGTGTTATTTCTTTTGTCCTTTATATTGTTTTTTTTGTCCTTTGTTATCCTCAGCCGTTAAAATACATAAATTTATCCTTTTCAACAGACAAAACTATATAAAGCTACGGCAGATTATTAGGTCATGAATAAGGTCAGGAATATGGTTATGAATAAGGTCATCTGTCTTGTGGGAATGTGTGGGGCAGGGAAATCTGTCGTTTCTGATGAATTGGTCAAGCGAGGCTATCACTATCTACGTTTTGGCCAGATCACCATTGACATTATCCGAGGCAAAGGACTAGAGATCAATGAAGAGAATGAAAAAAAAGTTCGTGAAGGGTTAAGGGCAGAGCAGGGCATGGGAGCATATGCTACTCTTAATCTGCCGAAAATAGAGAAGCTGTTAAACAAAGGAAACGTTGTTGCAGATGGGCTTTATTCTTGGACAGAGTATAAGATCCTGAAGAAGCATTTTGGGGATAGGATGAAAGTGATTGCCGTTGTAGCGCCTCCCGCATTGCGATATGAACGGCTGGTCAATCGTCCGTTAGATGCCACAGGGAAGAATAGGCCATTGTCAAAAGATCAGGCAGAAAAAAGGGATTATGCAGAAATTGAGAACATCGAAAAAGCTGGGCCGATAGCCATGGCCGATCATTATATTTTGAATACAGGAAGTTTGGAGGGTTTACAACAGCAAATCGCTCAGTGTGTAAAGCACCTTCTGAATTAACGAATATCGTTTTTCGATTATACTTATCTCATTCTCATAATCATTTTAAAGAGTGCAGGGCTATGGAGAGATAGAGAGAGCGGGAAAAAGAAGATAGAGAAATGGAGAAAAGAACGGAAAGAGAGGGAAACTATGATTATCGGCTTAATCAATGACAATGGAAAAGTAAGAAATTTGCTGAGAGACATGAATTTTTATCACATCCTAACCGTAGAAGAAGTGCAGGATGGGGAAAACCATATTGTAGAGCTGAATACAAATAATATTCAGCAGTTTCAGAACAGGAAGGACTTATTGATCGTCCGAGTGGGGCAGAAGATGCCCAAAGATGGCTTTGAAAAGATGGCAGATGTGGTCATTCTGCCGGAAGGGGATATGAAAGAGAAAGTAGAGAAGGTTGTTGCTGACCATCTTTATCAACTGCAGGATGAACGACCAGACTGGGATCATTATTTTATGAATATCGCAGAACAAGTGAAGATGAGATGTACCTGCATGTCTTCGAAGAAGGGAGCAGTTATCGTCAAAGAGAAGATGATCATCTCTACAGGATATAATGGCACGCCGAAAGGCATCAAGCACTGCACTTTGGGGGGATGCCAAAGATGCACCTCCCGGCATTTAGGCAGATTAAAATCAGGGCAGTACACAGAACCTTGCATCTGCAACCATTCTGAAGAAAATGCTATCGTCCAGGCAGCATATAACGGGGCTTCAACAAAAGGAGCTATTATGTATACCACTTATACGCCATGCACGATGTGTGCCAAGATGATCATCAATGCAGGGATAACAGAAGTGATGGCTAGGGTGAATTATCCTGATCCCGTTGGGCAGAGATTGTTTAAAGAGGCAGGAGTGAAGCTGACGATACTTTGAACTACGTGTATGAATGAAGATTCTTTGAAGGTATTTGCTATAAGTTTATATATTTCAGATGACAATGTGTTTCCTATGGAAAGGCAAGTCAGCGATAGAAATATTCTTGATCAATTCTGCGAAGAGTTTTGTGAGATTGTAGAAAAATATTGCAAATATATTATTGTTTCAGGATTTTTAGTCATCGCTTCTGGCAGAACACGCGGAACAGAAGATATTGACATGATTATTGAAAGAATTCCGCTAGATAAGTTCGTTAAACTATTTAGAGAATTAGATGTGAAAGGGTTTGAATGTATGCAGTCACCTCAACCGGAAGAGGTTTATGAGTATCTCCTAGACAATACTTCCATCCGTTTTACTCGCAAGGGTGAGCATCTTCCTGAAATGGAAATGAAATTTGCCAAGGATGAATTAGACCTATTTCAATTAGGACAGAGAGTGAAGCTGGAATTGACTGGCCTGGATGTATGGTTTGGAAATATTAACATGAATATTGCCTTTAAGGAAGAATATTTAAAGAGTATAAAAGATTTAGAAGATGCTAAATATCTCCGTCTAGTCTATAAGGAGATGGTTGATGAAGAAGAGATCAATACCATTAAAAAAATGATCAAAAAAATACGGCTATGAGAACATCACATCAAGATCAGATAGAACGTTGGGCAGAATTTGTCAGAAATAATCCTCATACCTGGAAGAAGTACCATACTCCTTTTATCAATGCTCTTTTTGCGAAGCACAAGGAAGTTTTAGAAAGGCTAAGGAAGACTCCAAACGGTGAAGAGAAGATCAAAGAGATGTTTGGGTTACGATAGGAATGAGATTACTTTATCCCTGCTCTTCTGCCCCGATTTGATAACCACCCGATAGCCTTGTTTCTTAAAGAATTTGATGACGGCCTTATTGGCCTTATCTTTCTCCGGCGGCTCTTTGATGTAGAGCTTGTCGCCTTCTAACCGTGTGGCTTTAGCATTGGGGATGACTTTTATGTGCAATGTTTTCATTTGAAGAAAGGAAAGGTTTTTTCAATGAACTGTTCAAGATAATCTAATTCTCGGGCTTGCTCGTAAAGAAGCTCCATGTTGATTTCCCCATACTCGTGAGCAAGAATATTTCTTAATCCAACGAGATTTTTCATTTTTTTAGATAGCGGAAGAGAAATTATCTTTTCTTTCAGTAGGATTTCAAAAACATGGCGATAGCTTGATGGCACCCCCAGATGTTTGATAGTGATGATTTCTGTTCCGATATCAATACAAGCAGTAACGAGATTCATCATGATCATTGAAACGCTATACTGCTTTTCCTTGCTCTGGAGGAACTCTTCTTCATCAGGAAGAATTTCATCTAGATCTTGGAGGTATCGTCCTACTTTATCAAATAGCGTTATCTTTTTCATGAGTGCCTCTTTTTTAACGCTTGCTGATATTTATCATAAACCCTTCTGAAATCCTGGAATTCGCGGAACGATGTAACAAACTTTTTTTGGATGAATTTGTTGTCCTTCACAAACAGAGGCTTGCCCTTGAAGACTTCCGGCTTGATATAGGCAGGAAGATGATCAAAGAGGCTTATATCTAATGTATCAGTGCCAGAAGAATAGATGTGGAGAAGCTTCTTTTTATCGCTGTTCTTCGTAAAGACACACCAGTCAATATCAGAGAGAGGTGTTTGCTTCTTCGTCCCATGCGAGCCAAACTGGTAGACAGCAAGAACGTTCTTATCCCGCTTTAAAGTGGCTAATGTTTCCTTGAGCATTTATTTAGGAAGAGTTGGTGGTTTATAAGATTTACTTTCTAAATAAGGTAGGATGATTATTTAGGGATGATAGGCTCTGATCAGAACAACTGTCATAAAGAGAAACAAAAAGCTATACTGCCGCTATCAGATTCTTAACGCTCACTTCTGTCAGTGATTCAAGAGGGATCCTTTTACTTACATATAGTAACTCTATTCCCAGAATATTCCCTTTCTTGTCTACATCAATAATAGTAAAATCATCTATCTTCTTATTTTTAGCGAATTCCCCTTTACGAAATTCAATATACATCGCATCCGCCTGCTTATCGTAGCTTATTTCCATGAGGTAAATACATACATCCTTAACCATGCCAAGAGAGCTATAGAAAGGACAAAAGAGATGACGGTTGAGGGGATGAGTTTCTGGATGCCGAGGGAGATAAAGGTGATGATGATAATTGTTGCTAACGACAAGCCTAAGACAGTAAAGAACTGTTTCAGATACTTCTTTATTTTTATATAAGCGTCACCGATGGAAAACCAGACTTTATTTGTCTGAGCGAAATGCTGGTAGGTGAAGAAAACAAAAAAGAGGAAGCCTATGCCAAAGAAGAGATTGATGATATTTCCAAACAGAAGATTGATCGCTTCTAAAGAATCATAAAATCTTGCCCCCAGAACAATGACTGTTAAGCGCTGGAAGAGCATACGTAAAATGATGCTTATTATCCCTGCTGCAAGAAGATAGACCGTTCCCGTCAATACGATAGCAAGGTTTAAGCTGTTCCATTTCCAGTACTTTGTTTTTTTGTTGAGAAGGTAATCCCAGATTAGTTTTTGGCTTAATGAATATAACAGGAAGATGCCGACGATCAGGAAAAGGGCGATGAAAAAGGTAGAATACATCACCGTCTTCATCTGTTCTGCCAACGCTAACAACTGTTCCGGCGGCAGATTGGTTAACATTGTCTGAAATTCTTCCAGAGTCTTCCCTTGAGTGAATTGGGCCATCATGTTTTTGATAAGATTTCCCGCATAGCTAAAACTGCCAAAAGCTATGCCCCAGAAGAGAAAATCAATGAGGAATGTATATACAAATTCTTTCTGCTGGAATGATCTTAAGTATTGTGGGATTACCATTCTGAATCACCTTGTTTATTTATCATAATAATCTTATCCCCTTTTTATGCTCTTTTATTTGTCAACATTCCAAAAATCATGACTATTCTAAGCAGACTATTTTTCATTGTTTACTCCTGTTCATCTGCTCTTGATAGATTATTTTAATGCTTTCTTTTAATTTAGGAATGTCCCTCATTACAACATCCCATACTTTTTCTAAATTTACGCCAAAATATCCATGAATTAAAACATCCCTCGTCCCAGCAATAACTTTCCAATCAATGGAAGGATGATTTTTTTTTAGAGATGGAGAAATGTTCTTGACTGCTTCTCCGATAACTTCTAACCTCCTTAACGTAGCATCATGAAGGTTCCTGTCTTCCAAAAAATCTTTTTTAGATTTATCTCTGGTGCTAGCCCCAATTAAATTCACCTGTTCAATGATATCCTCCAAAAAAACAAGGTCATCTCTTTTCATAAAATTCTAACCTCATCCTTAAGAATATTTTCTCTTAGCCTTGGTTTCAGAGCGCTATACTCCACTAAATCAACTTTCTTTCCTAAAATTTTCTCCGCTTCCAGCTTAATTCCTACAAATCCAAATAAACTCACCGTTTTCCTTGTCTTCACTAAGATATCAATATCGCTTCCCTTCTTCTGCTCTCCTCGGGCATAACTGCCAAATATTCCGGCTCTGAGCACTCCGTGTTTCTTTAATACGGGCAATATTTTCCTCTTAATAATAGTTAAATCATTATTCATTATAGGTAGTAATATTCAGCCTCTTTTAAGATTTTTGTATTGTAAAGCATATCTGTTTTGGAACAGCAAAAAAATACCCCTCACCATTCTGTCCTTTCTACGTTGCTA
>Ga0209542_10013147_pt1 | contig 14342 bp, 19 predicted proteins | sample RifCSPhighO2_01_FD_184028 | JGI IMG/M metagenome (GOLD analysis project Ga0209542, IMG submission 184028) | Soil microbial communities from Rifle, Colorado - Rifle CSP2_plank highO2_0.1 (SPAdes) (version 2) | ecosystem: Environmental > Terrestrial > Deep subsurface > Rock core/Sediment ...
TACCTAAAAATAGGAAGGGGCCTATATGCGAAAAATGTTTAAAAAGCCGCATGACATCATGCTCTACCGCGAAAGAACGGAAGAGCAAGAATTCGGCCGGCCGCAAAAAGATTACAGACAGTGTCAAATATGTCAGGCAATGTACCATGACAAATCTTGGCACCATGGCAAAGGGATTGATCCTGTTTCCTTGCTCGGCTCACATCACAAATTATGGCTAACGAGATGCCCGGCCTGCAAAATGATAGGTGACCACCAATACGAAGGCATTGTGGTCATTGAGAGCATTCCGAAAAAATATCAGAATGAACTACTTCATATGATCAATGGTTATGGTTTAAGAGCTTACCAGAAAGATTGCCAACATAGAATTATCGCGATCACCAAGGAAGAACAAGCCAAATGGATTGTTACGACTACTGAGAATCAGCTCGCCGCGAGGTTAGCCAAAAAAATAATGGAAGTTTTTGACAAGGTCGAAGTCAAAACATCTTACTCCACAGAACCTGATGACGTCGAAAGGGTATTTGTGAAGTTTGGTCCCTATCTATCGTTTATGCCGGAAGGGGGGTGAAAAAATGCCAAAAAAACACACGAAACTTGGATTAAAAAAGATCCATAAAGTGAAAAAACGCGGGGACAGAAAGGTAAAAAACCTAGCCAATGAATTATATCCCGAGTTTCCCTATTCAGAACCATAGGAGGATAAATATGAAGCTGCGCTCTTACAGTCAAAATATGAAAGGTCGTTATTAATAAGGAAAGTGCAAATATATGAACGGATTCAATTGGTCAAAAGCTCTGGGTTTCGGCGTGCTTATTTGGGTAGCCCTGTTTCTTCTGGTTTGGGCAACAATCGGATTGGGAATCTTTGATGTCGTGTGGACTCAAATAGCGCTCGCCATCATGGCGGCGGTTGTTACGTACTTGTTCGCGGTCAACGCAAAAGCATCAGATCTGGGCCCGACCTTGGGTTATGGAGCAGTCTTTACGGCAATCGGGATTGGCTTGGACCTAATTTTCAGCCGGCAACTCATCACCGGCCTGTTTGGTCTTTGGACCTACTACCTGACATACGCCCTAATCCTATTCGCCCCTTCGGTTGAGCTGGGATTGCGAGGCAGCAGGATCTCTGCCGACATCACCCGATAAGGACTTGTAAGAGCGCCAGCCGGGTTCTAAAATGCGTGGATAAATTTACGATTAAGCTAGTAAAACTTGAGAAAGGAATTACGATGCCGGAAGAAAAAACGACGCCAGAAGAACTCAAGGTTGCCGGGCAGGATATCGTTGATAAGATCAAAGAAATAATTAAAGCCGGAAATGCCAGACGGATTATTCTTAAAAATGACCGTGGCAACACGATTATGGAAATACCTCTGACGTTCGCTGTGGTCGGCACCGTGCTTGCCCCCATACTGGCAGCTGTCGGAGCAGTCGCTACCTTGGCGACAGAATGCACCATTACAGTTGTGAGGAAGGAGTAAGGGCGGTGGCTGGCGGAGCTGTATATAATTGAAGTCGACAGCGTGTAAATCATTTGGTTAAAAAATAATTACCTATCAACGCATTATGCAAACCGAACAAGAAATAGTCAGTGACTTCATCAAATCTCACCAGATTGCGGTACTGTCAACGGTAACGCATGACCTCTTACCTGAATCAGCCGTTGTGGGAATTTCCGGCGGCAAAAATTTAGAGTTATTTTTTGGCACATATAGAACTTCGAGAAAGTATCAAAATCTACAAAAAAATCCCCGGGTCTCTTTCGTCATCGGCTGGGATAGTGGTAAGACTGTGCAATACGAAGGAGAGGCCAAAGAGTTGCACGGGAAAGCGGCGGAAGAATTTGAAAAGGCCTACATCAAAGATATGTCTACAACGGCCAAATATGTTTCAAAGGAAGAGGCTATTTTCTTCAAAGTTACTCCCAGGTGGGTTCGATATATTGACGTTTCCAAAGACCCTTGGGACGAGATTGAATTAAAAATGTAAAAATATGAACGATATAAATGATTTGCTCAGTCCAAAAACGCAAAAAATTGAAGAGTCAAACTCGCAATTGACCGCCCATTACTATGGCGATTTGGTCAGAAAATTATTTTTAGCCGGCGGTATCATCATGATTTTTGGCCTCCCTTTCATGAAAGACCTCTTCGATTTGCCGATATACATACCCTTGATGGCTATATTAGTATTGGCTTATCTGGCGGGACTGACGAGTCCGCGACAGCACTTGGTTACCTGGTTTAACCTGGGCGTGGCCACCATCGCGTTTGTGGTGTTTGAGATTTACGCAGTGCAATTGTTCAAGTCTTCCGATGCTTTTTGGTTTGTAGCCAACCAATTGGAAGCGCTTATCTTTCTAACCGCTCTTTACTTCAGCACTAAAACTTTACGGGCAATGAATACGAAATAATTATGAACAGTTATACGGACAACCTCTCGCCAGAAGTTTTGAAAATGTAAATCCAGCTCAAAAAACCGAGGGTTATCCTCGGTTTTTTATTTTTTGGCAATTTTATTTGACCGGGGCTGGTTGGTAGATTTTATCCCGCTCTGGGTCAATGGTCCGGTCGAAACAGGCGCGGCCCGCGGAATGCGTCCAATTTTCCGCGGCATAATTGGGGTAAATAGCCTGGCTAGGCACCGGCGCTTGGTTCAAACTGGCTTGGTTGAAGTTGGCGCAAAGCTCAAAATTCAAAGTTGATTTGACGAAGTATTCGTAATTACCCTTTGTTTCGGGATCCGGGGGAGTAACAAACCCGGAAATACTGCTATTGAGGTCGGACAAACTCCTGGGCAATGAACCCTTGTCGCTCCAATAATTCACGACCTGCCCCTGGATACTTTGCAAATCATTGACCCGCTGCTGGTCGAACCTTCTGGCGCGCTGAGTGGCCGGAGAGCCAACCAATACGAACCCCGTGACAACCGCGGCGAGAACCAGCAAAGAAACAACCCAGGCAAATATTTTAAGTTTCTTTCGGTCAGCGGTTGTTTGCAAATCCCAAATATAGTAAGCAAAGACTAACCCCGCCACGAACAATACCGTTAGAATTTTTAGGAAAAAACTCATGGTGATGTCGCCGCCCAGATAGTTGTAAATCAGGGTAATAATGTCAATGATGACAGTCAGGGCAGCGGCAAACAAGGTTAGATAAGTCAGCCACTTGCGGACTTTCATGTTCTTTTTTTCAGGCAGAGCAGACAACTCTTTGCCAATCATCCACGAGACGCCGACATACACCGCGTACATGACTATCAGCGCGGATGCTGACCACCGAATGCCGCTGAGCGCGGATTCATAATAGAAGCTGAGCGGGTCCGGATACCAAAAATTGATGCACTGGAACAATAACGCAATCAGGCTGACCACGCTGACGTAAAGGGCCACAAACGCCATTAAGTGCATAAACACGTCTTTGGGGCCGCTTTTGGGAACCGATGGCATTGAATTTGCTGTGTCCATATATGATGTAGTTAGTTGCTTAATTGCAGTATACTCTTTTATTCGGCAATTTTAAAGAACGGCCCGGGCGGCCCAGGTTTAAACGGCCGGGCCTAGGCGGGGCTTTTTTTGTCCGCTATTCCATTGACTTTTATCCAGGCCCCTGCTATACTGCCTGTGCAAAATATTTATTTAGAAAAGTCGTCGAGTTTCACGAATATATTACAAATTTGCCTGCTATGCCCCAGCTTGCTGGGACGAGCAAGTTACAAACTAAGCTACAATAATCTATACTATGCAAGGTACTATCAAAAAGAAGACCGACAAGGGTTTTGGTTTCATCACCCCTGCCGATCAAGGTAAAGATGTTTTCTTCCACAGCAAGTCACTCGTAGGCGTAAGCTTCGATGAATTGCAAGAAGGCGACAGCGTTACCTTTGACACCGAAGACAGCCCAAAGGGCGTCAACGCAGTCAACGTCCAGCGCGCTTAATACTTTAAGCACTTTAAAACAGTCCGGTCATCCGACCGGACTGTTTTTTTGTTATACTCAGGTTCAGTTTGCAGATTTGCTGGACTATGGGGTTTTTGGCGGGAGAGAACTCAACCAAATAAAAACCCTCCCCTGTCTAGGGGAGGGTGCCCGAAGGGCGGGAGGGGTCTTATACATTTAATGACCTCTCCCCGGGCTTCGCCCGACCCTCTCCTAGGCAGGAGAGGGTAAAAAAAATTAAATTTCCGATAAATCAATCGTCTGGTCTATGCGTATCTGCGACACAAAGTCGGGGATGTGGGAAACCATAATCATGCTCCCCTCATATTCATCCAGTGCCTTGGCGATAATTGGCAAATGGCGGAAGTTGATATGGTTAGTTGGCTCATCCAGAATCAATAAACCGGGCTTGAGCAGCGCCAGGCGGCAAAAGGATAACAATCCTTTTTGGCCTTCGGACAAGGCCGCAATCGGCTGATCCAGAAATTTTCCATCAAGCAGGAATCCGGCGGCCGTGGCGCGCAATGCCTGTTCGTCATATTTGCCGCCATTGGCGGACATGGCATCTTTAAGCGCGTCAAACGCTTTTTGGTCAAAATCGAAGTTGCTGAAATCTTGTTTGTAATAACCAACAATCACGTTTTTCGGAATCACAAACCCCTCTCCTTTTCCTGCGGCGATTTTTTCCAGCATTGTAGTTTTGCCAATCCCGTTTGGCCCGGCAATCAAGATATGGGTGTTCTTTCGTACAATTAAATCCAGTTTCTTCGGCACGAGCTTATCCCCCTTAACTGCAGCCACAGAATCCAGTTCCAAAACCTTGCCATCAAAGTGGATATCAAATTCCTGGGCCGGGATGCTGAAGCTGCGGATAGTCCGGTCTTCCTGCCGGGTTTCCACCATGCTTTCTTCGGCTTCCTCAGCAGACTCGCGCATGCGCTTAGCCACGCCGCGGAGCTTGCCGCCCTTATGCGCAAAAACTTCAGCCTGGGCCCGTTTTTCTTTGATTTGCATCTGCATGCGGGCATTCTGGAGGTTCTCGCGTTCAATCCGGTTTTTAATTTCTTCGACCACATCGTAATAATTGCCGGAATACTGTTCTATCTTGTGGGTAAATACATCCAGGTATAACACCCCATCCGAAAAGGCATTGAGGAAGTCCGCATCGTGGGAAATGACAATGCAGGTTTTTTCATACATCATCAAAAAGCCAGTCAAGTGTTCAATGCCCTGTTGGTCCAGGTTATTGGTTGGTTCATCCAAAAGCAAAATATCCGGGTTCTGGATTAAAGCATGGGCCAAAAGCAACCTAGCCTGCTGGCCGCCGGAAAATTCCTTGACCTTTTTATCAAGAGGCAAATCTACATTAACCACCTCAAACACTTCAGCAATCAATTTATCGAGATTGTATTTTTTCTCCTTGAACGCCGTGGCAAAATAATCCCGGACCGAGAGCTCAGCCAAATCCCGGGGCATAACCTGCCGGCCAATGGCAATGGTCGCGTCCCGCGGGGTTATATTAACCGCCCCCTCCTTAGGCTTAAGTTCCCCGGTGATGAGTTTAAAAAGCGTGCTTTTACCCGCGCCATTCTGGCCCATGAGGGTAATCCGGCTCCCCTGGCGCACGCTGAAAGACGCATCTTCCAACAGGTGCTTGTTATGGGCGTACTCAAACGTCACGTCTGAAAATCTTAAAATTGTAGCGTCATTAGCCATAGCCGTTGTTTCAACAAATTTACTCCGCACAGCACAAGCGGAGTAAAAATTTATCTAGCTAATTGTACAATTTTTTAGCGCGCCAGTCAATCGTTGCCAATTGTCCCGTTTTAGCGTATACTGGCAGGTGCAATGCTTGCGTATTAACTAATTCAAGATGGATATTATTGCAGTCTACACAATCGTCAGCGTGCTCGCTATCAGCCTAATTTCATTTCTTGGGGCGGTGGTCTTGGCTGTTCATTCAAAGTTCGGAAGTACTGCATTACACTTTCTGGTAAGCTTTGCCGCCGGGGCGCTCTTGGGCGATGTTTTTGTCCACCTCTTGCCGGAACTGGCGGAAGGAGGGACGTTTGACTTCAAAATTTCCCTCATCATCCTCGCTTCCATCATTGGATTCTTCGTCCTGGAAAAATTCCTCCACCTGCACCACCACCATGAGGAAACCGAGGAATCCGAACACCACCACCATCCGGTGGCTTACCTGAATTTAATCGGCGACGGTCTGCATAACCTGATTGACGGCATGATTATCGGCGGCGCGTACCTAATTGACATCCAGCTGGGACTGGCCACCACAGTCGCAGTCATGCTGCACGAAATTCCACAGGAAATCGGGGATTTCAGCATCCTGATTTACGGGGGGTTTAGCAAAACCAAGGCCTTGTTTTATAATTTCCTTTCAGCCATAACCGCGGTCATCGGCGCGGTCATCGCCCTGGTCGTAGGCGACGTGGAAAATTTTGCCACAATCCTGGTCGCCATTGGCGTCGGATCATTTATATATATCGCGGTGGCGGATTTGATTCCGGAAATCCATAAGTCTCGGCAGAAAGCCTGGCCGCAATTTTTGGCCATGGTGCTCGGAATCGCGATTATGGCAATATTGTTATTGCTGGAATAAATTCCAAATAACAAAAAACAAATAAGCACCAAATCCTAATGACCGAGGCCAAAACTATACTGTTTTGGTCATTTAGTTACTGGTTATTGGAATTTATTTGTTTTTTGTTATTTGTATTTTTTATTGTGTAGTAACGAGCGGTGGTCCCGCTCGTTTTACTATATGTTAACGCTTCTTTTGAAGCCATAAACAGGAGAATAAACATATGGCATGGCGCGGAGATTCCAAAGGACACGCCGAGGCCGGCCGCAAGGGCGGCAAAAACCAGGGAAAACACAATAACCCAGGCAACTTTGCCAATAACCCCGAGCGCGCCCGAGCTGCAGGCAAAAAAGGCGGAACCAGCAGACCGGCAAAAAAAACTGGGATAATCGAAACCGAGCCTAACGTAGTGTCGCTTTTGCGATGAATAAATCCACCAATAACTGGGGGTTGGCTTCCGAGCTTTTCAGGGCCAGGTCAATTTTCGTCAGTTCCATAATCAGTTTTTTGAGCCTGTCCGGGGAGAAATTCCTGGCGTTTTTGGCTAACACAAACACCCGGCCCGGACTGTAGCCCAATTTTTCCGCAATCTGCGCCTCAGACAACCCTTCCTCTTTCAGTAGTGTCACATTCAGCAGGCTCCGGACCTGTTCAGACAGCAAACCCACGATTTTGATAAACACACCCTTGTCATCCCCGGCGGAAGAACTCAGGGAATTTTCCAGAGCCTGGAACGCGGCCGCGCGGTTGCCGGATGCGATGTTATCAGTTAAGGCAAACACGGAATCCGGGATTTTGGGTTTAACCAAGGCGGACACCAAATCCGGAGTGATGTTGGTGGAATTGCTGGATAGTTTGGACAGTTCGGAAAAAGCCTGCCAGAGGTCAAAAGCTTCTTTGCGTTCAATCACCCGGCCGCCAATCTTTTTTTCTTCGGCCAAATCCCGGCCTAAATATACTGCCAGTTTATCCACGGCCGAATCAGAGATGTCAGAACCTAATGTTTTGGCCATGGCCTTGAGCCACTGGTTTAACTGCGCTCCTGCAGGTAAGGCAAACTCCTGGACCGTAACAAGCGCGCTGAATTGCTTGGTAAACTTCAGGCGGCCATCCGGCTTGGCGGTTTGCCAAAAAACGATAAAATAATCCTTGGACGCTACATTGGGCAATTCCAGCAGAAAGGCCACTAGTTTTTCTTGGTCCGCTTTCTTTGGCAACACATCCCGCAGAATCAACAATTTCTTGGATGTAAAAAGCGAGGGGGCGAGTTGGTTTTGGAGTTCCTTAACCAAGTCCCCTTCAGCCATTTCACTGCCATCAAGCACAGTCACGGCCTGGGCCGAATATTTTTTGGCGAATTCATTTTTCCAGATGTCAACCTTGCGGCGCAACGAAAAATCATCCTCGCCGAAGAACAGGTAAATATTTTTTTTGGGTTCAGTCATTGTACATTTGAATTTAGTACCCCTCCTAACCTCCCCTTTGCAGGGGAGGAACGCTAACCAAGAATATTCCCCTCCTGGAACAGGAGATGCTCCCTACCTCATCAGCCGCCGGGGGCTGGGTAGGGGTGGTATAGATTAGTTAAAACAGCGACTCCTGAATTTTGGGTTTGGTGGCAGTGATTTTGTGGTTGATGACCTTGTTGATGTCTGACTGGCGGATTTTCCACTGGCTGCCGATTTTAAAAGCCGGCAGTTTCCCAGCTTTGCACCAGCGCCAGATGGTCTGGTTGGACACGCCGAAAAACTTGGCCAATTCCTCAACATTCATGATTTTATCGGTTCCCGTCATGGACTTAGCTTACCATTGTGAATCATTGATTTCAAGCCTTAAAATTGCTATGATTTACGGGCTTATTAAAGCATTTTGCATCCGTGGTGAAACGGATATCACAACGGTCTTCGGAACCGTTATTGGGGGTTCGATTCCCTCCGGATGCACCAGATAATAAATCCGAAGCACTAATATCTAAATTCTAAACAATATCAAAATTCAAATGCTCAAATGACAGAAACGCGTTTTGAATTTAGTATTTAGATCATTTGAATTTGTTTAGGATTTCGATATTAGGATTTTGAATTATAAATGAAGTTATTCCAACGAAGAACAGAAAACTTTACGTGTGGGAATTGTGGCTATAAGGTCCTTGGCACGGGCTACACCAACCACTGCCCCAAGTGTCTTTTTAGCAAGCATGTGGATGTAAACCCTGGGGACCGGATGGAGGCCTGCCAAGGCCTGATGGAGCCCATGGAAATAGAACTGAAACATGGTGAATCCATCATCATCCATCGCTGCATAAACTGTAAGTTCATCCGCAAAAACAAGACCGTGCCGGAAGATGATTTTAATGAAATATTGAAACTGACAAATCACGTCATTCGCGAATGACGTGACAAAAACAACCCCTTAAGGGGTTGTTTTAAAATCGTGAAATTTAATGGTGGGTCGCCCCGGAATCGAACCGGGAACCTTGACGTTAAGAGCGTCCTGCTCTGCCAGTTGAGCTAGCGACCCATGAATCTCTAGTATTCTACTCTTTTCCTGGCTTTTTTTCAAGCCCTATTGATAAATATCATGACTGCCCACAAGGGGGGATAGACAATTTTCATTATCTCAAGTTTTTTAAGGACTTGAGGGTCTTTCCTTTGCCATTAATAATCTGCTTGCGGCTCTCCTGGACTTCGCGTAAAAACCGGTCTTCCTTCCAAAGGCGCATCAGGTCCCTGACGAATTCGCTTTTGGTGGCATAGCCGCCCTTTTTCACCGCTGATTCCATTTCCTCTTTCAGGGTCTGGGGCAGTGAAATATTAACAATTGCACGCATAGGAATATAATTAAGTAAACCTATTGTAACACAATATAATACAGTGTCAAGTTCTCGTTCGCACCTACATTTTAACGTTTATCAGGTTGCCGCTTTCGTAGCGGCGCAGGCCGCGGTTGAAAAGCAGCCGGGCCAAAAGGAAAATCCCCAGCGCAAAACCCGCGAGCAGGCCGAGCTTACCCCAGGTAAACAACTTCATCAAATCTACCGGCAGCCAGACGATGAAAAACACCGGCAGGAGAGTAAATGTGAGGAATTTAACCACCCCGGAAAAAGCCGTAGCTGGGTAAAAAGTCAGGCCCAGGGCCATATTAAAAATCCGATCCGCTGTTTCCTCAAAGTTCCCAAGATAAAACGCCATGGATTGCAAAATGACACTAAAACTGTAGAAAATCAACGCTGTCATCGCGCATAAGAAGATATAGAGGAAAAACTGCATCCAACCAAAACCCAAAAATAGAAAAAGTCCCACGCCAAAAATGAAGTCGCCGATTGCCGAAATTGCAGTCTGGGATGTGCTGACCTGCCAGAGTACGCTTTTGGGCAGGGTCATGAAGTAATCCAGGTTCCCATTGGCAATATCATGCGAAATTTCTTCCGTATGGCCGGCAAAGATTTTATATAACCCGTAATTGGCCATGCTAAAACTAAACAGGATGAGGGTGTCGTGCAAAACCCATCCGTTGATGCTGGGGAAACGTTCAAATAATAAATACCACAAAAACAGCCAGCAAAAATCGTTTAAGACCATGCCCGCGACCTGGGTAAAAAAAGCTATCCGGTATTCCATGGCGGAAAGGATGTTGAGCTTCACTACCTCAAAAGTCAGGACTATATAGTTGAAAAAACTTTTAATCATAATTTATCCTGCGTTAACTGAAAGATTTTTCGTGCCTTTTTTATACATCCAGCGCACGAGCAGGGACAAAATGATTATCCAGGCAATTTGGATGAGTAAATTCTTGTAGAATTCGTGCCCATTAAAACTGACTATCATGCGCGCCGGAGCGTAAAGCATCTGGTTAAACGGCAGTAACTGAATCAACGCCTGGTACTTATCCGGTAATATGGAAAACGGCAGGAAGATTCCACCAAAAATCCATAGCATCTTATCGTATATCCAGCGGAAGGCGGAAGTGTCCTCTGCCCAAAACGCGGATAGGCCGATGATTAAAACCGCCAGTGTATTTAAGGTAATGCCGAAAACGAGCAGTGCAATACCCGCCAGCAACCCCACGAAGGAAAACTGGATTGTGCCCACCAGCAGGGCCGCGGCAAGCGAACCGAACAGCACTGAAGTCAAAATATTGCTGGCTGACACTCCCAAACAGGTAAAAAAACTGTAAAGCAAGTAACTATAGGGCTTGCTGATTGTGTAGGCAATCGAGCCGCTCTTAACTTCATACTCAATGGCATTCATGATGACCCGGCCACGGTTGGAAACGTGAAAAGCCTGGGCCAGGGCCAGAATCCAAATTGTTTCAGTCAAAGTTAAGCCGCCCAAGGCTGTAGTGCCGGAAAGCACAAACGCGGTCCGGTAAAGATGGGTAAAAAACCAGATTCGTACCGCCACCAATCCCCCAATCCCCAATACTTCCCCCAGGTAGGTAATATTATTTCGGTAGGAAATCTTAAAAATCTCAAAATATTTGAGGAATTTGAGTTGAAAAACTGCGGTCATGTCCGTTGCTGTTTATAAATATCCGCGATGATTTCCTCCATGTCCGGGTCCTGGATGTTGATGTCCTTGATTTGAAAATTAGCCATGGCGTAAGACAGCAGCTTATCAATCGGGTAGCCGGTTGGCAGTTCGATTTTGACATTGTAATCGCTGCGCTCCACAATTTTGCCATCCGCAAACTGGAAATCCGCCGCGCCCTTTTCCAAAATCAGCTCGATCAGCTTGCTCTTGATGTAATTTTTCTTGAACTGTTCCGTGGTGTCGTCGAACAAAATCTTGCCAAAGTTGATGACAATGGTCCGCTGGGCCAGGGCTTCGACATCGCCCGCATCATGCGACGTTAAAAAAATTGTAACTTTTTCGGTTTCATTCAGATGCCGGATAACTTCGCGAATTCTTTGCTTCGCAATTACATCCAATCCAATCGTTGGCTCATCCAGGAATATGATTTTCGGGCGGTGCAGGAGCGAGGCCACGATTTCGCAGCGCATCCGCTGGCCCAAGGACATCTTGCGCACCGGGGTTTTCAGGAGGTCGCCAATTTCAAACGCATCCACCAGGTATTTGAGGCGGCTCTGGTATTCGTCCTGGTTGAGTTCATAAATGCGAGAGAACAGGTCATACGTGTCCTGCGGGGCCAAATGGTACCACAGCTGGGGTTTTTGGCCGAACACGGAGCCGATATGATAGGCCAGCTTCTGCCGCTGGTGCTGGGGATTAAGCCCTAGGACCTGGATGGCGCCAGTTGAAGGAAATAGGATGCCAGTAAGCATCTTGATGGTCGTGGACTTGCCCGCGCCATTCGGGCCGATAAAAGCCACGATTTCGCCCTGGTTGACGCTAAAGGAGATATTGTCCACGGCCTTCACAGTCCTGTAATGCGGGCTAAAAACGCTCTTGAGCCCGCCGAAAAAACCCGGCTGCTTGAGTTTCAGCCGGAAAGTCTTGGATAAGTTTTCAACCTGGATAATCGGCGCGAGCATAGGATAATTTTATAAGAGTTAGTAAAGGGTGTAAAGGGAGCTGAATTACTAATTTCTAATTGACCTAATTACTAATTAATGAATAAGCACTAATGATTAATGTCTAAAGCTTTCTAAAAATCGCATTAAAGATTAAGTTTAATTCCTTTGCCTCTGTCCACAACTTGTTTGTGCGATTTTCTGTAATGGGCAGAGCAATTAAAACCATACGCAAAAAATGCTTCGCTTCACGCGACTCTTTTTTGCAAATCCCAATCTTATGCTTAAAATCTTTTCTAGTTTCAGCATCATCCGCCTCACAATAGTTAGCTCCGACCGATGTTCCGCAACGAATAAGTTGGTTGATAAGAGGGCGGGTGATTTCATCTTTAGGCATATCTCGACAAAACTTCACTATTTCTTCCCCGAATTTAGCCGTTCTTTCTTCTAAGTCAAATTTAGGCATTGGAATATTATTCATTAGTTAGAAATTAAAAATTAGTAATTAGAAATTTCAAGCTCTAAGTCAGCTTGGTTAATTGCAACGACCTGACTTACCTCAAACCCTGCTGATACAAACTCTTCCATAGTTGCAAAACCCAAATGTTTTTGACCACTAACAAACCAGATTGTCTGCCCATCGTAGATTAAGGAGCCGCTTGGGTGGGGTTGATTAAGTGAACTTACGGCTTCACCCATTTCATAACTGGAAAGATTATCGAAAATAACTTGTTCAAACCTAAAACCCATCCCAAGAAATACTTCCGCGGAAACAAAACCATATTTTTTTCCATCCCCAATCATATAAATAGTCCGGCCATCGTTGCTGTCTAAAACCAAGGAACCATCCTTAATTGTGTTAATTGAAGCTCCGAGAACCTTCCCGGAATCATATATTTCTTCCGGCTGAACATATCCGCCGCCGCCAGAAATTACAGGCGGGACTTCAAGGTTAAACCTTGAAGAGTCGTTGGAGATTATATAGTCCAGATTTTCAACCAATCCCGGTTCTGTGCTACTTGTTACTTCTGTCTCCACGGAACCATCTGCCGTAATATACGCAGTAGCTACTGTATATTCCCCTGTTCCTGTCCCCTGAGTGGTAATCTGGTATTCGCCCTCAACGGGATTGAGAATTGTAATGTACTCGTCGTCTGTCAGAAAACCGGAATAGAATGCGCCATCAATTTCGCTGACTTCTTGGCCGGTTTCAAAATCCTTACCAACCCGCTTACCATCTGGGGCGGTCACCAGCATATCGGCGGGGGAAAGCATCTTGATGATTAACAATTTTACATCCGGAAAATTAAATTTATCGGATACAGTTTCTGGCTCCTCGCCGGTGAGGGTATAAAACACCTCGGAAGCGGCGGCGGCTGGCAGTTGGCTGTGGCCCACGGCCCAGAAAGTCCGTAAATCCTGATTGATATGTTCGCCGCTGATGTTCGGCACCGTACCATCGCCGGTTCCCTTTTCAAAATTAAAATTTTCAGCCGCGATATACCGGATGGTGCTCTCTCCCTCCAGTTCTCCGACAATATTAGTGATATTGACTTGCGAATCATACAGGCCGGGCAGTTGCTGGTCTAAACTTTCCAAAAATTGATTCTGCGGCTCCTCATCTGAGTCCTTCAGATAATCAAAAACCGGCAAAAGTTCCGCGACAGACGGTATTCTTGCATGGACATAACTTAAAAAATCCAAATATCCCTGCTTCCTGCCTTCATGCGTGAGCAGGAACTTCAACGCCTGGTCAGCCACACTGCTTCCAACCTCTCCAGTTTCCCAAATCAAATAAGCTTTCGGCGCGCCCAAGTGCGGGGTGCCGAGAAAGATTAACTGGTCAATGTCATGGCCATAATCTCCTGACTGGATATATTGCCTGGCCACCAGGCCGCCCATGGAATGGGCCACGATATCAACCTTGTCACACAAGCAGAGATTTTTGGCTTCCATTATCCGAAGCCGCAACGCCTCCGCAGTTTCCGTATTGGATTTACGCCAGTCATACGGAAATGGGAATAGGTCATAATTGTCCTGGTAGCCATTAGCCCGGAAAGTTCCAATTAAATCAGTATACGTATGCAAAATAGGGTCCATGAGCCACACGCCATTTTTTTCTTGGGAACCCAAAATACCGGGAATAACTATTACCGGGTCTGGAGTTAATCGAATTTCAGGTTCGCCTTCGTCAGAAGGTGCCGGGTCGGATGACTCGGCGGGATTTTGTAAATCCTGCAGGTCAACTAAATAGGAATAAGCAGCCTTTTCCGGATTAGGGTATTTATCCGCGACCTCGAGCCAGATATACCGGGGTAAGGTA
>Ga0209542_10013149_pt1 | contig 14342 bp, 16 predicted proteins | sample RifCSPhighO2_01_FD_184028 | JGI IMG/M metagenome (GOLD analysis project Ga0209542, IMG submission 184028) | Soil microbial communities from Rifle, Colorado - Rifle CSP2_plank highO2_0.1 (SPAdes) (version 2) | ecosystem: Environmental > Terrestrial > Deep subsurface > Rock core/Sediment ...
CTACGATGATGCAATTACCGGAGCAAAGGTGGTTCGCAATAGCCAGAGGCTCGGAATGCGCGGAGCTATAAATAACGGCGTTGCTGCTTCCCGGGGGGAATATATTTTAAAATGTGACGCCCACTGTACGTTTGATGAGGGGTATGACGTTAAACTTCTTTCCAATATAGAAGAAAATTGGATCGTGGTGCCGCGCAGATACAAATTAAATACTGACAACTGGACCCTTTATGAAGATCCGCCAATCGATTATGAGAAGTTGATAATAAACCGGCCGGATAGGATTTGCGGTACAGAATGGAAAAGCCGAGCGGAAGAAAGAAAAGATATCTTACTCGATGAGACCATGGTGTTTCAGGGTTCTTGTTATGTGTTGTCTCGCAAGCATTGGGAATGGCTTGGTGGACTGGAGGAAGAAGGGTATGGGACTTTTACTCAGGAGCCTATAGAAATATGTCTAAAAACATGGCTTGGCGGGGGGAAGGTGATGGTTAATAAAAACACGTGGTATAGCCACAAGCATCGCAAGTACGGACGGACTTGGAAATTTTCCCGATCACGAGATATAGATCCGGGCAATATTTATTCGCGCGATTTTTGGCTTAACAATAGGTGGACCGAACGGGTCTATGACCTTAAATGGCTGTTTGACCGTTTTCAGCTAGATTATAATCCTAGCTGATAGGTTTTAATACTACTTATATGAAAATTTTTTTAGATGTCGGTGCCCACAAAGGACAAACGTTAAAAATAGCTTTGGAGGAAAAATACGGTTTCGACAAAATATATTGTTTTGAGCCCGTGTCTGAATGCTGTGATGTTCTTAGGACCTATCGGGATGAACGAGTAACAATTTGCGAATATGGCTTGTGGAATAAGAATTGTGTTATGCCGATATACAGTCCCGGAGATTTTGGTGCCTCAATCTTCAAGGATAAGCCAAACCGACACGCTACTATTGCGAGGGACGCCAAGTTTGTTCGTGCCAGCGATTGGTTTAACAATAATCTCGATGATGACAACAAGGTGTATCTTAAGCTTAACTGCGAGGGTTCTGAATGTGATATTCTTGATGATTTGATTACGAGCGGCGAATACCGGAAAATTGATGTGGCCTTGATCGATTTTGATGTGCGCAAAATTCCGTCTCAAAAACATCGGATGAATGAAATTAAACCCCGACTAAATAAGCTAAATATTCCTAAGATACTCTATGTTGACGAGCTTAATCTCGGTAAGACAACGCATGATTACTTTACTCACTATTGGCTTGATATCGCAATGCAGATTTGAAGCCGCTTAATTTATGAGAAAAGGCATCATTTATTATACGGATAATCGATTGGAGGAATCCATTGTTTCAGTGGTTCAACGACAGCTCACACTGTCGCATTTACCCATAGTGAGTTGTTCTTTGCAGTCAATTTCATTCGGAAAAAATATTGTCTTAAATTTAGAACCCGGTCCCGCCACAATGGCAAAACAAATATTGTCTGCCCTTAGGGTATCCGAGGCGGAGTGGGTATTTTTTTGTGAACACGATGTGCTGTACCATCCATCGCATTTTGATTTTTTGCCGAAAGAAAAAGATATTTTTTATTACAATACGAATGTATGGCGCTGGGATTATCGTGGTGATAAGGTCATCACGTATGATCATTTTCGATCGCTGTCCGGGTTATGTGTGGCCAGAGAAAATGCCATAGAACACTATGAAAAAAAAGTAAAGTTGATAGAAGAAAATGGATGGGATAGAGTACCGGGAAGAAACCCGAATTGGGCTAGAACCATTGGATATGAGCCGGGAAAACCGCGGCGGATTGGTGGATTTTCGGACGATAAAATAGAGGAATGGAGATCGGCGTATCCTAATATAGATATACGCCATAAAAAAACATTGACGCCAATCAAAATGACGCTGGAAAGTTTTATTCATAAACCAACAGGATGGAGAGAATCGACAATAGATAAGCTCGTCGGTTGGGATTTGAAAGAAGTGCTTAATTTATATTTATAAATTTATGATTTCATTGGTTATCCCAACAAGAAATAGACCGGATATATTTAAAGAAATGTGCTTATCGGTTCTAAACACGGTTTCAAATCCGAATGATATTGAATTTGTTATCTATCGCGACGAAGACGATGAATCTTTATATGAATACATTGGCAATTACAAGGAAATAAGAGGGAAAAGAATTTATTCAGATGCGTCAGCAAATGAATGTCAGAAAGTGGCGACTGGCCCCATTATTTTGTTTATGCCAGATGACATTATCTTTTTAAACAAGGGCTGGGACGAGAAAGTTAAAAATGTCTTTGACGCTTATCCAGATAAAATAATATTTGTTCATTTTAATGATCATTATTTCCGATCTAAATATGGGTCTATAGGTTGTTTGCATAGGAACTGGATTGACACCGTTGGTTATCTTTTCCCCCCTGGCCTTTGCCGGCGCGGGGATGTTTGGATAAATGAAGTGTCTAGAAGAATAAACAGAAAGGTTTATATTAAGGAAATAGGATATAGGGATATGCGTATCATAGAAGACCAAACCCACCGGGAATATGTTACCGAGATTGAAAGGACAAAATGTTTAGAGAATTATAAGTCAGAAAATATGAAAGCGGCAAGAATTAGAGACGCTAGATTATTACAAGATTTTATAAATAATTATGGAACTCAGCATACTAATACCAGCCAGAAATGAAATGTTTCTCGCGAAAACAGTCGAGGATATTTTGGCTAACCGAGAAGCGGATACGGAGGTTATAGCACTGTTAGATGGGCAGTGGGCCGACCCTCCTATTGTGCAGCATGACCGAGTAAAAGTTATGTATGTTCCTGAGTCTATTGGGCAAAGGGCGGCAACTAATCTCGCATGCAAGCTAAGCAAAGCAAAATATATGATGAAAGTGGACGCTCATTGTTCGTTTGATAAGGGATTTGACCGCAAGATGCTCGAAGCTTTTGAGAGAGCGGGAGATAGTGTGACGATGGTTCCGGTTATGAGAAATCTTTGGGCCTTTGACTGGAAATGCATGAAGTGTGGAAAAAAATGGTATCAGGGACCAACACCAACAAGTTGTAAAGAAACAAATTTTAAAGATACAGGAAAGCCATGCGACAGTACCACGTTCTCAAGAAAAATGCGTTGGGTTGGCAAGGAGCGTCCGCAAAGTACGTCCTATTCTTTTGATACTGAACCGCACTTCCAATACTTTAATAGTTATACAAAAAGGCCGGAGTATAAAAAAATGCTTCAAGAAACCGGGTTTACCGAATCAATGTCACTGCAGGGATCAGCCTTCATGTGTACAAGGCAAAAATATTGGGAGCTCGGGCTTTCCGACGAGAAACTTGGCAATTGGGGTAATCAGGGAATTGAAGTTGCGGTAAAAACTTGGTTGTCTGGTGGCAGGGTATTGGTCAATCACAACACTTGGTATGCGCATATGTTTAGGACACAAGGAGGTGATTTCGGCTTTCCGTGGCCCGTCTCTGGAAATGACGTCCAGAAAACTAAAGAAAATGTTAAGAACCTGTTTTGGGGAAATAACTGGCCTAAGCAAGTGAAGTCTCTTTCTTGGCTTTTAGAAAAATTTTGGCCAGTACCCGGTTGGACAGAGGAAAATCTTGATAATTTAAAGAAAGAAGAATCGTGGCATTACAGTCAAGCTTTGGTAAGTGAAAAACTATGATCAAGAACAGGATAGAACTAGCAAAATATTTCAATGAATTGGGGTTTAAGTATGGGGCAGAAATCGGAACTTGTTTTGGTAGGTATTCAGAAATTCTTTGTGAAAATATACCAGGTTTAAAATTATTAGCGATTGATAGTTGGAATAACAAACAAAATACAGCAAGAGAAAATGTCGCAAAGATTTCCGGAGAAGAGAGTACAAGAATAAAACTAGCTCCCTATAATGCCGATATAATTAAAAGTACGAGCATGGATGCGGTAGGGCTTGTGGAGGATGGCTCGCTGGATTTTGTGTTTATCGACGCTGCTCATGATTATCATTCGGTGGCGGAGGACATTCGAGAATGGAGTAAAAAAGTGCGGATCGGCGGCATTGTTTCAGGACATGATTATTATATTTTCCGAAACAGCGGAAATCGAGGGGTAATAGATGCCGTTGATGAATATATAAAAAAATATGATATCGAATTGCTTACTACGAGCTGGGATAAAAAAAATCCGGTACGAGATGATCGTCAGCCGTGCTGGTATTTTTTTAAAAAATAATACCGATTAATTTAAAATTGTATATATCATCATGAAAGGTGAAAGCATGCTTGGAAGATGGGATCGGTGGTATAAAAACGTCAAAGAAGCCGGGTCTTTTCGGTATGGAGATACGATAACTTATCGTCTCGCGGGAGAATTTATGAAAGACATGAGAGAGGTTGAAGACTGGGGATGCGGGACCGGCGGCTTCAGGAAGTTTTATTCGGGAAAATATATCGGCGTTGATGGAAGTGCTAATCCATTTGTGGATAAAATCGCTGACCTGCGGACATATCGGTCAAATGTTGATGGGATAGTCATGCGACACGTGCTTGAGCATAATTACGACTGGGAACGTATACTGAGAAGTGCTCTTACTTCTTTTAAAAAAAAGTTATGTATAATCGTTTTTACTCCATTTGCAGAAAGAACAGGAGAAATTGCTCACAATAAAAGATTCGGAGTGGACGTACCGGACATTGCTTTTCATAAAGATCAAATACCGGCCGAACTATACGGTCTTCGGTGGAGAATGGAAAGCCACGCAACCAATACGGCGTATGGCGTCGAGCACATTTATTTTATTGAGAAACCAGATGCGGATATCTGTGTTATGTCGGCAAATCTCGGCAACTTTGATATACCGCCCAAACACGTGCCGCAATCTGTACCTTGCGATTTTTACACATTTACTGATGAGAATTTCCGCCCGCGGATTAAGGCCATGACACCCCGTCTGCAGGCCAAAATCCCAAAGCTTTTTGGGTGGCAAATGCTCGCGGGATATGACTATTACGTCTGGCTGGATGGGCATGGGGTGCTGACGAGCCCAGATTCTATAAAGATTTTTTATGAGAATTGTGTTGATAATGATATTGTGGTCATTAAGCACAGGACCCACTCTTCCATTAATCACGAATTTCGGTACATGCGAAAAGGTATTACGCAAAAAGCCGAATATATCGTGGCAAGGTACGAAAATGAACTTATGCGGGAGATGTATCATGAAATAGCGAGGGACAAGGATTATGTGGACGACTTGATGGTTCTGGGAGGTATGTTTATGTATCGCAATACGGGGGCAGTGCAAAAAATGCTTAAAGAGTGGTGGTACTATGTGAGTCGTTACGCGGTCCAGGATCAGCTTTCCTTTGCGTATGTCCTAAAGAAAAGCGGTTTGCGTGTAAAAGTTCTGCCTCATGATACAAAGGTCTTGCCTTATGTGTCGTTTGAGCACCATCCATTTAGGAAATAGCCGTACTTGATTTAAACTATTATGAAACGACACCCCATTGTTGAAGAAGATATTGCCAAAATCGTAAAAGATATTGGCAAACAAGCGAAACAACTCGCAGGCACGACCATTCTCATAACCGGGGGGGCTGGTTTTTTGGGAAGCTATTTTTTGGCGGTATTTGAAAAACTTAACCGAACATACTTAAAAAAACCCTGCAAGGTTATTTCTGTCGATAATTATGTTACAGGAGGACGTAAAAATGTCCTCGGAGACTTTTCTGGCAGATCATATAAATTTAAGGAATATGACGTTTCAAGACCTCTCAAGATATCTGGCAAGATTGACTATGTAATTCATGCAGCCGGCATTGCTTCTCCGGTATATTATATGGAACGTCCACTAGAAACAATCGAAGTGGCTACCAAGGGGACACAAAATATGCTTGAACTTGCGCGCTTAAAAAGGGTGAAGGCTTTTGTTTTCTTTAGTTCTAGCGAGGTATATGGTGATCCGTATCCAGAACATATTCCTACGCCCGAGTCTTATCAGGGACTGGTTTCTACCACTGGCCCGAGGTCTTGTTATTATGAGTCAAAACGTTTGGGTGAAACGTTGTGTATGGTTTATTTTCGCCTTTTTGGTACGCCCATTCGGATCATCAGGCCCTTTAATGTATATGGGCCGGGTATGAAGCCAGATGATCATCGAGTTATTCCTCAATTTCTTACTAGTGCATTGCGGGGCAAAGCTATTCCGGTTTATGGCAACGGCTTACAAACACGGGCATACTGCTATGTGTCTGATGCCATTTCGGGGTTTTTCAAGGTATTGCTCGCGGAAAAAAACGGGGAAGTTTACAATATTGGAAATCAGTCTGATGAGATTAATCTTATTACTTTAAGCAGATATATCAGCGGTTATTTCAATGATAAGTTGGAAGTTAGAAAAATTCCTTATTCGATCGCATATCCTGCAGACGAGCCAAGCCGACGATGTCCTGATATCACCAAAGCGAAAACAGCACTAGGATATCATCCGTCCGTCAATATAAAAATAGGTTTGGGGAGGTTATTGCAGTGGTATCACGACGAGTTTTTTTCATCATAAGTAGTCGTGTATTAAATGAAAAATTTATGATATCTCAACGCGCAATGATAAAGTTGTTTCAACCCTATGTTTCGCCGCTTGCCAGAAAAATGGTACAGAGGGTTTTGTCGGGAATTTGGCTGGCAGAGGGTCCTGTGGTAAAAGATTTTGAGAAAGAGTTTGCAAAAAAGTTCAACTTAAAAAATGTTGTGGCAGTGAACTCTGGCACGAGTGCTTTAGAGTTGGCATACGAATTGGCAGGAATTGGTCCGGGTGACGAGGTAATCGCACCGGTTTTAACATGCGTTATTACGAATATTCCGTTGGTGCGCCGTGGTGCCAAGATAATTTTTTCTGATATTGATTACGATTTGAATCCAAACATCACAGATATAAAAATAAAAACAACGCCAAAAACAAAAGCAATTATCTTTGTACATTTCGGAGGCAATAATCGAGGGCTCAAGGAGCTGCTCGCGTTTTGCAGGAGGCGCAACATTATTCTCATCGAAGACTCAGCACAGGCCGTCGGGTCAGACTTCTGGGGCAAGGCTGATTTTTCTATTATTTCGCTTCAAGCCACTAAAACGATTACATCAGGAGACGGCGGATTTTTAATTTGTAAAAATAAAAAGGATTGTGAGAAAGCCAAGCGCCTTCGTTGGTTCGGGTATGATAGAGATAAAAAACAAAAATTGGCTGGTGCCGGTCTCATTGATATCGACTTGAAGGAAGCCGGTTATAAATACCAAATGTCTGACGTGACCGCATCCATCGGGATCGGAAATCTTCTCTCGATCGATCCAATAATAGCGCATAACAAGCGATTGCAAAGAATATACCACAGTTATGGGTTTGAGTCGCATGGCTATATAACTATCGGTTTTACTGATGATTATAAAAAATTAAAAGTGGCCTATGCAAAGGAGGGAATCGAGATAGGAAGAAGTATTTTCCGAAATGATGCATATACGCTTTTTAAGGGGTTTAAATCAAAATGTCCGATAATGGATGAACTTGAGAATAAATACTTTTTTGTCCCGTGTCACCACGGGATTCCGGAAAAGACAGCCCACAAAATCGGAAAAATTTATGCAAAATATAATCTAAGTTTGAATTTAAAATATGCCTAAACATTACTGGGAAAATCAGCCTTGGTATTCTTCATATAAAAAAAATAATTATGGCGATTTGTTTTATGCATTGATGCGCGTGTATCAGCCGGGAATAGTGGTTGAATTGGGGACAAAAGCGGGCTATAGCGCGTATCATATCGCTCGGGGCCTTAAAGCCAACAGGAAAGGGCATTTATATTGCTATGACCTTTGGGAAAAGTATTCCTTCCGTTCCGTGCCGAAAGTCGTTGCCGAAAAAAATTTGAAAAAATTTAAGGATATCGTAAGTCTGAGACAGCTGGATGTCGTCGATGTAGAGAAAAAGTATAAAATGGTCGATATCTTGCATGTTGATATCAGCAATGACGGTGAGAAGTTAGAAAGGATAATTCCTAAATGGCTGGATAAAGTCCGCCACGTCATTATTATTGAAGGTGGATCGGAAGCGCATGACAAGCTTGACTGGATGGTAAAGTATAAAAGGCCGCCAATTAGAAAATGGCTTCAAGATCGTAGAGGCAATATTGAATATATTACTATTGAACCGTTCCCGTCTTTAACCCTCATTTGGAAAAGATGATTACCATTTACACCATCACTTATAACGAAGGTCTATTAATCCAATTCATGATAGACCACTATCGCGAGCGATTCCCCGGTTGTCGCATTGTGGTGTATGACAATATCAGCACGGATGATACGGTAAAAATCGCTCTTGCCAACGGCTGCGAAGTAATTCCGTATGACACCGGCGGCCAATTGCAAGATAGTCGCTATATACAAATTAAAAACAATTGCTGGAAAGACGCCAAAACCGATTGGGTGCTTGTGTGCGATTTGGATGAACTGTTGGATATAGATGAGGCCGAGTTAAGGAGAGAAGAAAGCCTCGGCACCACAATGGTTAGATGTGAATTTTACGATATGATTAATATGGAAGATAATGTGGATATTGCCGGTATAAAATATGGCGTTAGAAGCCCCACGCTTGGTAAGTTTCTCCTTTTTAGTAAAAAATTTATTAACGAAATAAATTACGGGCCCGGGGCTCATGAGTGTCGTCCGGTGGGAACTATCCTTTATAGCGGTCGACCGTACAGGGTGTACCATTACGCCTCTATAAATGAAGATGTTACAATCAAGAAATTTGAAATATATAAAAAGCGGTTAAGTGCGGAAAATTTGAAAAACGGTTGGGGAACTCAATATTTAATGACACCTCAACAAATCCTTAAAGAATATGCCGAAGAGCGTAGTAAAGCAATCAGGGTGCGATGATTAACTTTAAAAAACCCGGTATTGACCAGAGTGACGGTCGAAAGGGTATTAGAGATGAAACTTAATCTTGGATGTGGAAAAAAATATAGGGACGGGTATATTAATATTGACATACAAGAGCCCTATGATCTTAAGCATGACCTAAGAACCCCGTTGCCGTTTGTTGATAATTCCGTAGATGAAATATTAGCTGATGATTTTATTCGCCTTCTGTCGCGTGAAGAATGGAAACGGTTGAAAGGGGAAATATCAAGAGTTTTGAAGGAAGACGGAAAAGTTGAAATCATTTGTTTGGATCTTGATTTCGCAATGGATGCATTTCTGAAAAATAAAGATAAGGCAAATAGCGATTTATGGATACAATTGATATTTGGTGGACAAGATAATGAATATGAATTTTGCAAAAATTGCTTCACACCCGGAAGCTTAATAGCAGATTTGTTTAGAGCCGGCTTTGTAGATTTTAAGACTAAACAACCCCCTGAAGACCCCGACTATAAGGGATACTTTCATTTAACCTGTTATAAGCGAAAACGACCGCGCTTGTTGCCGCATTCGATGAGGGTGCTGATCGGAGCGCCAATCCATGTTGACGATCCTATAGAGGAGTGGCTAGAAAACGTATCAAAACTCCAGTTGGAATATCCAGCAGACTTGCTCTTGGTGGATAATTCCCCCGGCCTTGGCTACGTGGAGAAGGTCAGGGGGTATTGCGAGAAGTATGGAGTAACGAACTATAAAATCAAACATTTGGATATTAATCAAAATCAACCAGTGGCTGAAAGAATCGGAAGATCCAGAGAAATTATCAGACAGGAGGTTCTTTCCCTTGATTATGATGCGTGGTTTTCTCTTGAGCCTTTTCAGTTTGTCCCGGCCGAAAAGTTGATGCGGCTGCTGAATTTAATGAGCGAGCCGGCCTTTGAAATAATATGTGCACCCTCTTGGGCAGAGAAGACTTTTATGGATCCGGATAATAATTTTGGGTGCGCTATAATTAAAAGGAAGTGTCTGGAGAAGCGCGGTTTTTTGCTTGAATATCCCGACATGCCCGACTGCTGGCATGGCGTCGAAGTTTTTTTTAAAAAACTTGTTATTCAGGACGGGTACAAATGCTTAGTGATTTAACAGGAGTTGCAGTTCGGATGGTCAGGTTAAGTATGGTGACGGAGTATATAAATTAGGTCATTATTGCTATCTAAATTATGATGTATCTGTCGAAAAGTATAGATTTATACGCAGTAGGGGCGAGCAAGGATAATATTGAAAATGGTTGGAGATATTGGGCTTGGATACCCGAAGAGATCTACGCCACTTATGATGAAGCTCGAAGCGATGCAATAAAAATGTGATTATGACGCTTGGAATAACGACGATTCAGTATAATCGGGCCCCATGGATAAGAGAATGGGTTGCTTTTCATTACCTAGTTGGATTTAGGAAATTTTATATTTTTCTTCATAATTGTTCTGATGACACAGAGAGAATTTTAAGTGGTCTTAAGAAAAAGTTTGATATTAATATCTTTATCGTGGATCCAAGTTTAAAAACTCCGCAGCTCAGCTGTTACCATGATGCTTATGTAAAATATGGAGGTAAAATGGATTGGATGGCGTTCATAGATGCTGACGAATTTTTATTCCCCACGACAGACGATACAATGGAAAAAGCTCTTGCGAGTTATACTTATAAAAAATTGTCAGCCATAGGTGTTTATTGGTCGTGTTTTGGTTCTGGTGGGCATATTGAGGAGCCGTCCGGCCTGATTATTGAAAATTATAAATATAAAGCAGGCGGTGGATATCCTAATAACCGCCATATCAAAAGCATTGTGCGGGGAGGACTTGGTGAATCCGTCAAAGTGCCCAATAACCCTCATTTTTTTCAGACTCCCTTGGGAACCTATGATGAGAACTTAAGGCCAATTACGTGCGGGTGGACAGAGTACGAGCCGACCTATGAAAGGTTTCGCATTAATCACTATGCCACACAGAGCCGCTCATTTTTTTTAAATATCAAGAGCAAATTTAAAATGCCGGATGGCGGCGACACGAGGGGCGAGTGGTATTGGGAGGAACACAACAGGAATGATATATTTGACGACTCTATGGATAAATTTATTAGTCCATTGAAAAATATCCTGAGCTCTATAGAAAGTTGAAACCAACTTAAGTCGGTAGCGTTAGTCCTGATTCTTGACTGTCAGTATTTTTTTGCTAGAATCAGTATGCAATATATATGCCTTTCGCTTATCCCAAACATCATTTTATCAAAGACGGATATCAAACATCTTGTCAAATTTGTAATTCAAACAAACTCCACTTGATTTTAGATTTGGGATATCAACCGCTATGCGATACTCTTTTAACAAAAGAGGCGCTAATTCAAAATGAAAAAACATATCCCCTAAGAATGCTCTGGTGTGAGGAATGTACATGCGTCCAACTAGACTATTGCGTACCGGGCGATGAAGTATACCACCCTGATTATCCATATCGAAGCGGGATTACTAAGGAACTTGCCGAATACCAAAAAAATATCAGCGGCTCGTTAATAAAAAAGTATGGCTTAGGGTCCAAAGATTTGGTTATTGATATTGGCTCAAATGACGGTACGTTGCTCAACGGCTTTAAGGATAAAGGCATCAGAGTTTTGGGTGTTGAGCCAACCAATATAGCGAAAATTGCCCAATCGCAAGATATTGATACGATTCAAGCGCTTTTTGATATCAAACTTTCAAAAAAAATTAAAAAGAAATACGGAGAAGCATCCTTGATCATAACGACCAATACGTTTGCTCATATGCAAGCGTTGGGAGAATTTATAATAGGAGCGCACCACTTACTTAAAAAGGACGGGGTTTTTATAAACGAGACGCACTATCTTCTGGACGTCATTGCGGGGGGCCAATTTGATACCATTTATCACGAACACTTACGCACCTATTCTTTAAAGGCGTATTTAAAGTTGTTTGAGCAGTACGACTTTACTGTGTCGGATGTAGAGCGAGGGGATCGCTATGGAGGCAATATCAGGGTATATGCCACAAAAGGAAGGGGCAGAAAAGTAAACCCTTCGGTAAAGAAACTTCTCGGATTTGAAGAGGAATTTGGACTGGACAAATTATCAACCTATAAAAAATTCGCGGTTCGTGTTGAGAAAGCTCGTTTTGAATTTATGGATTTTTTGGTGAGGGCAAAAAAAGCAGGCAAGTATGTTGTGGGTGATGCTTGTCCTGCGAGAGCGTCAACGCTTATAAATTATTACGGCGTAGATAGGGATCTTATGCCGTATATTACCGAACAGGCGACTTCGCTGAAGCTTAATATGTACCTTCCTGGCAAGCATATTCCCATCGTCGATAACGAAAGGTTGATTAAAGAGCAACCTGACTATGTCGTGATACTTGCCTGGCACTACGCAGAGCCAATAATGAAACGGTTGAAGGCACGATCATTAAAGTCGGACTTTGTTATTCCTCTGCCGGACTTTAGAATAGTAAAAAACTCGAAAATTTAGGTTGCGAAACAGCAGATTTAGGGATATTATGAGTGTGCCTTATGGCAGTTTTGTTTTGCATTAACTGGTCTGGTATTCTGAGTAATTTTTTTAGTGTGAGAATACTCTGGGCATTATAGTATCTAAAATTTGAGCAATATTTAAATTTGAAATTTAGTATGAAGGTTTTAATAGGCGCACCGATTCATCAGATAAAAGATTATGCCACGGAACGGTGGCTAGAAAACGTATCAAAACTCCAGTTGGAATATCCAGCAGACTTGCTCTTGGTGGATAATTCCCCCGGCCTTGGCTACGTGGAGAAGGTCAAGGGGTATTGCGAGAAGTATGGAGTAACGAACTATAAAATCAAACATTTGGATATTAATCAAAATCAACCAGTGGCTGAAAGAATCGGAAGATCCAGAGAAATTATCAGACAGGAGGTTCTTTCCCTTGATTATGATGCGTGGTTTAGCTGGGAGTCAGATCAAATTATTCCAACCGATGCCCTGGCTAAATTAGTGAAAGTAATGGAAGTGGGCAACTACATGATGATTCACCCCAACTCTTGGGCGAGAGTCCTTCCGGGAGAACCTGATGCAAATTTCGGAGTTTGTCTGATAAGAAGAACTTGTCTGGAAAAGTACGGCTTCTTGCTCGAATATTCTAATATGCCTGACTGCTGGCATGGTGGTGAAGCGTGGTTTAAAAAACAAGTCCTTAGGGGGGGAGGAAATTATATTGAGGCCTATGGGTTGATCAAACCCATTTACCACTTGGATAATCCAAATAAAAATAAATGATTTCTGTAAGAAATAAAGTATTAGAGATTTTTGTCAGCATGCAAGGTGCGAGTCAAATTTTTAAAGAAATGAGAGTACTAATCGGCACGCCAATACATGAGTCCAAAGATTATTCTATGGAACGATGGCTCCAGAGTGTGTCTCGGGTTCGAACAGAATATCCAGCAGACTTGCTCTTGGTGGATAATTCCCCCGGCCTTGGCTACGTGGAGAAGGTCAAGGGGTATTGCGAGAAGTATGGAATAATAGATTATAAAATTAAACACCTTGAAATTTCTCAAGGAGAAGAGACGGGCAAGAACATTGGCGAGCAGGAGCATGAGCGGATCGCCAAATCTCGGGAAATGATCAGGACCGAATTTCTCTCGTCGGATTATGATTCCTATTTTTTTTGGGAAAACGATATCATTATACCGGCGGACTCCCTTGATAAGTTAGTGCGGTTAATGCAAGCGGGAAATTTCATGGTGGTTGTCCATAATTGCTGGATAAATAATATTCCCGACCAGCCAAACTTTGATTATGGTCTGGTATTATTTAGCAGGCGGTGTTTAGAAAAATACAGTTTTTTACTTGATAACACCGACCCCGACATGCCCGACTCTTGGTATGAAGCCGAGTTTGGGTTTAGAAAGCGCTTAGACAGGGATAAGTGCACGTACACTGAGGTTTATGGACTTATTGAGCCGGTTGACCATTTGGCAAAATAAACCTCACAGATAAATTGGTTGATATTGACTAGCGAATGCATACATGATTTAAAGATTCAAGTCGAACAATTACTTAAAGAGCAGAAGAAATTGTGATGTTTATTGACGTCGAGTTTTGACTCTAAAGAGAGAAAATTGTCTTAATTTTAATTTGTCACTTTGAGATTTTTATTTTTGGTTTAGAATTTATTTTATGAAAGTTTTAATCGGCACGCCAATACATGAGTCCAAAGATTATTCTATGGAACGATGGCTCCAGAGTGTGTCTCGGGTTCGAACAGAATATCCAGCAGACTTGCTCTTGGTGGATAATTCCCCCGGCCTTGGCTACGTGGAGAAGGTCAAGGGGTATTGCGAGAAGTATGGGGTCGGGGACTGTC
>Ga0209542_10013151_pt1 | contig 14341 bp, 22 predicted proteins | sample RifCSPhighO2_01_FD_184028 | JGI IMG/M metagenome (GOLD analysis project Ga0209542, IMG submission 184028) | Soil microbial communities from Rifle, Colorado - Rifle CSP2_plank highO2_0.1 (SPAdes) (version 2) | ecosystem: Environmental > Terrestrial > Deep subsurface > Rock core/Sediment ...
GCGAAGATATCTGCTCCCGCAACAATTCCGCATTAGGCAAAACATCGCTGCATTGAAGAGGCTAAACATTCCTAGAGGAATCTCTCTTGTAAACAAGAGAAATCCTCTTTTAACTATGGCTGTCTATTCCCAACGTAAGTTTTATTAACTCCAAAAAAAGGAAAACACCTAATGAGAAAAGAGTTAGGGAAAAAAGGTGCCATTGAACTTTCTATGAATACTATTATTATTGTAGTTATAGGTATCACTATTCTTACTTTAGGCTTGCGCTGGATTTATGGTATATTTGGTGGTCTTACAGAGCAAAGTGATAAAATTAAAACGTTGTCAGAAGATCAGATTACTGCATTATTTGGTGCAAGTGACAAAGCAGTCAATATTCCTACAAGTATCGTTCGTGCCCAGCAGGGAAAAGAGTACAACCTTCGCATCATGATGCGCAATATCGAGCAATCGCAGCACACATTCAAGTACGCAGTAATTGCAGAAGAAGGAAATGTTCCTGCAGCCAGTGTTCGTTGGTATAACAAGGAAATTAAACTAACATCAGGTCAAGGATTTGAGGATATTATCACGTTTAACACAAAAAACTATGCTTTAGGTACATACAGATTTAGAGTCATGTTAACCTGCAGTGATTGTACGCCAATCCAAGAAGAATCTGCCCCAGTTATTCTAGAAGTCGTTACGAAATAGCTTTTTAAAGGAAGAAATACTTGTTCTTGCTATGATTAGCCTGTCTGGATTGGATGTGAAGTATCTAGTAAGAGAGCTCAAAGAGCTAGAGAACACTATCGTAGAAAAGGTCTATCAGACAGGGGAAAAAGAAGTCATGCTCGCATTGCACAGTTCTGGAGCTGGAAAGAAGCTTTTAAAAATTGTAGCAGGTCAGGCGGCATATCTTGCAAAAGAAAAAGGAGAAACAAAAGAAACTCCAACGTCATTCTCTATGGCGTTAAGGAAATATTTGAGACAGGCAAGAGTAGTGGAAGTAGTCCAGGCAGAGCTTGAGCGTATTATAGAGGTAAAATTTTCCAATGATTACAGGTTGATTTTAGAATTATTCAGTAAGGGAAACGTAATTTTAATAGATAAAGATGGAAAAATAACAGTAATATTAGAAAGACAAGAGTGGAAACATCGGACCTTAGAAAAAGGAAGAGTCTACATCTATCCTCCTCCAACAATCAACCCTTTCAAGTTATCTGAAGAGGAATTCAGAACTAGGTATAACGAGAGTGACAAGGAGAGTGCAGTCAAGGTTCTCGCTACAGATTTCGCTTTGGGTGGAAAGTACGCTGAAGAAGTCTGTGCCCTGGCAAAAATAGATAAGCGAGTAAGAAGGATTGACACGATCAAAGTATGGAAAAGTATTCAAAGCTTGGAAAGCAAAAAACTCCGGCCGCATATGATTGCTAAGGGATTAAAACAGCAAGAAATCGTTCCCATTGATATGGTATCTGAACCTGATATAGCAAAACAATACTTTAACACGATTAGTGAAGCTCTTGAATCTTATGAAAAAAACTTTGGTGAAGAAGTAGTTGAAAAACAAGAGGAAAAAGAAAAGCTAGAAGAATTAGCAAAGTTGCAGTTAGAACAAATCGCTCAATTAAAAAAAGAAACAGAAGACTTTAAAAAAATTGGAGACATGATCTACGCAGAATATGGAGAAATAGATGCTCTCATCAAGGAAGTACGGGAAAAGAAATGGAAAGTGCAAGATAAAAGAATTCTAGAGATGAAAAAAGCAGAGGGAAAGATTATTATAGAACTATGAAAATTTTCAACACGTTAACGAGAAAGAAAGAAGAGCTGCAACCTATCAAAAAAGGAGTGATTAGTTTATGGGCTTGCGGACCTACAGTCTATAATTATGCCCACATCGGCAATCTCCGCACGTACATCTTCGAAGATCTCCTAAAAAGAACTCTAATCTATGATGGTTTTAAGGTAAACCATGTCATGAACATCACGGATGTCGGTCATCTCACATCAGATCAAGACAGTGGAGAAGATAAAATGGAGCTCGGCGCGAAACGAGAAAACAAAACTGCTTGGCAAATCGCAGAATTCTACACCAAAGCATTCCAGCAAGATATGAGGAAATTAAATATATTACCTCCGACAAAATGGTGTAGAGCTACAGATCATATCAAGGAGCAAGTCGAGTTGATTAAACAATTGGAAAAGAAAAAATATACTTACAAAATTGATGATGGTGTTTATTTTGATACAAGTAAGCTGAAAGATTATGGTAAATTGGCAAAATTAGACATTCAAGGCTTACAAGAGGGTGCTCGGGTAGATGTTCGTGGTAAAAAAAATAAGACGGACTTCGCTTTGTGGAAATTCTCTCCAGTAGGTGAAAAGAGGCAGATGGAATGGATATCTCCATGGGGCAAGGGCTTCCCAGGATGGCATATAGAATGTTCAGCCATGGCTCAAAAATATTTGGGTAATCCATTTGACATTCATTGTGGAGGTATAGATCACATTCCAGTGCATCATACTAATGAGATTGCGCAGACAGAGGCAGCAACAGGCAAACCTCTGGCAAATATCTGGATGCATGGTGAATTCTTGGTCGACAAAGAAGAAAAAATGTCTAAATCAAAGGGAAATATACTCACATTAACCAAAGTAGAGCAAGAAGGATACGAGCCAGAAGTGTTTAGGTATGCTTGTTTGACAACACATTACAGAATGCCTTTATCATTTTCATGGGAAGCGCTAGCAGGCGCAAAGAATGCTTTGAATCACTTGAGAGAGAAGATAAAAAGTCTCACAAAAAGAGGCAAGAAAACAAAAGAAAGTGAGAAATACAAGATGAAATTCAAGGATGCTGTTAATGATGATCTCAACATGCCTATGGCGCTAGCAGCGTTCTGGGAAGCAATAAAAGATGAGACGCTGACAGATGCTGATAAAAAGGAAATTGTCAGGGAAGTAAACAAAGTATTCGGGCTTAATCTCACAAAGAAACAAAAAGCTGAAAAGATACCTACAGAAATAACCAAATGGGCTAAAGAAAGGGAAAAAGCAAGAAAAGAGAAGAACTGGAAGAAGGCGGATAAGGCAAGAGACAAGATCAAAGAGCTAGGGTACGCGATCGAAGATAGTGAAAATGGATTCAAAGTCAGAAAAATATGAAAGTCACTATAGATATTTACAAGTCAGTGCAGGATAATGCCTCATATTACTACGAGCGTGGCAAGCGCTCTAAGAAAAAGATAGAGGGTGCTGAAAGAGCATATCAAGAGACGTTGAAAAAAATACAAAACGTTGAACTGAAAAAGAAAAAACCAGTATATGTGGAAAGAAAAAAGCATTGGTTCGAAAAATTCAAGTGGTATATTTCTTCAGAAGGAAAATTGGTCATTGGTGGAAGAGATGCTACTACGAATGATATGATTGTCAAGAAATATTTAGAGCCTAATGATCTAGTGTTTCACACACAGTTGAAAGGATCTCCATTTGTAGTGATAAAGACTGAAGGTGCAAAGCCAACAGCGCAAGAAAAAGAAGAAGCAGCCATATTCTGTGCAGCAAATTCAAAGCAATGGAATGCGGGCATTAGTCTCGCAGATGTCTATTATATTAAGCCGGATCAAGTAAAAAAAGAATTTGGTCTTCCTAAGGGATCTTTCATGATTTACGGTGATCGAACATATCTCAAAGCGTCATTAGAACTGGCAATAGGCGTTACAAAAGACAATATGGTGCTTTGTGGTCCATTGACTGCGATTAAGGTGCATTGTAAAAACATGCTTTTAGTAAGACAGGGTTCTATGAAAAAGAGCGATGCTGCAAAGAAAGTAAGATATTTTCTTCATCAAAAAGAAAAAATAGATATTGACTTGAATGAGGTTATGCAGGCATTGCCTCCTGGAGATTGCGATCTAAAAGAAGTATGAAAAAAGTTCTGGCAATAATTTACAAAATAGAGAAGAAACAGAGAAGATTCTTAATTCTGCATAGAAAACTGCGATGGACTGGTTGGGAGTGTATGAAAGAGACCATGGAAGAGAATGAAAGTGAGGAAGAAACTCTCAGGCGTGGTATTAATGAGGAAATTGGTGTTGAGAGAGGAGATATAAAAAAACATATTCCAATAAACATTAAATTGACAGATGGATCAGCAATAGAAAAAGCATTTCTCGTTAAAATAGATGCAAAAGAAAAAATAGATATCATAAAGAATAAAAGTAAGGAGCATGATGCTTACAAATGGGTTTCACAAAAAGAGGCGCAGAAACTGTTGGCTTATAAGAATATAGTAAAAGTAATGAATAAATTAGTAAGAGGTTAATTAGCTGCAAAAAGTCCAGTAATTCTTCTAGCGAATTGAGTGATAATTCTAAAGAGAGTGTTGGGTTGCCGTGCTGGTGGTAGTTCTGCTATAGGTGGTGCTAAAGGAAGGAATTCGCTTCCCCTACCGCCCCCTCCTCTGCCAGACCCATTATCACTGCCGTTGCCACCGCCAGTGCGGTTCTCACAATCAAAATTGATAAGACATTCATCAATATTTGTTCCATTGATAGTGTTGTTAATCCAAGTACATGCTCGGTTGACACAGGCGAGATGAGTAGTATTAGTCATATTGGTGCAGTTGTCATTATTGGTACAAAGATCAAATCCAGTGCCGCTAACAGGAACACAAGCTTGGTTGATGCATGCTAAATGTGTTAGATTAAAAGTAATAGTTCTATTTGCGCGTACTGCTTGAATTAGGTTGTCAGGTGTATTGTTTATACATTGAGTATTAGAAGTACAAAGATCAACAGTATTGTTAAGAGTATTATTGACAGGAGCACAGGCTTGATTGACACACTCAAGATGGGTTCCATTGCTCATGTTAGTATGATTGTCAGCAAAAACTGTGATTGATAAAGAGCTAAAAGAAGTAAGAACATAAATCGCTGTAAAAAAAATAAAAGATATAGTCCACTCACTCTTTTGCATAATGATAAAAATAGTGGGGAATATATAAACATTTCTAAAAATCTGGGAAAGAAGGTCTAAAAAGGAGGAAAAACCTTACAGAAATCTTTTTAAAGCATCCAAAACCCTTTCTTTATACAGGTAACTATTATGACAACCATCTACGATAAAAAGCCTCAAGAAGTTATCCAGAAGACTGCAGAAAGCCTCAAGAAAGAGATAGTTATGCCAGGATGGGCTAAATTTGTTAAAACAGGTCATGCAAAGCAGCGTCCCCCAGAAGATCAAGACTGGTGGTACAAGCGTGCAGCATCTATTCTAAGAAAGATTTACCGTCACGGTCCTATTGGCACTAATAAATTAAAGAAAAAATATGGCAGTAAGAAAAACAGAGGTCATAAACCAGAAGCATATCAAGAAAGTTCTGGAAAAATCATCCGTGTTATTTTACAGCAATTAGAACAAAAGCAATTAATTAAGCAAGAAGCAAAAGGCGTGCATAAAGGAAGAGTCATCGCTCCAAAAGGAAAAAGCTTTTTGGACAAGATCAAGTGAACATGAGTCAAGAAGATATTCAAAAACAAGTCGAGTGGCAAAAACAAGTCCATATGTTGGAAACCACAGTCAAACAATATCTCGTAAAAGACGCAATCACCAGATATGGTAACATCAAAGCAGCACATCCACAAAGAGCAATACAAATCATCACGATCCTCGCGCAGCTCATCGAGTCTGGTCAAATCAAGGAACAACTAAATGATGCGCAGTTCAAGGAAATCTTGCTGAAATTGCAAGAACCAAAGCAAAATACAAAAATTAGCTGGAAATAAACAATGGCAAGATTCAAACAACCGGGTAAGAAAAAACGCTTAGCGAAGCGTGGACGTCAAACTAAGTGGGCTCCTTTTTGGACAGTGCCAAAAATATACGGCAAGGGGCGTCGTGTGCACCCAGGAAGACACACAGCAGTGAAGCGATCCTACAGAAGAAATAACATCAAGGTATAACTATGGCAGACGAACAAACTTTCAATATCCCGTTAAGAAAAGAATTCCAGAAAGTGCCTAGTTGGAATAAGGCAAAAAAAGCAGTTAAGGCTACTCGTGCTTTCTTGATCAAGAAAACAAAGTCAGAAAACGTATTATTAGGCAAACATTTGCATAAAGAACTAATGAAACATGGTCGTCAAAATCCTCCGCATCACGTAAAAGTGCGTGTATGGAAAGACGGCGAGAAGATGAGGGCTGAGCTCATAGATGCTCCTCGTGAAGAAAAGAAAGTAGAAATTGTAAAAGGTAAAAAACCTGCTGAAAAAATAACTGAAGTAACAAAGACAAAAACAGAAGAGCATGATAAAGCTGAAGCAGAAGAGAAGAAAAAAGTGCTAGCGCATGAAAAAGTGCAGCACAAGGAAAAGCATCCTCTTGAAGAAGGCAAATTAGAAGACAAAAAGATCATGGAAAAAGAAAGGCATATGAACATTCGCAGTCACGGTCAAAAAGCAACACACGAAAAGACGAAGTGAATTCACAGAACACCTAACTTTTTCTAGTTCATATATTTAACATGGGTTCATAGAAAAGAGTTTTCTAGAAAAGTTAAGGCATCTTACTATCTATATACTGTTCTATGTCTTTCTTCATTTTAATATTCAATGAAAGTTCTAATCCATAATGAGTTGGTTTCCCTAAAATCCATGCTTGTTGCATGAGTGCTTTGACAACCTTGCTTATAACATTGGAATCTCTAGCATGTCCAGGTAAGCCTTTCTGCATATTGTTAATATTGGTGTGTTTTCCCATCCAACAGCGCATATCTACAAGTTTACTTAGTATGTGTAGCTTTATTTGCTCGTAAAACGCATCTGAGACCATAAACCTATAAAACATAAACTCCTATTTATAGTTTACTATTCGATACCTTAAAGATTCATTTCGAAAGGTTTATATAATGCATAAGATTTATATCTCTTCATGAAAGAAGAAAGCATATTTGTAGAGTATTTCGGAGGTTCCCCTTTAGTGAGAATTATGAATTTTCTTATCCTAGGCAAAGACTTTGACTATTCGATGACAGAGATAGCGGAAGGAGCTGGAGTTGGTTGGACGTCCTTTACCAGAGCATGGAAAAAACTCCTAGATAAACAGGCGGTAGCTCATACTCGGGACATTGGTAGGGCTAAGCTCTTTCGATTAAATATGCAGGATCCTACTATCCAAAAGCTTGTACGCTTACACTGGGAGATTCTTAAAGAAGAAACCAATAAGATGTTGGCTAAACCTGTACCTATTGAAGCATAACGAATCGCTATAAAGTAAAATATAAGTCAAAAATTTGGTAGTTCTAAAAAAAGAGCAGCTTTAAAAGAGACCTATTAGTCTTGAGTAGATGGAAGAAAAGCTGCCTTTCGAAAAAGAAGAAAGAAAAGTAGTAGTAAAGAAAGAAGCATCAACTAACACAGAGTGGGGCTGCAAACCTGAAGAAAGATCTGTTGAACAATTGATAAGATACGGTTTAATCAATCTTAACAAACCATCAGGTCCAACGTCACATATGGTAGCAGACTACGTCCAAAAAATCTTGAGCATAAAGAAATCTGGTCACAGTGGGACCTTAGTGCACTAAGCAAGGAAATCCCAAAGTAACCGGAGTTCTCCCAATAGCTCTCGATGATGCGACACGCATAGTGCAAGCTTTGTTACCAGCAGGAAAAGAATACATCGCTTTAATGAGAATTCATGCAGATGTACCTGAAGCAGAAGTCAGAAAAGTATTCACGCAATTCCAAGGAAAAATCATGCAGCTCCCGCCAGTTAGAAGTGCGGTCAAAAGGCAGTTACGTCAAAGAGAAGTATACTACATGAATATTATTGAGATCAAAGAGAACTTCGTCTTGTTCAAGGTAGGTTGTGAAGCTGGAACATATATCAGAAAATTAATTCATGATATGGGTAGGCAATTAAAAGTAGGGGCGCATATGGCACAATTAGTCAGAACAAAAGCAGGTCCATTCACAGATCATAACTGGGTAACTTTGCAAGATCTCACAGATGCTTACGAGTTTTGGAAGCAGGGAAACGAAAAAGAAATTCGACGGGTGATTCTTCCGTTTGAAAAAGCAGTGGATCATGTCAAGAAAATATGGATCTTCGACAATGCAGTCAATAATGTCTGTCATGGTTCCTCTTTAGGTGTTCAAGGGATCAGCAAGCTCAACACTACTATTCATGCTGGAGAGCAGATCGCTGTTATGACTTTAAAAGGAGAATTGGTAGCTCTAGCGAAAGCAGCTGTAAGTAGTCAAGAGATGGTCAGTAAGGAAAAAGGTCTTGCGGCAATTACAGAGAAGGTCTTTCTGCCAAGAAATATTTACACTACTAATAAGTAGTCAATAGTAGAAAAGCTTATAAAGAGTAAACATTTGTGAAATTTAGAGATAATAATGAAGGAGTGTACCATGGTAACATTCAATGATTTATCGAGGATATGCAGAGGTGACCGTTCAAGAAGATTGCTTTCTGTAATGCTTGAAGCAGCAAGTCTATATGAGGTGAACGTTTCAGCAGATGATATTGCAAAAGAGCTTCAAGAAGCTGGAATACCTTGTTTTACCAAACATGAATCACGACGAATAGGAGAAGCTCTAGAAAGACTCATGCCGGATGGAAAATATAGTCCATTAAAAGGTCTGTCGAAAAGAGCTGAAGGTGGAAGACAAGATAATCATCAAAGAGTTACAAACTTAGATAGATTTTTCTACCAAGGTCAATAATAAAAGCATATAAGCTCTTCTTTTGCTCTTGTTTTCTATGCGGCTCGTAAAAATTACTCGAGAATCAGGCATTCCATTAATAGGCCATATAGCATTCGGCATAGTAGTGCGTCCAAACTCAAATCTCATTCAAGTGCGTGCAACAACAGTTTGTAACATGAATTGTATCTTCTGTTCTACAGATGGCGGCCCTTATTCGACATCGCACAGAACGCATTATACAGTGGATGCTGATTATTTAGTGGAATGGATTAAAGAAGTTGTCGCAATCAAAGGACCAACGCATATTAATTTAGATTCAGTGGGTGAGCCGACTGCGTATCAAGAGTTAGAGACATTGATTACAGAGATTAGAAAGATTTCAGACATTAGTTTTATCTCCATGCAGACCAATGGCACCTTATTGACAAAGGAAAAGATTCTAGCATTGGAAAAAACAGGGCTAAATCGTATACATCTCAGCGTCCATTCATTTAGTCCTATACTCAGCAAAGAGCTCTTCGGAAGTTCGCAGTATAATATTTTGACCATTGAAGAAATAATCAAAGTGATCAAGAAAACAAAAATAGAATTGATGTTCACGCCTGTCTGGCTTCCAGGAATCAATGACAAAGACATGGAAGAAGTAATCCAGAGAGGAAAAGAGCTCAATATTCCAGTAGCTATGCAGAAATATGAGGAATACAAGTATAGCAGAAAGATCAAGAAGATAAAAAAAGCAAATTACTACAAGTTCTATAAGCAGTTGAAGGATTGGGAGAAGAAATTTGGCATAAAATTAGTATACAAAGCAGAAGATCTGAACGTTACAAGGGCGAAAAATCTTCCTTTAGTCTTTGACGTGGGAGAGAAGATTAACGCAGACATCAAGGCTCTCGGTTGGATGGAAAAACAGATGATTGCTGTCTCTAGAAACAGATGCATCACTATAGCAGATTGTAATCGAAAAGTAGGCGACCGTGTGAATATCAAGATCACTGAAAATAAGAATAATATTTATCTCGCGGAGATGCTCTAAGTGGATAAAAAGTATATAGGCATGGTGACTGAAGGTATAGAAGATATTGCTGCAGAAGAAGTGCATGGAACTATAAAAGAGAAAAGAAGGATTCTATTTGAAAAAGAAGCAAGAGAGTATCTGACGTTAGACACAGTCTATGAGTTGGAAGAAGAATTTACATTTGAAAATCAAGAAGATATTCTCAATGCGGTGAGAAAAAAGAAGTGGGACATCAAAGAGCCGTTTCGAGTGACTTGTCAAAGAGTAGGCAATCATTTGTTTACAGCAAACGACGTTGAAAAAGATTTGGGAGAATTAATTCACGAACAAGGATATGTAGTCAGTCTCAAAGAGCCTAAGACAGTAGTGTTTGTAGATATTCAAGACAACAAGTGTAGTGTGGGAAAATTAGTCAAGAATAATATAGAGAAGAGGGCTTATCGGGTGCGAAGAAATAGTACAGCTATAAGCGCTTCATTGGCTGCGGCGATCATTAAAATAGCGAAAATAAATTCAGAAGAGAGTATGCTTGATCCTTTATGCAAAGATGGTGTTTTGGCAATTGAAGCAGCGCTTCAAGGTATACAAGAAGTGCATGCTGAAGATCCTTTGGAAAATAACGTAAGAAATGCAAGAATAAATGCAAAAATGGCAAAAGTGAAAATTGATTGGGAGCCGAAAGAAGAGATGATTGATTATATTATCACAAATCTTTGGGTGCCTGCTAAATTCGAGAACGCAAAACAATTCGCAATTTCCTTCTTAGAAAAAAACAAGAAAAGAATAAGGAAAAAAATGATAATTATAACAAATTGGAGCGGACTAGAAAAGAAAATGCCCAAAGATTTGAAGATAGAGGAAAAAAGAGTGATTAAAAGAGGAGAAATAAAAAATTATATTTTCTGCTTAACGAAGTTTGTTGGCTAAGAGATCAATATCTGCTTGATCAATCACATTATCACTATTGAAGTCTGCTTGTTGGAGGTATATTTCATAAGAAGCAAGATCCATGACGTCTTGAAGATCTGCTGAAGTTATTGTTCCATCAAGATTAAGATCATAGGAAACATCGTCTATTGTTTGGACAGCTGCGCCCGTTATGGGAAGTGAAAAAGAGGCGCGATGAGAAAAGAAGCCTAGTAGAAGAATCAAGAGTGCTGAAAGAATCACCTGTTTTTGTCCCATGTAAAAAATACTGGGAAAGAGCTTTAAATAGTTTATGGAGAAGAAAGTTTGCATTTGAGATCAACCATAAAAAGGACTTGGGGCTTCATATTGCGATCTTTATAGATCCAGTCAAAGTGTAAGGTTTTAGTTCCGAATCCTGAAATAGTTGCTTGAGCAATATAGCGAGGAGTGTGGTAAAAAGTATAATACTCCGAATCGCAAGTTTCCATCCAGAAGCTATAGCTTTCATGTGTTGCAGCAGGAGGATTCAATGCTGCTCTGCTGATGCCGGCCCATCTGAATAGGTCAGGATCATTAGTTACATATTGTTGAGAAGCATCTGCATAGCCTGAAAAAGTGCCTGTAGCTTCGTGACAGGAGCGTCGAAGATTAAATGCTTGATTATTATTCGTTCTCCAAGTGCCGCTAAAAGTGCAAGATTGTACGAGTCGAGGAAGTTGAAGTATTTCAGAGCCGCTTCCAGTAGACAATCCATGATTGGGTTGCATAGTCAAAGAAACATAATTTCTGTAAAGAGAAGAAACAGCATTCCCTGTAGGATCATTAATCATGTTGAACGAAAGATAGCATAGAAGAAAAGTAGAAAATGCAAACAAAAACAAATAAGTAATCTTCAATTCATACACCTCAGGTAAACAGAGGGAAGAAGTAAATTATATAGCTTGTGGTTGTGCAATAAGAGGTTGTGTGACAGGTTGTTGTGTTGGAGAAGAAGATTCAGTGTAAAACGTTTTGATTTCACAAGAGGAAATAGGATAAATTTTCTTCAATGCTGTTTTCATTTCCATCTGAAGCTTGTTGCTGATAATGAGTTGGAATAACTCCACTAAAGAATATTGTGTGAAGATTTGTCGAAGATGTTCTTCAGCCTTTTTGCGAAGGGAAGTTAAAGTAGAATTATTGACTTTGTTTCTGGTAAAAAGCACTGGTTTGATGCGGCAGAGATGACTGTCTCTAGTCGTTATCAGGAAAGACTCTTCCATTTTATTCGAAGTCTTGCGAACAAGGCGTTTCAAGAAGGAATTATTCAAGGAGTAGTGGACTAACGAAGCAATAGCAACATCACCTTTGATCTCTGTGATGGCAAAATGAACTGTGATAGACTGTTTTTTAGGATCATTAATAAGAGTCATTAAGTTTAAGTGGAGATGTCTTCCCATGAGTTCAGCAGGCTCTTCAGCTAGAGTTTCTCCTAAATGCATCTCTTGGAAATCTTTGGTTGCGATGACAGAATACCACTTTTTACGCTTCTTTCTGTCTGCTGCTGTTGATTGTGTTGCCATAGTAATGAGTGCCCAAAAAAGGACTTATAAAACTTTCTATAGAAAGCAGAGTCTAAATATGCTCTTCTATGAGTTGTTTTCGTAATTGGTCTAAAAGAGTAACAGTAAAAAGATCTTCCTTGTCTTGGGGAATAACTGCTCCAGCCGCAATAGGGTGGCCTCCACCTTGCCCGCCTGTTAAGGTAATAGTGTCATGCATCAAGCGGCGTAAGTCTGGCCCTCGTTCGCTGTCTCCACTAATGCGGCAGCTGACTTTGACTTCACCACCTAAAGTATGGCTCAATCCAATCAAGACAGTGCCTTCAGGATATAAGCTGCTCTTGGAGAGTAAAGAAGTGACCACACCAATTAAAGAATCACGAATAGCAGTTTCCGCTTTGATAAGTACATAAGTTTCTTGTTCAAGGACAGCTTTGCCTCGTTGCTCATAAAACCATCTCAGTGCAGAAGTGATTTCCCGATGATAACTAGAGAGTATTATCATAGCCTTTTCCAAGGAGAGGGTATCGCCAAGGCAAGCACCGAGTGCATAAGAAGATTTATGAGTTTTGCCGCAGGCATTAAGCAAAGTCGCAAATTCTCTTGCGTCATGTAAGGGAGTCTCCATTTTTTCTCTAGGCAATAAGTAGATTGGCCCAAATAACTTTTCAACAGTGTCTAAGCCTCCTGCTTTTCTAACTAAAATACCATCAAAAAGACGTTGTAGTTCTTCTCGATGAAGCTGATGAAGCCACCTATATCCTGCGCTGTCGCGGCTAGGAATATGTAACTCTTCCAGAAATGCCAAAGCTGCACGTTCATTACCAGTAATAGAGGGCAAATAAGGATTAGTGCATTGGCTTAACATTTTATACAATGGTTTTGTTCGAGCACCGAAGAGACGAATGCCTTCTTTGACTTCAATCAACCCTAAGTCCACAGCGTCTTGCAAGATGTCTTGGTTCATGCCTTGGAAGCCATAATTTTCTTGTGCATCACCTAAAGCTCCGACTAGTCCTAGAACACTCAGGTCTCTATTGCTGGAGTTCAAACAGCAGGCAAACAAATAAGCAACACCTGAAGCAGAAATGTCCTTTGTGCCATCCATGCCTGCAAGATAAGGATTCACATGAACAACAGCATCTTCTTGCACGACTGCTTTGTCAAAATAATGATGATCCAAAACAAAAAGATATTTGCCAGGAAGATTACTGGTTAAGGGAGTGAGCATATTGGCTCCCAAATCTAAGAAAAAATAGGTGCCGTAAGGTTCACGTTGATAAGATTGAATAAGATCTAAAGTAAGTTGTCCGACAACACTGACATTACAGGTTCTTCCTTCTCGATAAAATGCTCTCAAAAGTAAGGCAGCTGCTGCAATCCCATCCGCATCATAATTAGCTATAATGCGAATCGGCTGCGTAGTAGGAAGCTGCTTAAAACGAGCCGCTGCTTGCTGAACGTATGCATAGAGATCCAATGTGTGAAACCCCCTTTGATAGAGAAGAGAACTTATTGTTCTATTAAAATCTTTGCTTTAGTTCTGTCGTATTTCCAATCAGTAGTGAGAACATCATTGCGTTTGTAATATTTGACTAGTCGTCCAATCTTGCTTTCTAAGAGGCGCAGTCCGCGTTTTGCTGGCATGTCCTGCTTATTGACTTTTAAGTGCTTCATCAAAGCAATATCATTTTTAATTAGAGCCTTCAAATCATCAGGTAATTTGCTGACGATGTTGTGTTCTGTCAAAATACGAGCAATAGGTTTTTTAGTGATGGCTTGAACATCAGGAATGCCGTAAGTATCACGTAATTCAATGCCAATAGTACTGGCAGTTTTTCCAGTTTTAGCAATTTTGACAACGAGCTGTTCGACAGTTTTATCATCATAGGTTACCCAGGCAGGTTTAACTCGAACAACAGGTCTCTTGCTGCCGCTCTTGCCTTTCTTTCGGGAATAAAGTCTTGCCATGTAAGAAAGTCATTCTGAAAATGGTTTATAAAGATTGTGCTAAGTTTTTGGGAAGAATTAAACCACCCATACAGCGTTGTTGGAAGACTTTTATATCATCGTGATGAATTGCTTCAAGACCGTAAAAATCAGTAATATCTCCCTGAACCTCAAAAGTGTAGGTAAAAGATCCCTCCCTGAAGAAACTAGGACCTCTGAAAGGTA
>Ga0209542_10013152_pt1 | contig 14340 bp, 16 predicted proteins | sample RifCSPhighO2_01_FD_184028 | JGI IMG/M metagenome (GOLD analysis project Ga0209542, IMG submission 184028) | Soil microbial communities from Rifle, Colorado - Rifle CSP2_plank highO2_0.1 (SPAdes) (version 2) | ecosystem: Environmental > Terrestrial > Deep subsurface > Rock core/Sediment ...
ATTTTAGTTTAAATTTGGAGTAAGATGGTCGGTTGTTTTAAGATTTGATAAGGCTAATAATTAGTTTTTGACTAGAAATTATGCTTCAAAAACTAATTGGGATGTAGCCATAGTTCTCATAATCTTTATAAAACCTGTTTTATATCATTTCATATGCCAACATCGCATACAGAAATTTATTGAATTTCTGTCCCATTCAGAACAAGTATATTCTGAAGGTAAAGGTATTGCATCGGATTGCTAATCCGAACCTCAGAAGTGAAGCCGTGCGTATTTTTCTTTAAAAGTTAGATATTAAGAATTAATAACTCAAAGCAGGGCTTGTTTGTTTTATTCTTGGAACAATTATAGGAGCCATAACTTTATCCTTATCTGTTTCTACAAACATTCTTACAGCAGTCATATTCCTAAAATTAACTATTTCCACTCTTATATTTCTTATCTTTGATAATTCTATTATTTTTGACATAAATTTAGAAAGAACCTTTGAAGCCTCAGAAATCTGTATAGCTACTAAATTTTCATCTTTATCAAAATCAAAAACAAAGTTTCCCATTTCAACAGCACCATCTGATTTCTTGCCTTCTAAATAAATGAACAAGTCATCGTTTTCTTTATCATAGCTAAATTTAAAAGTTTCCATATTATTTTTTACCCTCAATTATCTTTTGCCAATTCCTATTTATATTAATTATTGTAACTATAATAACCTTCCGATTTAATGCTAAAACATACTTATGACAATGGTATTCTTCATAAGCAAAATAACAGCCATATTTCTCTGAATTTGAATTCTTTAGTTCTTCTTCAATGTAAACTAGTTTTTCGGGGTTAACTATATTTTCTTTAACTTCCTCTAAATCTATTTGCCGCATCAATGCTTGAATCTCTGCATGAGAAGTAAAGATTATATCCTCTTTTTTATAACCCTTTAGCCTTTGTTTAAACTTTTCCAAATCCATAGAATATAACATCCTTTTAGTTTAATAAAATTATTCTTTTTCCTCTTTATGTGTAATCCACGGACATATGTCCCCCCCTAAAATAACTTATCAAAGGCAAAATAAACTTCTGCAGGAGTCTTTTCAAACAGGCTCGTATGCGGTCTAAAGTGATTATATCTCATTCTAAAGAGTTCTGAATCTCCGTTGCAGAACTCTAATTCTTTGTCCATTGTTTGAAATAATCTCTCAACTTTTCCTGTTGTTGTAGGGCTGTGAATTGCTCCCATAAGGTGTTTAATACCTCTTCTCCTGCACCAAATATCAAACTTGCTATGCTTACTTTTACCACCAAAACAAGAACCATTGTCGGTTAATATTTCTCTCGGAGTTCCATTCTTCTTGATGAGCTCATCAAGAATATGAATAATAACTTCGGTAGAAGCAAGATTAATTCTTGTTAAAGCTAAACTATATCTTGAACAATCATCAATTACAAATAAAGTGTAATAGCCTTTTTCTTGTTCATCAGTATGGTCTATTTGCCATAGCGAATTAGGATGTTTCCTCTGCCAGCGAATATATTTTATTCTTTTTTTATGATTAAGATTATGTTTTGTTAGATTGTGTTTGTTGAGAATTTTGTTTATTGTTGTATGTCCGAGATTGACAAAATTCTCTATCTTTTCTGCACCCAACCAGTTTTCTTTTTTAGAGAAATAACCTTTTCTTCAGTCTCTAAAGTAGTTTTATAATAAATCATCTTTGGTCTTTTGGATTTATCAATTAAATCCCAATTGTTTTTGTTTAGCTTTGCATTCCATCTTTGAAGAGTTCTCTTACAAACCTCATAGCTAAATTGAGCAAAAAGTATTTTCCTGCACTGGTTGTTTGTATGCCCCTTAGTTTTTAACTTGAAAAATTCTTTTCTTATTTCATATTTTTCCATTCACGAAATAAGAAATCTCAAGCAGAACTAATTTTCGGTTAGACCCCATGACATATGTCTCTGGCTCGTACATCTTTTTCCTCTTAATTAACTTTATAAATTGCATAATTTTAGCTTTATTATATGCCGACATCGCATAACGGTATTGCATCGGATTGCTAATAAAAGAAACCTAACGGTTTCTCCTACCGCGAAAACTAAGAGTTTTCGGGTCCCAGAAAATTGGTAAATTTTCTTGGTGCCGTTTCCCTTGAGATAGGAATTTTCTATTTCATAGAAAATGGTCTAAAGCAAAAATCCGAGCCTCGTAAGGGGCTCCCAGGTTCGACTCCTGGTGTCGGCGTTTTGCACTTAAGTAACTAAAATTTGTAAAATGAAAAATGCAAAACGACGAAGGCGTTGTTATTGGCTGAGAAGTCGAAGCCAATCTTTGCTATAAGCAAATTATCTCAATGCCGACAACAGGAACTGGTGTCGGCGTTCTTTTTTCTTAAGCGCATATTTATAATCTCCACTCGCATTAAAATATTATAAAAATGACAATACAAGATAATCGGTTGAAAAAGATAAACGCGGCTGCTCGAAAAAAGGCAAACGAGCGCGGTGATAAAGAGCAGGAAGAATTGGAGAAAAAGGCCGAGCAGAAAAAGTTGTTTTAGTAAATTAAATTTTATCATTAATTTGAAATGCGATTTGGTCAGGGGAGTTCGAGTATTCTTAGAAGGGTTCAGCTATGGCTTAGTCTTATTCAGAAATCTTTAGCCGGAATAAACTTTTTTGCCTCTTACTAACAAGAGCGAAGCGAAGTTTATTACATTAATCTTAAATAAAATTATATCTTCTTTTTTCCTTTACTCTTTATCTTGCTCTTTGCTTTAGTTTTTATTTTTCTTAATTTCTTATTTTCAGCCTTGAACTTTTTAATTTCTTTTGCTTCAAGTTTGCCTTCTTTTTTTAACTTGCTGTTAAGATGCTTGTAAGCTTTCAAAATAAGCTCGATTGTAGGCCGAATATCTCCTGAATGTTGAAACATTCTTATTGTTTCATAATATTCTTTTCTATTTTCAAGAGAAATATTTACAGGGGGCATTTTATTTTTGATTAAAATATTATTCATAAGCAATCTTCCAACTCTGCCATTTCCATCCTCAAATGGATGAATATACTCAAATTGATTATGCGCAACCGCAGCAAGAACTATTGGTGGAAGCTTATTTTTATTTTGCCTGTACCATTTTACTAATTCAGTAAGAAGAGCGCTGACTCGACCGCTTGGCGCACCAAGATGCACTATATTTCCATAGCCATCGCGAATTCCTACTTCTGTTCCTCTATGTCTGAATTCTCCTGCAAAAGTTTTTGAATTGGCAAAAATTATTCTATGAAGTTCAAGCATCAAGTCAAGCGAAAGATGTTCTTTTGTTTTTCTTATATATCTTATTGCTTCTGCTACACCATAAGTTTCAGAAATATCTTCTTTAGGTTTTGTATGAGGCCATTTATTTGTTGTAAGAATGTCAAAAACTTCTTCTTGAGTTATCGTTGAACCCTCAATAGCATTAGTGTTATAAGTAAACAATTCTGTAAATCTTCCCCAGTCCTGTTCTGTTAGATGAATAACTTTTAGCCGGGCTTTTTTCTTAAGTTTTTTGACAAGATCCTGCTCTCGCTTGGAAAATTTATAATTAAGCGGGCTTCTTATTATCTTAAAACTATTAAGCTGCTGGTTTAGAAGTTCGCTTGCTTTATTTTTTCTCTGCTCGATTATCTGCGCATCAATATTGCTTCCAAGATAAACGCGTATCTTATGTACTTTTCCGCCTTCTCTGAATGAGTGCGCAAGATAGTATTTTGCCCCGTTTTTTGTTTTTCTAGTTTCTAAATACATTTTAAGTTTATCCTTCTCCAAATAGAGAGTTATAAAGCGAAAGATTTAAAAGTTCAATATCCTTAATATATTTATGGGGGAATAGGACCTGACGAATCCCACGCTTGACGTGGTTAGTAGGATTGACGGACCTTCTTATCTCATATTCAGGACTATCTATTTTCAATTCACTTTCTTTAACAACCCGTGTGTTCTTCCCATCTATAATCTTAACTATCTTCTCAAAATTTAAGTATTGTTTATTATCAACAGAAATAAATATTAAACAATTATGATGGATATTTAAAAATTCTAAAATATCAGAGTATATCTCGGGCGTTTCTTGAGTTTTCCTTATTTTTATTTTATTTAGATAAGAATTAATGCAATTTTTATCAATAATCTTTTTAATTGAATGTAGGTATGAAGATTTATGTTTCAGTTCTTTGTAATGTGCAAATTTAGATATTTTAGGCATAATCTCTAAAACTTTTTCTTTTTCAATTATAAGATAGCCTAAAAAATCTTCAAAGTAATCTATAAAAATATAGTAATCAAATTGCCTTGCACTCATTTTTTACCTCCTTGAAATAAAGAAAAGACTCATCCGGCAACCTTTTAGGATCACCGGGGCTCATATTAATAACATTAGTATCTTTTGGTTTATAAGTATTTTGGTTTACCATTATCTTTTATATTGTTATAAATACTATTTATTATATTAAGCTTATGTTGTTATGTTTAGGTTACTATTTTTTGATTTTAAACTTATTTGAAAGCTAAGCAAAACCCACATAACTTTTTGACACATTCTTGATTCTCTTCGTTAATAAGCGAACTTGTGCAGCTTATTGAAACAGGATTAACTTTGTATAATATAATAAAGGTGTCTACATTTATATATCTTTGCATAATATGGGTCTACATCTGTCTACTCGGTCAATAAGAGAATCCTTGGAGAATAAAGCTTTTGCATATCTTTATAATCCCACTTAATTTTCTTAGATTATGGAGAATCACCACAAAACCCAGTTTGATATTATTTTTGTTTTAGGAGAAAAATACTATGATCATCCGCTTTGCGGTATAGCAATACTGCGAAGATTGCTTGAAAAAGAAAAATATAGTGTGGCTGTAATTGAAATGCCTCAGAATGCTGATGAAATTATGAAATTCGGAAAGCCTAGACTTTTCTTTGGAGTAAGTTCAGGAGCAATTGATTCTATGGTAAGAAACTATACTGCACTAAACAGGCCACGAGAAGACGACGAGATTATTCAATACGAGAAAAAAATTCCAGACAGGGCAGATATTGTTTACTGCAACTGGATAAGGCAGAAGTTTAAAGATACTAAAATTGTGCTTGGCGGAACAGAAGCTACTCTTCGAAGACTCACTCATTATGATTATTGGCAGAACTCTCTTAGAAAATCTTTAATTTTTGATACGCGCGCAGACATACTTGTTTATGGTTCAGGAGAAAAGCAGATTCTTGAAATAGCTGAACGAATAGGAAACGAAGAAAATCTTAATGGAATTGAAGGAACATGCATAAAAGCAAGAGAAATTCCAAAATTCGAAAAAGAAAATAAATTTATTGAACTTCCAACTCACGAAGACGTTCTTGCAAGTAAGGAGAAATTTTGCGATATGCAGAATCTTCTTTCAAATAATAAAAATCTTGCACAAAAAACTGATAATTTTTATATTTTGCAATATAAATCTCCAAGATACACCAGCGAAGATTTAGATGAATATTATGAGCTTCCTTTCTCAAGAAAAATGAATACTCCTGATTTGAGAAGATTTGCTTTTAGTGTAGTAACTCATCGTGGCTGTATAGGCAATTGCAATTTTTGTTCGCTTAGATTAACCATGGGCAATAAAATAATTTCTCGTTCAGAAGATTCAATAATCCGAGAACTAGAATATATTACTACTCTCCCGCATTTTGAAGGAATTATAGATGATTTTGGCGGTCCTTCTTCTAATATGTATGGCATGGATTTTGATAAAAATATTCGTAAAAGTCAAACAAGACTTATTCATCTCTTAAGAAGAGCTCGAGCAGTTCCAGGTATTAAAAGAATATTCATTAGAAGTGGAATAAGATATGATATGGTAACTCCTGAATATCTTCGTGAGATATTAGAGCATCATACTTCTGGAAAACTAAAGATTGCTCCCGAACACGTAAATGAAGATGTTCTTAAATTAATGAATAAAAACTCCGGAGATTTGGATAAATTTATAAAAGATTTTAATAAAATGGGCTGCGGAGAATTAGTTTTTTATTTTATGGCAGGACATCCTGGCTCAAGCATGAAAGAGGCTCAGGAACTAGCTGAAAAAATAAAACATCTAAAGAGCGCAGAATCTGTGCAGATTTTCACGCCAACACCAATGACTGTTTCAACTTGCATGTATTATACTGGTATGAATCCTCAAACAAAAGAGAAGATATATGTTCCTTATACCTTTGCTGAAAAAAAAGAGCAGAAGAGAATTTTAGAGTTAAATGCTGAACATAAAAACTTTGAATTCAGGCCAGATAGAAAATTCTTCAGCCCAAAATCCAGGCAGACAAAGCATCTTAAGATAAGGCAGAAAAGAAGATAGCCCCTTGATAATTAACTGATAATGTAGACACCCAATACGACGAGCTAGCTATTAAAAAATGGCAAAAAGGTGACTACAAATAGATAATTGTAGACACCCAAAAGCTTAATATTATTGATATTTTTGATGTAACTTTTAATACACATATATTTAAAAGATATGAATCAACTACATGGTTGTGGACAAATTATGAACAACTTTGAAGGATTTTCAACTTGAAATATTCTAAATCTTTAAATCCGTAAGTCCTCCTTTTTATTATGTTTATTTTATTGTTATATCCTTCAGAGGCACCATTAGTTACATGGTGCGTGAAGTAGTTCTCTATCCCATACCAATAATGTTCCAGTGTTTTTAATAGTTTCGCAAACTCTTTAATCTTAGATTGATGAACATTTTTCTTCCAATTTTCAAGTTTTCTTAATGCAACATTTCTTTGCTTTCTTTCAAAAATATTTAATGCTTGCTCTTTAAGCAGATAAGCTTTATACAACTTTTTATTCTGCTCCATTAATTCATTCAAATCTTTTTCTTAACTCTTTGTCAAGATTTTTATTTCTATATAAAAGCAGGAATCTTTTATGCTTCATTTCAATTCTTTCTTCCTTATTTGCTTTTGAAAATTCCCGCTTTCTTATATTATCCACTGTTTCATTTATTTTCTTAGATATATGAAATCTATCAAAGACTATATCTGCTTTTGTATTTTCTTTTATGCTTGCTATGTAAGGGTCCCACATATCCATAACAGCGACGGTAATTTCTTTGCTCTTTTTCTTCCCTAGTTCAGCAAAGAATTGATCCAAAGTTTCTTTCTTCCTTTTCTCACCAACCCAAATAACTCCTGCATCTAAGTCTCTTACAATTGTAAGATACTTGTGGCCTTTTTCATGAGCAATTTCATCAACTCCAATTCTTGTTGGATAAATATTATTTAGATTTTTAAATTGTTCTTGTAATTTCTTTTTATCAATTCTTTTTGCAGTTCTCCAATCAACCATAGCAGTTTCAGCAGCATCTTTTAAGGTCATCTTTTCGCATAGATTAAAAATATGATTAGCAAATCTTTCAGTTATCATTTCATTAGGTAGTACAAAATTTAATTTTTCCATGCTTCTATAGCCACATTCACATTTTATTCTATAAGCTTCAAATACTATAAAACACTTTTCATTTCCGAAATTTACATCACGAATTTTTCTAATTCTATTTCCAATTAGTTTTCTTCTCTTTTTATTGCAAACAGGGCAAGTCCCAGTTTTGCCTTTTCTTTTCATTTGAATTAACACTGAAATTTCCTTACAAATATCTCTAAAAGAAAGCCCCTCAAAATTGTAAAGTTCCCTAAGCACCTCTTTTCCTTTTTTCATGACGATAAAAGGACATTATTAGCCTATAAATCTATCCACAAGTATGTAGTAGTTCCAAAGATATAAATATTCTAATCACCCATGAAATTATTAAGAAATAGATGCAAAATAATAAAAATAAATGAATTGGAAACTTCAGGAGTAAATACTGAAGATTTTACAGAAATACTTTCATCTCGAACTTCTTATGTTCCGGATAGATTTAATTGGTTTACTCGATTAAAGCTAAGAGCAGAGATAAGGTCTTCTGCAGAGCAGAAAAAAGCAGATTTGGCAGTTATAACTGGAAAATCTAATCTTGGCAGGCATTATAATCACGAAACATTCTATGATTATACTTTATATAGGGTAAAATCTTAAATATTTTATGGATAAAAAGAGCATAGCAATACAGAAAACAAATTCTGAATTGGATAATTCTTTGTTTTCTGCCCCTCAAAAACCTAGCGAAACAAATAAAAAGGTTTTTAAGGTATTTATAATTGCAACAATTGTTGTTGCTTTAATAATTGGAGGAATAGTTTATTCAAATATGGCAAAAAAATCAGAAAAAACACAAGTATTGCTTGAAACAAACTATGGAAGTATAACTCTCGAACTTTACAGCGATATGTCTATAACAACAGGAAATTTTGCGAGTTTAGTTCAAAGCGGAACGTATAATGGCGTTATATTTCATAGAATAATGGACGGTTTTATGATACAGGGTGGAGACCCTACTGGAACAGGCTATGGAGACCCAAAGATTCCTAAAATCATGGATGAATTTACACATGCTGGCGGAAATAAAAATAATCGAGGAACAATAGCCATGGCAAATGCAGGACCTAACACAGGAAGCAGTCAGTTTTTCATAAATTTAGTAGATAATAATTTTTTAGATGCAAAGCATCCTGCTTTTGGACAAGTTATTTCAGGCATGGATGTTGTTGATGCTATTGCTAAAGTTGCGACAGACGCGAATGATAAGCCAATTAAGGATGTTATGATAATTTCTGCTAAGGTTTTGTGATTAATGTCTTAAACTAATTTTCTACAATGCTCGAACAAGTCTAACAAAGGCGTAGCCTGATTTTAAAATTAATGATAAGTTCTTATCTCCACCCTAACTCAATATTTATAAGTACGGTGGACATAATAGAATCATACAAACATGCCCATAAAGATTGATTCTAAGAAATGCATAAGTTGCGGAGCTTGCGTAGCGGCTTGCAAGCATAATGCAATTGAGCTGGTTGATTAATTCTACTATAATAACATAATAATCTTAATAAACCCCTAAAAAATTTAGATAACATGGATAAAACAGCGTTATTTGCTCTAAGAAGAGAAGGTGAACGAAAATTTGATAAAGTTTCTGAATTAAGATTATTCTTAAATGACTTTTTAGGAAAAAAATTAACTTTTCCGATGGTTGTAGGTTATGAAAGTTTTGGTGAAAAAGAATGGGAAGTAAAAGATTTACTTCCTTTAACTCCCTCTACAGAATTAACTGTTAAAAATTATTTAGAATGCTTAAGAAATTTAGAGCAGGGCAAAGAGTCAGATGAATTTAAAGGAAGAATCCTTTATCAAGCAGTCGAATCTTTTCATTATGATAATTGGGATTCAAATATTCTTTTTGTGGACATAGTGCAAGTTGGAGAAAAATCTGCTCTTCAAACTTTTGATTTAGATTTTTATTTTTCTCATATATGTACTGGTTCATCTAATGAAAAAGTAGGTTATGAAGCAGTTTCAAGAATACCTCCAACGAGATTAGAAGAACATTGCGGAAGATTTCAAGGCCCAAATAATCATTATAGAAGAGTTTTGAATTGATATTAATTCTTAAAATGCTTTATCTTTTCTAACTCTGAAATTTCATTTTCCTTATTAGCATCATTATTACTTTTATCGTTTTCTTTCATGCTTTTAATTAAAGTTCTAAAAGGAAGCATTTTTTCTGTTGCGTAGCTTAAACATGCAGGTTTCATTGCACGATGAATTTTAATAAATTCTTGAATCTGAATAGGATTCTTTTTTCCTGCTTCGCGTAGCATCCAGCCTGTCGCTTTTTGAACATAAATATCTTCGTCATGACAAAGTCTTTCTGCAAGAAGAATTGTAAGCTGGATTTTTCCTTTTTTAATATTAGAACCCTGACTAACGATTGAAACTCGTCTTATCCAAGGATTTCTAGAAGTTGAGAAATCTTTAAGCTGAGCGTTAAGCTGGTTGTTTTCTGCAACAATATAGCCGAGTATTCCTCCGCACAGCGCATCAACATGATCCCAGGTTTTTAGTTTGTTAAGAACTTTTTCTTGAGTCAGAAATTTCCATATTTCAATATTATATTGTTTTTTATAATTTTGAAGCAAAAATATAGCCATGCACATTTCCTCGTGATTATTAGAATAGAAAAGTTCATCAAAAAGATTATAGGCGTCATAGATACTAATATTCTTGTAACTTTTAGCTATTTTTCTTAATTGAGGAACACGCAAGCCGTAAAATTCATAAGGCGATTTTAGATATCGCTTATAATTTTGAGCAAGAGTCGGGTTTCCTAATTGTTTTAGTTTTTCGCGTATTTCATTTACTTCTTTTGATTCCATAAACTAAAACTAATTATCAAGTTTAAAAATATATTGAAATATAGTATCTATATTGATAAAGCTTAAAAGATAAGAAGCCCTATTAGGATAACTAAAATGGCAAAAAAAATTGTTTTAGTAACAGCGGGCGGACATATTGCACCTTTTCATGCAGCAATGAAAAATATGCATGATACTCTAAATAAAATTAAGCCAGGAAAATTTGAATTATGGGGTGCTGATGATGGTTTAGAGGGATTAATTGATGGGAGATTTATTCCGATAAATTATGAACATATTGAAGAATGCAGAGCAGGTTCATTAATAGGCGCTGACAGAAAGGTTGCTGATTCTGGAAAAGTGGCAGAGGTTATAAATTCACATAAGGATGTTTATGCTGTTATTATGATGGGCGGAGATAATCATCTTGGAGAAGCAAGTAAATTATGGAAAGAAGCAGGAATAAGAATTGTTGGTTATCCAAAAACAATGGATGGAGATTTATCTTCTTTTATAACTTTAGGCTGGGAAACTGCTGTAACTATTGGCGCTATGCAAACAAGATTACATCATAATTCTGCTATTACCAACAGAAGAGTATTTTATATCGGCTTATTTGGAAGAAATACTGACTGGACTGTTACAGGGGTATCTGCTTATGGTGGTGGAGATTTAGCGATTCCCTGCGAACAAAAATATGATTTTGATTATGTATGGGAAAATATTGAAGGTGCTTTAAAACACAATAAAGAAAAATACGGAAAAGAATTTGCTGTTGTTCCTTATTCAGAAGGAGCAAGAATCAAAGGAGTAAAAGAACCTCCAAAAGAGCATCGCAGTAAAGATGCTCATGGACTGCCTAAACTTCTGCCAGAATGGCTTGGAATGGAACTTGTTAGATTAACAAAAGAAAAAGGCAAGTCTTCTGCATTTCAAGCACATACTTATGATATGCGAGATTCACCTCCAACAGAGACAGATATGCGACTTTCTGCAATGGCGGGAGAAGAGTGCATTAAAATGATTGTCGAAGGTGATTTTGGAAAAGGAGTTATTTTCTATGAAGATGGAAATGGGTTCTATACAACAGGAAGAGACGAACTTGAAAACCTTTCAAAACAGAAAAGAGTAAAATCTTCTGGATTTTTTGATTACAAAAATCTTATTCCAACTGCTCTTTTTGGCAGAACTTATGCTGATTTGTTTAGAAATTCTCTTGGAGAAATTCCAAAAAAAGACAACTTTGTGTATAAAAATATGAGAAAATCAAAAAAACAATGTGCCACAACACCTTAAGATTGGCACTTGTTTTTTGGATGATCCAAAATTAAAACCAGTAAGTTACGACTCCATTCTAGAGAATGGAGTTTTAATTTATGGACAAAATAAAATTATGGCAATAGATTTTAGTCAAGTAAGACTTTTGAAAGATGCAGAATTTAAGCCTGGCGAGAAGATTATTTATTCTATGGACTGCAATGTAAGCAATTCTAGTGATGAAGAAGATAGCTACCCAAGAATTAATTCTGAACTTGCAGATATAGAGTGTCTTATTCAAAAAGGAGCGAAAGTGATTATACTTGGACATAGAGGCAGACATAAAGAATTTAAAGACCATCCTGAAAAAGCTAGTTTAGAATTTGCTGAAAAATATCTTTCTAGAAAACTTGGAAGAAAAAGGATAGATTATTTTCCAGAAAATACAGGGCAAGAAGCAATAGATTTTACTGATTCTATTGATAATGGTAGTATTGCAATTATGGGCAATACACGAACTCATCTTGAAGAAGAGGATGAATTAGATGAGAATCGCCAAAAACTTGCTCAGGAATTTTCTAGGCTTGGAAATGTTGTTGCTGTTGGCGGTTTTGGAAAAGCCCATAGGGCAAATGCTTCAAATGTTGAAATCTTGCAATATCTTAAAGGATATTTAACTGAAAGTCAAGTTAATGAAATGAAAAAACTTGAGCCTTGGGCAGGAAGAGCAAAACCAAGATGCTGTGCTGCAGTGCTTGGAAAAGCAGGCAGTCAAATAATTCCTTTTTCGGTTGCAGCTATTGGGGGCATAAAGGGGGAAAAAATCCAAGACGGGCTTGCAGGCTTTGTTAATACTTATGATTATATAATTGTCGGAGGAATGCCACTAAATACTATATTAAAAGTAAGGGGCTATGAAGTCGGCAATTCTAAATTAAAAGATGGCAACAAAACTTTTGAAAAAGATATAGAGAAAATTTTAGCAAATGAAGAATATGCAAAAAAAATTTATATTCCTCAAAAAGTTATAATTGCCCGAAAAGATGGGGATAATTTTGTAGATTCAAAACCAATAAACATAGAAGAAAAGGTTCCTCAAGGATATATGATTGTTGATTTTGAAATAGATAAACAAGCTTGCAGCATGTTTGAAAAAGCAGTTATTCAAAGAGGTCGAATAGTAATGGCAGGAACTCCTTGTTGGGTTGAAAAAGGTTTTACAGAAGCTACAAGAAAAATAGCCACTTATATGAATCGAAATCCTCAAAATTCAATTGCTTTAGGAGAAGATACTGTAAGTGATATGAAATTGGCTGGCTTAGAGTTTAAAGCGCAAAGCTCTACAGGTGGAGGAAGCGCATTATATTTCCTGGCTTATGGAACAACACCTGTTTTTGAAGCTTTAAAGAAAAATAAAGAAAAATTTAACTATAGCAAATAATTTTAATCGCCGAAAGAAATCCGCAATTCGCAAGCCTACTCCTAAATTTAAATCTTTTACATTCGTGAACTTGCTCAACATTTTAGAAAATCTTAGATTTTCTAACTATACAATTTTTACAAATTGCAGATTATGTTGCGGTAGTTTTACTGCAGCTTTCTTTCGGGGAATCCAAAAACAAGGGGCGGTGCCCCATTGTTTTTTGATTTTTGGTATAGTTTTAGTTATTTGCTAGATAGAAAATCACTAAGGGATTTCCGATTATTAAATACACTGCATCATAAATAATGCCATCTAATTCATTATTCCTACAAATAAAGCTTTTTGACTATTAATCAAAATTATCGAAGAGGATAATAGATTATTGATGTTTTAATTTTTAAATAATTTTATCTTGCCGAAAGGCAGATAAAATCCAATAATCATTTCTCCTTCGGAGAAATGCTAAACTGTCATAATTATCAAAATTGTAGCCCCTAACTGATTAGGGTGTAAGTATTATGGTTTAGTGTAATTAAAGTGATTTCCTATAAATTAAATAAATTCTCTTAATTTGCTTCTAGTGGGCTCGTATTTCAATCTTTCAATAGATTCTTCAACTATTTGTCCGGCTCTTGCAGCAGTTTGGCCTAAACTTTGGCCAATTTCTTCTAGTTTTAATCCTTCAAAATATCGTTGAGTTAAAACCTGAAATTGTCTTTCAGTAAGAACACTCGAAATAAAATCATAAAAGACTTTTTTATCTTCTTCGCATAAATATCCTTCTTGAGCAGGAACTCTTCTGTCCATCTGCCCAGGATTCTGAGATTGGATTTGAGCATACTCAAATACTTTTTGCCTTTTCTTTTCTACAACTTCTGAATGAAAAAAGAATCCTTGATCTTCTAAAAAAAGTTGATAGTCCTCAAGACTATTAAATCCTAATTCTCTAGCTTTTTCTAGTCTGAAATGTTTTAAAGTATACCTCTTGCCTAACTGTCTTCTGGTTCCTTGATATGCCTGCTGTTCAGAGGGAGAGTCATATCCCCATCTTTTGGTATAAAGATACCGTTTGCATTTTGCAGCACTTATCCCTAATTTATCTGATAATTCTTGAGCGAGTTGTGTTACTCTTTTTGATGGATCATCAAGCATTCTTATTTGGGCTTCTTTTTCTTGTAAAGTCATAAATTGTTTTAGAAATATTGTGTTTTTAAAGATTATGGCGATTTCAGTTGATTGAACTAAAGTAACTTATTTCTTTCCTTTTTCATAGTCAGTAAATACTTCTAAAATATGACTTATATTTCCAAGGTATTTTAGAACTTTTTGTTTAACCTT
>Ga0209542_10013155_pt1 | contig 14336 bp, 15 predicted proteins | sample RifCSPhighO2_01_FD_184028 | JGI IMG/M metagenome (GOLD analysis project Ga0209542, IMG submission 184028) | Soil microbial communities from Rifle, Colorado - Rifle CSP2_plank highO2_0.1 (SPAdes) (version 2) | ecosystem: Environmental > Terrestrial > Deep subsurface > Rock core/Sediment ...
AGTTTATTCATAGTTGACCACCCCATGTTTAGGAGAGAAGGAGGTTTATATACCTTAGCCGAACTTGTCCAGTGCGGGAAAATAAAGGTTATTAACGCCTAAAATTGAGAAATTTGTAAGAATTGGGCGATTTGAGGTTTGTCCAGTGGGTTGGGGAGTGGTATTAATACAGTTTTTGACCAAAAGCTAAATCCACCAAGCGTCCTTTGTGAACATCAATCGGACCTCTTTCTACAAAATATTCTTCCCCGCCACAATCCATCCTATAAGTAAGATGCCCTAAATCGTGCGCATTAAACTGTAAGATGACTGGCTCACATAATTCTCCTATAGCGCCATCTATACTCTCGCCAAAAAAATCTCGTAATCGTTGCAATCCTCTGGATTCCTTCCAACTTTCTGCAAAAATTCTTGAGTAATCCAAAGCTGGCGTAAAGCTTATGCTGCTTTCTGGACCAAACATTCCTCCCCGTTGCAAAGCATACACTATAAATGCCTTGCAAGTACCATGATACAATTGGTGGGGAACTTCAGTAATTCTTTTAATTCCATATTCTATTTTTTCCATAGATATCTCCTCCCTGAGACCGATGTTATCTCTGAGAAGGGGACGACTATTATGATAAAATAAACTACCTAATTTTAGGACTTTCAGCAATATTTAAATATTAAAAGTTACTTTTGTCCTAAATATGGCTGAATTGCAAGAACAAATAGACATTTATGACCGGAAAATCTTGTTTGAGTTAGACAAAAATGCGCGTCTATCGGCGACAGCCATAGGTAAGAAGATCAGAAAATCAAAACAGTTTGTTGATTACAGAATTAAAAAATTAGAAAAACAGAAGATTCTATCGAATTATGTAACGGTTATTGATTATTCAAAATTAGGCTATCAAAGTATCAGAATTTATTTCAAGCTTCACAATATAACTACTGAACAGCAAGAAGAGTTAGAAAATGATCTCATTAAAGATAAAGAAGTATGGTGGTTTGTAAGTATCCAAGGGTCTTGGGATGTTGCCTATGCCATGGCAGTTAAAGATATTCTAGAGTTTTACAGTTATTGGGATAAAATCATGGGCAAATACAAAAAATACATCAAAGACCATCTGGTAGTTGTTTACACCCACATCGCTCAATATCCTAAAGCTTTTCTGCTTGGCAAAAAAAATACTGAGCCGGGAACCCTAGTAGGGGCTTCAAAAGAAATAGAGCTTCATCCCTTCGACTTAAAATTGTTAAAAATATTGTCTGATCATGCACGGATGTCTCTGCTCGAACTGGCACAAAAATTAGATACCAGTCCGCAGGTAGTAAGGAACCATATTAAAAATCTGGAGAAAAATAAAGTTATTCAGGGATATCGCGCATCGATTGATGTTTCTTCTTTAGGATACAGATATTATAAGTCTTACCTCAATCTCCTCAATACAGGTCGCCTGGAAGAATTACAACAATTTTGTTTAGAACATCCAAACATTCTGACCATTAACAGAACAATTGGATTTAGAGATTTCGAAATAGAACTCCAAGCTAGAAATTTTCAAGAATTTGATGCCATCATGGGAGAAATACGCGATACTTTTAAGGGAATGATTGATGATTTTATTTTCATTATTGTTCGAAAAGAAAAGAAGATGGTTTATTTTCCTTTCGAGTAATTTAATCCTCTATCGGCTTATTCAAGAATTTCTTTTGGCATTGATCACAATAAGTCGATCTCGTTTTCTTACGATCTACTAGAAATCTTTTTTTACAAAAAGGACAATATTTAACAAGTTGATATTCCATTTAATTTCTCCATATTTTTGCTGATTAAATCGTCGAAGAAAATTCGTTGCTCCAAATAATCTACGTAGTAACGTAAAAGGGGTTTTTCTTTATAAACTACACTACTAGAATAGTTATTTTGGAGAAAATATCCACTTATTTTACTTTTTCCTTTACCTCCAACCCATAATTATACTCAATGTTCCTAAAGCGATCTTCGTCTTCAGGGCAGATCAAGGTCAAGCAATAGCCGTTTTTATCGCGCCTGCCGGTACGACCAATCCGGTGGATATAAAATTCTGGTTTGGTGGGGACATCGTAATTTATTACCGCATCAACTTTTTCGATATGGATCCCTCGTGCAGCGACATCACTGGTCACTAAGATATGGATTTTTCCGTCTTTGAAGAGATTTAAGGCGTTAAAACGCTCATCCTGGGTAAGATTACTGTTCAATTCCCGGGCGCGGTAATGATGCTCTGATAAAAATCTGGTAATCTCAGCGGTTTTATCTTTTCTATTGCAAAAGATCATGATGCGTTTGAAGTTATGCTCTTGCAGAAAACGGAGCAAGATTTCTTTCTTTTCGGGAATAGTGCAAAAAATCTTTTCCTGAACGATATTTTTTGGTATCAATTCACCTATTTTTAATAGTTCATATTCAGGCAATTCACTCTCAATAAACTCCTTAACTTTTTCATTGATGGTAGCGGAAGAAAAGATGATTTGAGCATCGCTGCTGACTCGAGTTTTTACATACACGCATTCATCAAAAAAGCCGTGGTCAAACATCTGGTCGCTTTCATCAAATACCAGGTATTTGACGTCTCCGACCTTGATTCTTTTGGCATTGATATGTTGTATCAGTCTTCCCGGAGTTCCTACCATGATATGATTCTTTTTGTTGATGGTGATAGAATCTCCGGCTATTTCACGACCTCCATACAACATTCCCACTTTAATTCCTAAAGGCTGGCAGACTCTGGTCATCTCTTTTCCGACCTGGATACATAATTCACGGGTGGGAACTAAAACAACCATCTGGATGCCTAATTTTTTATTGATCTTACCGATAAACCCGAGAAGATAGGCCAGAGTCTTTCCGCTGCCGGTCCTGGAGGTGAAGACAATATTTTTACCCCTGATAGCCAAAGGGATTATTTTCTCCTGAACTTCTAATGCTTCTGTAAAATTCAATGTAGACAGAACTTCTACTATTTCCTTTTTCAAGCCTAGGTCCGAGAATTTTCCCATACAAGGTAAAAAGAAGAGATTAATTATAAATCTGGTTGTGTTTTATTGATAAGCTATCTAGCAACCCCGATCTCTTAGTTGATCTACTCTGTTTCCACTTCTTTCAACAATCCTGACTCGCCGCAGAAGAAAAACATATTCTCAACATTCGGCATCAACCGCTTAATCTTCCGCAACTGCTTCCTGGCTTTGGTTATCCTATAACTGCACTTGACTTCATAGACATCGCAGGACTTGTCGCGGATTGCCAGCAGATCTATCTCAGCGATGACGCGGCCGCGTTTAGAGAATAAGCGCACATTTTTAGAGACAGAATCGTAATCCGACTTGATTCTTTGGTGGAGATCCTCAAGATAGATATCGTGCTTGATCCTTTTGACCACCTCTACTAAAAGTGAAGACTTCTGAGTATATATGCTTTAGTCTGATAATGAATATACCTGATTAAAGAATTTAGGAGAAGATAAAGAAAAATGATTATTTCACTAAATTCTGCTTCCCAGTCAAGGTAACGACACCATCTCCCTGTTCGATGGTCAACTCTTCCAGATTGTTGATAACAATATCGTTACCCATTAAATAGTAAGAAATATTTTTGAGTTCGTTGATCCTCACCTTTGCTACATTTTGGATTTCTACCACTTCAAAAGGAACTTTACCTTTCAAGTGAGGATTATTCTCGTCAAAAAAACCGATAAAAGCATGCCAGACTTCCTCATCTTTATGCGAGGGCTTTCTGCTGACCACGACGCTTTTTACCTTGTACTTCTGAATTTTGGCCTTCATGGACTATTTGATGAAGTCCGTACTTTTAAATATTGCGACAATTCCTTTCAAATGCAGGTAATACGACAATAGAAAGCCTATCGCAAAGAAAATGAAAGTCCAGAAACGGCTTACCCAGAAGCTACCGACTACATAGCCCACTAAAAAACCTAAGATGATGAGAACAAAAGGCAGAATCGGCTGTTTATAACGTTGGATGTAATATAATCTGGCTGCCAAAAAGGCGCTACAAAAAATAGAGAGATAGCTGAGTCCAGGAGTGCGCAACAGCACTGAGATAAAGAACCCGATCACCACAAAGAGAAGGCCCATTAGTTCCGGCCATTGATCGACTAATCTGACTTTTACCATTTTAAGGGTTAGCGAGGAGGAGGACTACAGCAGAAATTGCGGCAATAAGGACCGCTAAAATTAATCCTAACTGAGTTTGCGTCAATAAAAGTATTCCCGCGATAGCTACGATGACGATAGCCAAATAATATAAACCTCGCGATCCGAAATAGATATTTAGCCCGTCAAGCTGGGGCAGAGGTAATATTGCACAAAGAGCCATGATCCAATTGAAAAACAATGCTTCCCGAAAGAAAGTATTTTCTGGGAAGAAGTATAAAGCTATAGCAAAAATCAGGGATAATATAAGGTTTGCAATAACTCCCCAAAAAGAAATCAACGCATTTTCAAAATAGGAAAAACCGTATCGAAATGATCCTAAACGATGCCTTACCATAAAAGAAGCAACTACGGAACCCATTAATACCGGCGTGATTTTCCCTTTGCTTAGGAAGGTGATGATCAGTCCGATAATCAAGCCGACCCACCACCCCTTAAATTCTGCTTTGTATCCTTTTCCCAGAGCATTTATCTTTTGCCAGGACAACCTAACTAAAACAGAAAAAGCAACAATAACGGAGGCTAGGAAAAAGTTTTTCATTCCTAAGGCGACATCTAATTCCGTTTCGCCCCAATTGTCAAAAGAAAACATAAAAGCAGTTAGCAGGATGGCCGGGACTAAAAACGATATTTCTTGTTTTTCAAAACGAAAATAATCTCTAATCAGCGTTCTTAGATCTTCACCCTTAGCCATAATCCTATTTAAATAACAAGAATATATAAAAATATCTACTTTTTCCTAAATAACCAAAGCTTATAGATATTTCCGCCACGTTCTACCTTTTCTTCAGAAATAAGCGTACAGAAGCTAGGAGTAGATACTTCCCAACTTTCTCTACCTATTAACAGTAAGGTTCCTTTCGGTTTAAGTAAATATTTAACCTGATGATACATTTCGTTAAGCTTATCCTCGTCTTTGGTAGTGACTTGAAATAAGATCTGATCAAATTCGTGTTCATGGAAAGCTCCGCTTAATTCATCGAGCAAGATCTTCTGGAGATTGATGAATTTACGAATTCCTGCGATTTGAGCATTCTTGCGCGCGGCAGTAATATTCTGTGTATTATCATCAACAGCAGCAATGGAAATGGAAGTATTCATAGAAAACGGCTTATATTCCGTGCCTTGAAATAAAGGCATCTTTGTATACGAAAAATGATTCTTTGTTGAGTGTACGGGCGCTCTACTCGCGTACAATGCTGCTTCGATAGCAATGACCCCATCTTTGACAAACCCTATCAATAAATTATTTCCTGGTTTGTAACCAGTATGGCGGGCAAAATAATATCCTAGATCTCCTTTACAGGAAGCGGAATGAGTAAAAACGCGATAAGCCCTGGAATGTAATTCTTCTCCAGCTAGATCAAGGCCAAGAAAATATTCCTTACCGTTGAAATACGCCATAAGCAGAAACTGCGGTTTCTTTAAGTCTATAGTTAAAGAGAGTTTTTGTTTCTCTACCGCAGCAAAAACCTTACCAGCAATCTTCTTAGAAATTGATAACCTATTATCGATGCCTTTGACATTTTCTACTTCTACCTTAAAGGAGGAGTTGGAGATAAAATCTTTCCAGGCGATCGACGTGAAATCAACTTGTTCGAGGTCTTTGTATTTTCCCAAAGAAATGATGATTCTACGCAGAGACTGCCCATTATACAAAAAAGTTAGAGCTTGTTCAGAAGAAGCATCAAATTCAATTACTTGCGGATTTTTTTTTCCAGAAACAGTAATTAGCTCCCGTAATTCCTGCTGGCAAAGATCTTCCATTCCTGAATTTACTAGAACGCAAAATTTCATGGTTGTACTTCTGGAGATCCTGTCTGAACCGCCTCATCGTTATCCTCAACCACGATCTGAGCAGCGGCGGCGAGTGAATCTCCTTCTTCAAGACGCATCACTCGTACTCCTTGAGTTGCCCTTCCAATGATAGAGATATCTGAACATTTAATTCGTATACCAATGCCTTGCCTTGAGACGAGCATAATTTCTTCTTTACCATTGACCAGCATCACTACTTTTACTAGACCATTTTTATCAGTGATTTTAATGTTGGTGACCCCTTTCCCGCCACGGTTGCATAACCGATATTCTGAAACGGGAGTGCGTTTCCCATATCCTTTTTCGGTCAACGTCAAAATGTTCATTCCTTCTTCTGCAGCAAGCATACCGATTACTTCGTCATTCTCTTCTAATCGAATGCCTCGCACTCCGCCGGCAGCCCTACCCATGGAACGGACATCTTGTTCATTAAAGCGGTTAGCAGAACCTTCTTTAGTAGCTAAAATTATTTCTTGATTGCCATCGGTATATTTTACCCCCACTAACATATCGCCTTCATCGATGCCGATAGCGCGGATTCCTCCTTTGCGTGGTCGGGAAAATTCCTGCAGTTCGGTTTTCTTTACTGTTCCATCTTTGGTAGCCATGAATAAATATCCTTCCTTAAAGTTACGAACAGGAATGATAGCCGTCACTTTCTCATCATTGGCTTTTTCAATCAGGTTAGCTATATGCTGCCCTTTGGCTTGCCGGCTGGCTTCCGGAACATGGTATACTTTCAGCCAATATACCTGGCCTTTGTCGGTAAAGAACAACAAGTAAGCATGGGTAGAGGTTATGTATAATCTCTCTACAAAATCTTCTTCTTTCATACCGGCAGCTTTCACGCCCTTGCCGCCGCGCTTTTGGGTTTTGTAGGTATCAAGAGGAAGGCGCTTGACGTAACCAGAATTAGTCATAGTTACGACTACATTTTCTTCCTTGATCAATTCTTCCATATCCACATCAGCGTACTCGCCCTGCATGACAGTAGAGCGGCGCTCATCACCATACGTGGTCTTGATCTCTTCTAATTCTTCCCTGATCAGGCTAAACACTTTTTGTTCAGAGCCAAGAACTTCCTGGTAGAAAGCTATCTTCTGCAGCAGGCCAGTATGTTCGCTGCGGATCTTTTCTTGTTCTAAAGAAGCTAATTTCTGCAAACGCAAATCTAAGATAGCATTAGCTTGTTCTACTGTTAAAGAATATGTGGCCGTTAAAAAGTTACGAGCATCTTCTACGGTACGACTCTTCTTGATGCCAGCAACTACTTCGTCAACATTATTGAGAGCAACCAGCAATCCTTCAAGGATATGCACACGCTGTTGCGCTTGCTCGAGATCGTATTGAGTCCTGCGAGTGATTATCTCCTTACGATGCTTGATGTGATGTTCCAGAAATTCTTTCAAGCTCAAGGTCCGAGGCTGTCCGCCTACTAAAGCCAGAAGGTTAATGCCAAAGGAAGTACTCAGGCGGCTGTACTGATAGAGCTGGTTTAAGATGACATTGGCATCACCATCTTTCTTTAAGTCTATAACAATCCTGATACCATCCCGGTCTGATTCATCGTTGATGTTTCTTATTCCGGCGATTTTCTTATCCTTGACCAGGTCGGCGATCTGCTCGATAAGCTCAGACTTGTTTACTTGATAAGGAATCTCTTTGACGATAATCTTATCTTCTTCTATCTCAGCGACACCCTTGATAGTAACTTTTCCCCGGCCTTTTTCGTAAGCATGGAGAAGCTCGCTGCCGCAGAGAAGCTCTCCTCCGGTCGGGAAGTCAGGAGCCGGAATTATTTCCATGAGCTGCTGGGTGTTGATGGCAGGATTGTCAATGGTTGAGATCAGTGCAGTGCATACTTCTTTAAGATTATGGGGCGGAATATTAGTAGCCATGCCGACGGCAATGCCAGAAGAGCCGTTTACCAGAAGATTAGGGATGCGGCTCGGGAGCACCATTGGTTCTTGCAGTGAGCCATCGAAATTGTCTTTGAATTCGACAGTATTTTTCTCGATGTCTTTGAGCATCTCCTCAGCTAATTTGTTTAGTTTTGCCTCAGTGTACCTATACGCTGCTGCGTTATCTCCGTCTATCGAACCAAAATTGCCCTGTCCTTTGATTAAGGGATATCTAAGAGAGAAATCTTGAGTCATACGAACTAACGCATCGTACACTGACAAATCACCATGCGGATGAAAATGACCTAAACAGAATCCTACTATATTTGCGCATTTTTTGAAAGGTTTATTGGAAAATAATCCTATTTTGTACATTGAATAAAGAATCCTACGATGTACTGGCTTTAGCCCATCACGAACATCAGGTAAGGCCCTGCCGGCTATAACAGACATAGCATAATTTAGGTATGCCTCTTTCATCTCCTCTTCGATAACACGAGGAACGATTCTGGAGCTATTTTCAGCTGGATTTTGGGCTTCGGAAGGAGTCATTTTTTGGTTTATTTTTGAGCCTTTTTTAAGGAAAGGTAAAATATTGATTTATCGTCGATAAATTCATAAAAATTTGAGGGTTGGGCGGTTTATAAATATTGTGGTGAAAAAGTGCTTAAATGACGAGAGTATTTAGAGCTACAGATTAGTAAACAAGTTTTATAAATAAAGGCGTTTAAAATTAACTCATGGATCCCTCTTTTACTGAGATTATGCATGCTGCCGGTATTGCCGGTTTTGACAAACTTACTTCCGAAGATATTGAGCAGTTAATACAGGAAGGAAATATACAATCTGCGTATTCTCATGTGAGAGATTTAGATGAATTTTATGGATTTAGAAATTGGGCCTTTTGCGACATGGAAAATTGGGAAGAGTTCAAAAATCTTCTTTCTGCGATTTTTTCGCTGAAATATGATAGTTTAGGAGAATTATTGCAGACCGCTAATTTCTTTGGCGAAAAAAATAATGTTGAAGAAGAGTGGAGAGTAGGAGAAACCTTCATTGATAAAGATGAAGAACATGGATTTAGAAGATTGAGAGAAGGAAAGTTAACTGATGATGAAAAATATTTTAAGGCTTTAGAAGCAGTTCAAAACCTTGGTATAAATCCAAGAACACAACAACCTTTCTTAGTGCAGGGAATAGAGGTTCCTGATTTTCTGGGTTTTGTGGAACAATGGTATAATCAGCAAGACAGAAAAAGAAGATGGAATCCAACTTACGCAAAACCGTTACAAGAAGTAAAACTATATGATTTTATTGGGACAAGGAAGCCGGAAACTTGGATAAAAGATTTGGGTGAAAGATTATTTGGAACTGTTCTTGATAAAAGATGCATTTATCTTCCCTTCGATGGCTGGACTTTAGCAGAATGTTTCAAAAGACATTATGAACTAAAATAAATTACTTTTTCAGGTCAGTCATCGCTTTACTTATCTCATCCTTCCCTTCTGCTTCTTTCTTATTAAGTTCAGTTAAGCGTTCTACTTCATCGGCTTCCTTATCGACTTCTTCCGCTTCTTTCAAGACTTCAGAAGGTACTTTTTGAAGGAAAGCCTGTTTAGCTTCTTCGCTCGGTAAATCAAAGTATTCAAAGAATTTCTTGGTTAATTTGACTTTAAAGGTTCGCCCATGTTTCTCTTTAGCCACAAAGCCCAGCTCTTCCAATTGCTTCATGTGGTCATAGGCCTTAGCATTGCGTAGTTTTACTACTTCTGATTGGACAATCGGATAACGCCAAGCGATTACAGCTAGAGTTTCCATCAGGGGGCGTTCCAGTTCCGTATTGGATACCAGGCTGCTTACTAATGGAACATAATGGTCGTGAACGGTCAATTTCCACCCATTTTCCTTTTTGACAATTTTCAAAGCATTACTCATTTGTTGATAACGCTGGCTGAGGCTTTCGATGATAGGCTCTATCTGTTTTATTTCCAAAGAACATAAACTAGCAATACGTTCGGAAGTTATTTCTTTTCCCACTGCAAAAAGCACTGCTTCAACCTTTTTTTCGTTCTCGTCCATGTTTGGCCTCGACTGGTTTCTCTTCTTTTAAAAAGTAAATCCCTTCTTTCATATCAATTTTTCCTTGATCAATTAACCGGTCTAAGAAGTCTTCAAGAATATCTTGACTTACTCCGGTCAGCTTGGTAAGCTGTTCTGCATTGAGATTGGACTTTTGTAACAGTAAAGTAATATAGTTGCTTAAAAGTGCGCTGAGGCTGCGATTTAAAAGTTGGTTTTCCATCTTCATTTGCTTGGCCAACATATCTACACTATGTAATTTGGCCTGCAAATCGTTAAGGAAAGAAGAGACGTCTAACCCGGATAATTTTAATTCTTCTGGTTCTATGATCTCGATTAAAGAAGGCATGTGATCAAAGCAGAAATCGATAATGTTGGCAACCTGGTTAGCCCTAACTTCTAATTCGACAAAGGCCATCCATAGATCGCTGTCTTCATGCTTTTTAAGGTCAGCATAATCTTCTTTAACTATTTGATATTGTTTCTTCTCCTTTAAGTTTTGCATGTATCCTTTCAGAGAAGCATCGACATGCTCTTTAGGCTTTCCGAGGACTTCAATTACTGCTCTAAAAAGAATCTTTTTTTCCATGAATGGATATAATTTAGGAGGGTTTTTAAGTGTTTCTGAACACTTTAGGAACGTTTTTAATATACTTTAATCTGGCTATAATTCATGTACAATAGGATCTTAATAGTGGGGAGCACTGCGAGCGGAAAAACTGGCCTTGCCAAAATGCTTTCGAATATTTTTAATTTATCACTCTATTCTACAGACGATTTTGTTTACAAAGAAAAACATAATATAAAATACTCCGAAGAAGAACGAAACGAGAGATTAAGATTAGTCTTAAACCAAAGAAAATGGATTATTGAGGGAGTTCATAGCAGCCCTTGGTTTGTTCAGGCTTTTCAAAAAGCTGATTTGGTGATTATTTTATGCCTCTCGCGTAGGGTTTTATTTAAAAGAGTAATAGTAAGGAATTTCCAAAGAGAGAAAAAATTTGAAGGACTTTTCTTTTTATTGAGAAATGCTTACGTCTACAGAAATGACCGTTTCATCAAACATAAAGAACTAGCAAGAAAATTTGAAAAGAAAGTTATTATTTTACATTCGACAAGAGAAATCAAAAATTTTCTATCTCTTCCAAATCAACACCAAACTTAGTAATCCGAAAGCTATTACCAAGATCCAGGAGATCATGTTTTTAGATCTTTCTGAGTTTGATTCATAGACTACAATTCCCGGATAATTGGGAATTTCTGTTAGAGGGGTTTTTTGAGCGGTTAAGGCACTTTCTGAACTTCCCACAGATAATACTGAGAAGCTTTGATTAACCGTTTTTGTTTCCTCTTCTGATGTAGCAAGATATATTTTCGACACAAGGGATTTAGCGTTCTTTTGGGATTCTTTTTTGTACTTCACCATGAGATTATATTCACCTTCTTCGAGACCTGAATCTGTTTTTACTAATAATTCCGCTGTCTCTGGTTCATCTTCAACAACAGAAAAAGAAATTTTGTTATCTTCACGTTCACCAGAGGCACAGGAGTAGCATTTGCTGCCGCGATAGAGGTAACTCCAAGCTTCGAAATCAGCATCTTCGCTATTTTGTATCTCTACTTCTACTCGGAATGCTTCTCCGGGAAAAATTTGACCAGGTAAATCCAGAATTCGGAAAGAATTTGGTTTGTTCTTGGATTTTTCATCTTCTTTTTTCTGTTTGGAATCGGCTTTCTTGCAGAGCTCTTCATTCAAGCCCCCCAGAGAAAATTCTTCTTGCTCCCGTAATCCTAGTCCTTCAATGACCAGTTGAATCGTGCCGCTGTCGATCTTACTTTCACAATTTGCATCAATCTGCACCGGGACAACCATCTTGTATAAAGTATTTTTACTCTTGAGATGAAGTTTGGTCTTCTCGCTGATGGTTTTCTCATCTTTTTCTACCCATAAGGAAACAGAATATTTGTCCGTAGCATTTTTGTAGATTTCAATTTCCACATTGATGGTTTCGCCAAACGAAGGGTTTTCAGGAGATAGACTAGTGATATTGATATAGGCATTATTTTCAGGGGTTTCTTCAGCGTCTGAAGCAGGGAGCAGAGAGCTGTTATTCAGGACGATGAACATCTTTTCTGCAGCATTGTTGCTTTGATCTGAGTCATTACAGCTGGGGTAGAGAATTGCTTTGACGAAAAGAACCCTATCTTCTTCATCAATATTCGTTTTCCATGATTTCTCATTGGTGTTGGTAGTATTTACTTTTGGTTTAATTATATTCCCAAACAAATCTTCAATCCAGTATTCGGTAACAAAGGGAAATGATCGATTATTCAGTTCTGGTTTAAATTTGATAGATTGCTCATTATCGTAGAAGAGGGTTTGGTTTGTTTTCAGTTGTAAAGAGACATCGCAGCTGATATCAGTAGTGCTCATAACCTCAAATTCTGTACAAGAAGGAAGGGAAGAGAAAGTATTTATGCTGGAATTAGCAATCACCCCACAAAGCGAGTACTTTCCTACCTCTGATGGAATAAAATTTCCGGTCGAAGCAGAGCTGGTACACCCTATTTCTTTAGAGAAAGAATCTTCTTTTATCAGTAAACCGTCTTTGCTGATGTTGTATGAAACGGTAACTATATCCTTGGGCGTGCAGGGTTTTTTGTCTTGGATTTCAATTTTGAAAAGGGAAGTGTATTCGGTGTTGAGATACAGATTTTGATCTAAATTGGTAGATAAGATAATTGTTTTGTTTTCTGAATCTGCAGAAATCATCATGCTCAGCAGGCAAAAAATGACTACACTTAAACCAAAGAATCGATTCATAGAGAAACCGCTTTGCCGCGCCTTAAATAGATTCCTGAACTTAAAAAGATATGATGTAGTTACTATTCCCCAATACTAAACAAACTTTTTAAATGCACTTTCACTTAGAAGCGCTATGGGCTGGTTATTTGGACGGAAGAAAGCAGTACCTAAGGTTCCATTCCCGGAGGGTAAACCTTACGATGAAAAAGCTTTGCGTTTTCCTACTTCTTCTTCTCAAGATAGGATAATAGAACCAGAATCAGTAAAAGCAGCAGTGGGTTTTGATAAACCGGTAGCTTTTCCTGAAGAAGAGCCCATGATGGAAGATCAGCTTCCTGCACCACCGATATTTCCTTTCTCACGAACCTCCAGACCAATGCCTACTCCTGAATTCATGCCTAGACAAGAACTATACGTCAAGGTTGATGTGTATCAAAGAATGTTAGGAGAATTGGATGAGCTCAAGAAAAAACTCTGGGAGTTAAGTGAAACCAGCAAAAGTTTAGAGGTTTCTGAATACAATGAAGAAGCTAATTTCAATAAGTTACGAAAGTCTATGAAATCGTTACATGACAGCCTGCTTCATGCAGACAAAACATTGTTTAAAGCTCAAGGTGATTGAATATGGTCGAAAAGATGCCGGTTTTTATAAAAATAGAAGAGTATGAAGAAGTGTTAGAATTAGTACGAACCATCCGAAAGAAGTTAGAAGATGCCAAGGCAACCTTGCTCAAAGTAAATGATTTAAAGAATGAAGAAGATCATCAACTTGAAATGTGGCAAAATGCATTGGCAGAAGTGGAAAAGAAGATCGATTTTATTGATCAATCTTTGAATGAGCCCGAGGAATTCTGAAGGTATGGCAAAAAGTAAAAAGATGGTTGCTGTAGGAAAGAAAAGTATGAAGAGCCCTAGGTTACAGGCTTCCCCTATGCCAACTAAAAAAGAGTCTAGTATTAACTTAATGGTTCAAATCCATGAGCCAAAAAATCTACGTAAAGACATTTTAGAGGCGCTCCGGGAAATAATTATTTTCATGCAAGGGTATGAAGCTTTCCGTAAGATCCAAGAAGAGAAAGTTGAAACTTTTGCCCAGCTGCGGGACGATGTTAAGAGCCTGAATAGTTTAATTGACAATAAGTTACGGCGTTATGTCCCTAAGGGAAAATTAGCAGGAATGGTAAAGAAACCGGCAATGCCGCGGAAGGAAGCTGATCCTGTAGAGAAAGAGCCTATGCCTATGAGGGAGCCGATGAGGATGAGTAAGCCAGAACCGCAGCCAGCAGAAAATAATGAGTTAGATGAATTAGAAACACAACTGCGGGATATTGAGAGTCGATTGAAACGGATGAATTAGATTTTTAGGTTAATTTTATATAATAAGCATTGATTTTTCTCCCTTATGCGGGCGTGCCGGAGCGGTCAATTTGCTTACACAGCAAGACTAGACGGGATAGACTCAAAACTCTAGGTAAGTCATCTATTGGCTTAGTGCCTACGCAGGTTCGATCCCTGCCGCCCGCATATTT